>Ga0247823_10003418_pt1 | contig 12857 bp, 11 predicted proteins | sample 13C_PalmiticAcid_2_FD_192426 | JGI IMG/M metagenome (GOLD analysis project Ga0247823, IMG submission 192426) | Soil microbial communities from agricultural site in Penn Yan, New York, United States - 13C_PalmiticAcid_Day30 | ecosystem: Environmental > Terrestrial > Soil > Agricultural land...
CGTCGGCAGCGAGTACAGCATGAACAGCACCGTCGTCGATAATCGGTCGGTCACCGTCCCGGGATGCGACGCCGAGTAGATGCCGATCGGGATCGCGATCAGATACGCCAGGACGATCGACACGAGGTTCATCGTGAGCGTGATCGGGATGCGCTCGGTGATCTTGTCGATGACCTCGCCGTTGTCCTTGAACGAGCGGCCGAAGTTCAGCGTGACGACGTCGCCGAGCCACAGTGCGTACTGCATCGGCAGCGGCTTGTCGAGGTTCCACTGCTCGCGGATCTTCTGGATCATCTCGGCCGTCACCTGCTTGTTCGACTGCAGGTTCTCCCCTCCGAATCCCGCCTTCGACTCCGCCGGATCGCCCGGCGCAAGACGGCTGATCAGGAACGTGACGATCGTGATCGCGATGAGCGTCGGGATGAACAGCAGGATCCGCTTTATGAGATAGGTGCCCATGGAGACGGTCGGTGAATCGACATGTGGTCGAGGGTACGGTCGCGGCGACGAAGATACACAAGAGCGGTCGGAAATCGACAGCGCCCGCGCACGAGGGTGCGCGGGCGCCGGGTTATCGCGAGGTCAGCCGACGGACCGATGCTATCGCATCGCCGTGGCCTTGTTGCCCTGCGTGTACTTCTGCGCGGTCTTCGGTACCCACCACCACGCCGGAACGTAGCTCGGGCGCGGGTCGTAGAAGGCCACGTTCTCGAAGCGGTTGTTGTAGGCGCCGGTCATCCGCTCGGCCACGAGGAAGTTATAGGGCTGCTCCTCGTGGATGATCTTCTGGATCTCCTGGTAATGGACCTTGCGCTTCTCGAAGTCGAACTCGCTGCGGATCTGCTCGATGAGCTCGTCGACGCGGGCGTTCTTGAAGCGCACGTAGTTCGAGCCGCCACGCGCCGCCGAGGCCGAGTGCCAGATCTGGTACATGTCGCCCTCGGTCACGCCGGCGGCCCATCCGCCGATGTACGCGTCGTAGTCGCCGTCGCGCGTGCGGTCAAGGAACAGCGCCCAGTCGATCGACTGCGTCGAGGCGTCGACACCGATCTTCTTGAGGTCCTGGACGAAGATCAGGCCCATGCTCTTGCGGCGCTCGTTGCCGCTGTTGAGAAGGATCTGGAACTTGAACGGCGTCTTGCGGCCGTTGATGACCTTGTCGAGGACGCCGTCGCCATCGGTGTCGTTCCAGCCGGCCTGCGCCAGGAGCGACTTGGCCTTGGCGAGGTCGAACGGGATGATCGGCAGCGTCGTGTCGCTCTCGGGCCGGCGCCTGAGGATCGGCGACTGCACCGGCCGCGCGTAGTTGAAGTAGATCGACTTGATGATCGCCTCGCGGTTGATCGCGTGAGCGAGCGCCTGGCGGACGAGCTTGTCCTTGAAGATCGGCCGGTCCTGGTTGTAGCCGACGTAGGTGTACGACGGGTACGGATAGACCGCCGAGTCGAGGTTGAACTGCCCCAGGTTGTTGCGGACGTTCTTGTACTGGAGTTTCTCGATGTTCGGCATGAAGTCGATCGTCCCCGACTTCAGAGACGCCAGCGCCGCGTTCATGTCGTTGACGGTCTTCCAGACGAGGCGGTCGGGATAGGCGCGGCCGTACTTCGGATCGTTCTTCTTCCAGTAGTTGTCGTTGCGCATGAGCACGACGCGATCGTTGCGGATCCACTCGCTGAAGACGTACGGTCCGCTGCCGATCAGGAACGCCTTGTCGCGGCCCTTCTCGGGATCCTGGAACCAGTCGGAGAACTCCTTGATCGCCGGGTTCTTGTTCGGATCGTTCTGGTTGAGCTCGTCGAAGCTGATCTTGTCGGTGATGCCCTTGGGATCCCAGATGTGCTTCGGCAGCGCGACGAGGCCGCCGACCCACTGGTCGCCGAGGTAGTACGGCTCGCTCATGATCACGCGCAGACGGAGCGGATCGTTGTCGATGCGCTCGGCGCGGTCGACGCGCGCGTAGTAGCCGCGCGTCGGCGCCGCGTTGACGACATACGGGTTCTTGAGCGCCTTGAGGAAGAAGATGAAGTCGTCGGCGGTGACAGGCTTGCCGTCGGCGAAGCGCGCGTCCTTGCGGATGGAGATCTCGTAGCTCATCCGGTCCTCGCTCATGACCGGCAGCGAGTCGGCGAGCACGGGAATCGTCTTGATCGTCTCCCAGTCGACCGACGTGAGCGTCTCATACATCATGTTGTGGATCTCCTGGGCCCCGGCGTCGGTCGACGTCAGGTAGTTGAGATCCTCCGGATCCGACAGGCTGTGCATGATCAGCCAGTCGCCCTGCACGGGATCGCCCGCGGCGCCGTCGGACTTGCCGCCGCCGCCGCTCTTGCGGCCGCACGCGCCGGCGCCGACGGCCAGAAGCGCGGCGATCGCCAGCATCAGCGAGCGCAGGAGGAACTGAGAGGTGCGCGTTGTCTTCATTGCAAAACGATTGGTTGCACTGGATGGTTCGACGTCACCACGGCAGGATCGGCGATCGGACCCAACAGCCCGGACCGAGCGCGCGGGTTCGTTTCCACGGTCGCGAAATATGAGACAATTCGGACGAACTGGCAGTGACGGATTCGTGCCGCGGAGCGCGGCCGACTGAGGATTCAACGGCCGCGGCGCGATCGTATTGTCGGCGTCGCCCGCCGGCGGGGCGTGTCGTCGCCCTACGGAGCGGTGCGCGGCTGTGTGCGGGGAGCGGCCACGGGCGCACCCGGACGGCCGTCACGTCGGTCGCCGCCGGTCGTGACCTCCGGCTGACGGTGCTCCAGCGGGATGTGTCCGGGAATGTTGGTGTCGATGGTGACGGGGGTCTCCGAGACCTGCGGCGCGATCGGCCGCTGCGGCTGGGTGCGACGCGGAGCGCGGCGCTTCGACTTCTCTTCGCTGACGGCCGCCGGTCGTGTCGGCGCGGACGTGGTCGGTCGATTGTCGGCGGTAATGACCGTCAGCCCGGCGACGACCGCAACGCAGGCGCCCGCAAGCGAAAGGCCGCCGACGAGCCAGCGACGCGGTGCACGCGGCGTCGCCGATGCCGCGGCGAGTCGGGCGTGCAGACGACCCTCGGCGCCCGACGGCAGCGAGCGCAACGGGAGATCGCCCAGCATCCGGGAGTACTCTCCCCAGTTCTCCGGCATCTCTGGTATGGCGTTGCCACGATCGGACATGGTTCTGACCCTCTGAATAGCGATGTGAATCAATGCTCGAGATAGCCCAGCTCGAGCATCGCGCGCCGGAACGCCTCGCGCGCATCGAAGACCCGCTTGCGCACCGCGCCCGGTCGGATCGACCACTCCAGGATGCGCGCGATCTCCTCGTTGTCGAAGCCCTCGACATCGCGCAGCAGCACGATCTCGCGCTGCTGCGGCGACAGGCGCTCGAGCGCTCGCTCGACCATCACCGAGACGATCGCGCCATCGGCGCAGGCGTCGGGCGCGGCGAACGTGCCCTGCGGCGTCTCGAACTGCCGCGTCTCCCCGTCGCGCTCGCTGGTCATCGAGCGCACCATCGAGCGCACCTTGCGGCGACGCAGCTCGCTGAGCGCCTTGCGACGGGCGATCGTGAACAGCCAGGTGGAGAAGCGGTGGGTCGGTGTGTAGCTCGAGCGTCGCTGGTACAGCGACAGCCACGTCTCCTGAACGATGTCCTCCGTTGCCGGAGCATCACCGATCATTCGGACGATGAACGTGAAGAGCTTCTGGTTGTACAGGTCGACGAGCAGTCGAAGGGCGGCGGTGTCGCCACGCTGCAGGGCGAGCATCAGCTCATTGCCGCGGTCGGCCTGCACATCAGGCACGACCGCGGCAATGCTCTGCGCGTCCGCTGGCGGACGCTCAATGATCTCCTGCGCGCGAAGCGACGGGAACTTCAAGGCAATCGGGAAGTCTGATGCCAACGCTGCCAACCGGGCGCTCGTCGTTGCTGAATCGGACGGTGAATGCGAATGTGGCGTTGCACGCGGCTGGACGCCGCGCGTTACCGGTTGGCCACATACCACCGACGAGTCGGCAATATCGGACGAAGGCGCGAATTGACGGGCAGATTACTCCCCAGCGGGGTGCGAGTCGAGGCGGACAGTCTCCCGGACGCAGGCAGAACGTGCGGGAGCCTCGGGGACGGTCTTCGGGGCTAGCCGGTGACGACCGTCAGGAGTGCGGCGAGAATGCTGCTCCAGATCAGAGCATGCGACAGCCGGCGGGAAATCAAGGAACCGTGCATTACAACTCGGAGGGTTGTCGTTCGAGAAAACGTGCCCGGGCGATTAGATAGAGGTTGGACCTCAACTTACGACAACGACCGTTCCCATGAAACGTTAGCAATGGCAAGTTTTGATGAATTTTTATTCAAAGTCGTGCTCGAAGTACGGGATCGACTTGTCCCCGGACTGCCCGTCGCGGGCCTTGCGGCCGATCGCGTTCTCGAGCTTCTGGGCAAAGACCTTGGCCGGATTGTACCCGTAGTGCTTCAAGAGATAGTTTAAGGCAATGACCTCTGCGATAACGGTGATATTCTTTCCGGGGAAAATCGGAAGTCGCACATGAGGGATCTCGACCCCCAGTACCGGCACTGCGGCGTCCTCCAGACCGGTCCGCGTGTAGTCCGCGGTCGGATCCCAGTCCTCGAGCTCGACGACGACCTCGACGCGCTTCTGGAAGCGAATCGCCCGGATGCCGAACATCTGCCGCACGTCGAGCAGCCCGAGTCCGCGCACCTCCATGAAGTGCTGCACCAGCGCGGTGCCCGAGCCCATCAGAATCCCCTCCCCCTTCCTGGTCACCATCACGACGTCGTCGGCGACGAGGCGGTGACCGCGCTCGACGAGGTCGAGCGCGACCTCGGACTTGCCGATGCCCGAGCGGCCAATGAACAGCACGCCCACGCCGTAGACATCGACGAACGCGCCGTGCACCGAGCAGAAGGCGGCGAACTGGTCGTCGAGAAAGTCGCCCAGCAGGTACACCGCCTTGGTCGTGTCGTGCGGGGTACTGAAGACCGCGATGTCGCGGCCGGTCGCCACCTCCAGCAGCTCCGGCTCGAGACGGTTGCCCGTCGTCAGGATGAAGCACGGCACGTCGAACTCCGTGAGCGTCCGAAACGCCTCGACCCGCTGCTGCTTCGGCAGGCTCCGCAGGTAGTAGATCTCGGTGTTGCCGAGCACCTGGACGCGATGGTAGCTGAAGAGCCCGGTGTAGCCGGTCAGCGCGAGCTGTGGCCGATGGAGGTTCTTGTCGGTGATGAGCTTCTCGCGCCCGACGCCGTCGTTGAGCGGAGAGAGCTGGAACCGCTCGCGGCATTCGTCGGCAAGGTAGCCGACGGTGATGTTGGGGCGGTGGATTTCCTTGATGTTGTCGAGCGTACCCATGGGCGAGCGATCGTCGGTAGGCGTTTGGGAGCGATCGGCCGCCGGAGGATCCGGAGCCGCCGATACGAGACCGGGTGGGAGCCGCCCGGCAGCCGAAGCCGCGGCAACCTCCCACCCGAGATGTTCACGCAGACATGAGCGGGACGTTAGACCTCGAGGTCGAGATCCTCGGCGGCAGGTGCGGCATCTTCAGCCGTGGCCGCATCGGAGCGGCCGCGCGACGGACGGCCGTTGCCGACGTTCTTCTCCTTGTAGCGCACCAGTTGACGCTCGAGCTTGTCGACACACGCGTTGACGCTGGCGACGAAGTCGTTCGACTCCTCCTTGGCGAAAAGCTTGTCACGCGAGACGAGCAACCCGATCTCGACGATCCTTCCAGCTCCATGCGGCTCCTGATCGAACACCACGTCGGCGGAGACGATTCCGTCGTACACCTGCGCGAGCCTCTGCACGGACTCCTCGGCAAACGCCTGCAACTCGGGCCTGGCCTCGAAGTGGCGGGCGGTGAATTGAATTGTCATGGCCCCTTCACGGTGGAATTGATGGAGGCAGATCTTCACTGGCGGCGAAGAACCTGCAGGTTCAGACCGAATGTAAACGAAAGACCTCCGAGATACAACGCTGCATCGTCGGTTTCCGGAGCGCTCTCGATGCCCCTGCCGCGAGAGCGCAGCTCGGCGAAGAAGTCGCGCGAAACCGGCAGGAACGTGTACGCCGCCTCGAAGTAGATCCCGCGAAACGCCGCCTTCGCGATCGACCCGCGATCGAAGCGCAGATCGAGACCCGCGTACGCTCGCAGCACCGGCGCGACGCCGAACGACTCGGTGTTGCTCTGCGGTCGGACGTACCCCGCGTTCGCGTACTCGACGCTCGACAGCCAGTTGACCTGTGTCAGTGCAAGTCCCGCGCCCGCGCCGACGTACGACGTGAACTGCGTTCTGATCGGAGCAAACTCGATGCCCGCGATCAGCGGCACGGCAAGGACCGAGAAGCGCTCGGAGACGCCGGCGATCGCCGGGGTGCGCGGATCGGTTCCGCTTCGCACGTCGTAGAGCTCCTCGAAGCCTGCGGTGTGATAGGCTGCGTGGCCGGTGATGCGGAGGTCGTCGCTGAGCGCGATTCGGCCTGTGAGCGCGAGCGCGGTGTAGGTGCCCAGGTCGTTCTGCTCTCCGCCGAGTCTGCCGTACTGCTCGAAGAAGGAGCCACCGCCGCCGGAGGCCACGAACTCCGCGCCCGCCGACAGCACGTCGATTCGATCGTTGTACCGTGTTCGCGAGATCGTGTCGCGCGGCGCGTTGCGCTCGTTCGGGCGGGCATCGACCTCGGGCTGGGCAGCCAGCGGGACGCACGATAGCAGGAGCAGAGCCGCGATCGCGGCCAGGCATGTCGGTCGACGCATTGAATCGGTGAGGTTGTACGGATGGATGCTCAGGGCTCGTCGTCGTCGGCGCGGGGATGCGCCCGCTCGTAGACTTCCTTGAGGCGCTCGATCGTGACGTGAGTGTAGACCTGCGTGCTCGCCAGCGACGCGTGGCCGAGCATCTCACCGACCTCGCGGAGGCCGGCGCCGGAATCGAGCATGTGGGTCGCGAATGAGTGTCTGAGCACGTGCGGACTCCGCTTCTTCTGGTCGGTCACCGACGACATGTAGCGTCGGACGATGCGGTAGATCGCTGCGCCGTCGAGTGGCCGCCCGCGGTCGCTCACCAGCAGCGCGTCGCCCGCTCCCGCCGCGGCCAGCTCTCCCCGACGCGCCAACCAGCGCTCGAGCGCCGTGGCCGCGCTCCGGCCGAACGGCACGATCCTCTCCTTGTTGCCCTTGCCGAGCACCCGCACGGTCGAGCCACGCATGTCGACGTCGGAGCGGCGCAGGCCCGCGAGCTCGGCTCGGCGAATGCCAGTCGAGTAGAGCATTTCGAGCACGAGCAGATCGCGACAGCCTCCGGCCGTCGACTGATCGGGCTGCTCCATGAGACTCGTGGTCTCGGCGACCGTCAGCATCGTCGGCAGCCGCTTCTCGAGCTTCGGCGTCTGCACGAGCCGGGAGGGATTGACTTCGACGAGGCCACGCGCGGTGCAGAAGCGAAAGAGCGATTTGACCGCGGCGAGCTTTCGCGCGATCGTGCGCCGGCTCATCCCGGCGCGATGCAGCGACGCAATGAACCCGCGAACCTCCCTCTGGGTTACCTGCGAGAGCGTGGGAGCGTCGACGCCGAGCGATTCGACGAGGAATCGGTCGAAGCTCCGGGCGCGGCGCGCTCCCTCGACGGCCGACTCGCTCGCGAGCAGGTCACCGCGGTACGCCTCGACCGTGCGCGGCGAATAGCCACGCTCGATCTCGACGTACGTCAGAAAGCGTCGAACGGCCTCGTGATACGCGATTGTCTCCATCGGCTCGAAAGCTTGTGCGGTCTGCCCGGCGAACTCCCGGGAAGCTACACGTTTCCCCTGATTGTCGGAGAAGGCCCGGACTACCCGTGAGCGTTACCGATCGACACGACACGGCCTGCTCTCGATCGATCTCGAAAACGTTTTTCCGCGCTCAAACGACCGGATCATCTGCTTCGTCAACCGTGGGTGTTCCGGAAGCCTCGAAGTACCCAACCCAGAAGCATGCAGACCGTCCAGATCGATCTTCCCGCAAAGCGGGTCAACGTCGTCACCCTTGGCTGCTCGAAGAACCTCGTCGACAGCGAGACCCTGATGGGCCTGCTGCGCCGCAACAGCATCGAGCTCGTCGACACCGCCGATGGCGCCGACGCGGTGATCATCAACACCTGTGGGTTCATCGACGTCGCGAAGGAGGAATCGGTCAACGCGATCCTCGAGGCAGCCGAGCTCAAGCGCGATGGTCGCATCGGCAGCCTCTACGTCGCGGGCTGTCTCTCCGAGCGCTATGCCGGCGATCTCAAGACGGAGCTTCCGGAAGTCGACGCCTTCTTCGGCGTGACCGACTTCAGCAACATTCTCCGGACGATCAATCCGAATCCGAAGCACGACCTGCTCGGCGAGCGCTATGTCGCGCCGGGCGCGCGCTCGATGTACCTGAAGATCTCCGAGGGCTGCGACAATCCCTGCTCCTTCTGCGCGATCCCGCTGATGCGTGGTGGTCACGTCTCGCGTCCGATCGAGGACATCCTCATCGAGGCGAACCATCTGGCGATGAACGGAGTGCGCGAGATCATCCTCATCGCCCAGGATCTCACCTACTACGGCCTCGACCGCTACGGCCGCCGCGAGCTTGCGACGCTGCTCGAGAAGGTCGCCAACGTCCGCGGCATCGAGTGGGTGCGGCTGATGTACGCGTATCCGGCGAAGTTCCCGCTCGAGATCCTGCCGGTGATCGCCAGCGAGCCGACGATCTGCAAGTACCTCGACATGCCGATCCAGCATGTCTCGGACGTCGTCCTCAAGTCGATGCGCCGCGGCATGACCCGGCGCGCGCTCATGAAGCTCATCGAGACGATCCGCGCCGGCGTCCCCGGCATCGCTCTGCGCACGACGCTCATCGTCGGCTATCCGAACGAGGGCGAGCGCGAGTTCGAGGAGCTGCTGTCGTTCGTCGAGGAGGCGGAGTTCGACCGGCTCGGTGCGTTCGCGTACTCCCAGGAGGAGAACACGACGGCACATCCGCTCGGCGACCCGATCTCCCGCGAGGTCAAGGAGGAGCGCATTGCGCGCATCATGGAGGCGCAGCGCGCGATCTCCGCGCGGAAGAACGAAGCGCTCATCGGCACTCGCGAGCGCGTGCTCGTCGAGAGCGAGCAGGGCGGCGAATACATCTGCCGCTCGCACCGCGACGCACCGGAGGTCGACGGAGAGGTCTATGTCACGTCGGCGACGCCGCTGACGATCGGAGAGTTCGTCGAGGTCGAGTACACCGACAGTGCCGAGTACGACATGTTCGCCGAGGCCGTTGGCGGGCCGACCGCAACGGGGCTCGCGCTTCCGCAGTTGAACGTGCTCGCGAGCTGACGTCCGCCGGCGAACAACACATTCGAATCGACATCGCATGACGACACGACTCCTGCCACTCGGCCTGGTGATCGCGCAGGCCTTCTGCTCGGTCCGCATGAGTGCGCAGGTCGGCGAGTCGGGATCGCTCTTCTTCGACGCGGTGACGTTTGCCGGCGAGGTCGCGCCCGAGGCGCGGCTCGACCTCTTCCTCGCCGTCCCCTCCTCCTCCCTGTCGTTCGAGCGCGTCGGCGAGTCGTTCACGGCGCGGTACCGGGTTCGCTTCGAGGTCGCCAGCGGAACGCGGCGAGTGCTCGACACGACGTTCGATCGCACGACGACGACGCGCTCCGGCGAGGTCGTCTCGTCGCACCGCCCCACCTTCGATTTCTTCCAGCACCGCGTCGCGCTGCCGCCGGGCACCTACAGTGCCCGCGCGGAGATCATCGACCCGACGTCGACGTTCGTCGCGACCGCGAAGCGCGACGTGACCGTCGTCGACCTCCGGGCGGCGCCACTGGCGCTCAGCGGATTGCTCCTTGTCGACCGCATCCGCGAGGACTCCGCAGGCTTCGTGATGACGCCGCGCTTGAGCGACGTCGTCAGCTCCGACGGCGAGGGCTGCTTCGTCTTCTTCGAATCGTACAACGCGACGGCGCCGATCGACGTGCGCCTGCAGGCTCGTTTCATCGCCGCCGGCGGCGCGGTCGCCGGCGAGCAGGTGATCGAGCGGACGCTGCCGGCCGGCCGCTCACAGCAATGGCTCCGCCTGCAGACCACCGACGTTCCGCGCGGCGGCTATACGCTCGAACTGCGCGCGCTGCGTGCCGGACGCGACTCGAGCGTGATCGCGACCACCGGCAGGACGGTGCGCATCGAGGGCTCTGGGGGATTGCCGGTCGGTCGGGCCGAGCTCGACGAGCGCATCGAGCAGTTGCGGCACGTCGCGTCGCAGGAACAGATCGAGCGCATCGAGGAGGCCACCGACGATCGCGAGCGACGCCGTCGCTACGCCGAGCTCTGGAGCGCACTCGACCCGTCCCCGGGGACGACGCGCAACGAGGCGATGGAGGAGTACTTCGCGCGCATCGACTACGCGAAGGAGCACTTCCGCAGCTACGCCGCGGGATGGATGACCGACCAGGGGCGCGTCTACGTGCTCTATGGTCCGCCCGACCGCATCGCCCGCGACCCGTTTCGCGGCGACTCGCGTCGGATTGAAACGTGGCATTACTATGCGAGGGGCAACCTCGAGGTTGCCTTCGAGGACGAGAGCGGCTTCGGGGACTTCCGCCTGGTGAGCCCGATCAGCCCTCTCGAGAAGTACCGCTACGGCGGACTCTGATTTCCGGCAAGGCCGGATTCCGACGCAATGCCCGTTCGCCCGAGGTGGCACGATTCACGCTGCTGCTACGCCTCCGACGGCCATCCACAGTAAACTTTGTAGCGTGTTTATCCCGCGCTCTTCTGCAATTTGATCGTCTATGCTGCCAATCGAAAATGACGCCCCCGTGTACTATACCGGGGAGAAGGAGAAGAAGAAGACCGACATCCTGCTGAACCTCGGGTTCATCGGCATCCACGTCGGCTGTCTCTTCGTGATCTGGGTAGGCTTCAGCTGGACCGCCGTGGCGGTTGCGCTCGGACTCTACGTGGTGCGGATGTTCGGCCTGACCGCAGGCTATCACCGGTACTTCTCGCATCGCTCGTACAAGACGAGCCGGTGGTTCCAGTTCGCGCTCGGATTCCTCGGAACCACCGCGGTGCAGAACGGACCGCTGTGGTGGTCGTCGCACCATCGCCTGCATCACAAGTTCAGCGACACCGAGAACGATGTGCACTCGCCGGTGAGCGGCACGCTCTGGTGGTCGCACGTCGGGTGGATTCTCTCGAAGAAGTTCAACCGCACCGAGCATCGCCTCGTCGCCGACCTTGCGCGCTATCCGGAGATCCGGTGGCTCGACACGTTCCACCTCGCCGGCCCGATCACTCTCGGCGTGCTCCTGTACGTCGCCGGAATGCTGCTCGAGCAGCACGCGCCGTCGCTCGGCACCAACGGATGGCAGCTGGTGGTCTGGGGCATGTTCGTCGGCACGACGATCCTCTACCACGGCACGTTCACCGTCAACTCGATCGCGCATCTGTGGGGCAGCCGCCGGTTCAAGACGACCGACGACAGCCGCAACAACCCGCTGATCGCGCTGATCACCCTCGGCGAGGGCTGGCACAACAACCACCATCGCTACATGTCGTCCGAGCGCCAGGGCTTCTACTGGTGGGAGATCGACATCTCGCACATGATTCTCACGGCGATGTCGTGGGTCGGCCTGGTCTGGGATCTGCGCCGTCCGCCCGAGAGCGTCTACGAGGAGGCCGAAGCGCTGCGCTCGATCCCGAAGACCTACACGCCCGGGCACGCGGTCGTCTCGACGCAGGGTGAAGAGGTCTTCGCCGAGCAGTAGGCGATCGGATCGCAACGGAGCGCAGCGCGATGGATCGGATCGCCGAGACCCCGACGGTCGTCATCGATGAGGCGCGCATGCGCGCCAACGTCGAGCGCATGCGATCGCTCGCCGCACGGCACGGGCTCACGCTCCGACCGCACGTCAAGACACACAAGTCGATCGAGCTCGCCCGCATCCAGCAGGATGCGGGCGCGTTCGGTTTTACGGCCTCCAAGTCCGAGGAAGCCGCCCTCTTCGCCGCCGCGGGGTTCCCATCGGTCACCGTTGCCTATCCTCTCGTCAGCGACCCGCCGATCGAGCGGCTCGTCGAGACCGCGCGTGAGCGCGGCTGCGAGCTCCGGTTCGTCATCGACAGGCCCGAGGCGATCGCCGCGATCACGCGTCACGTCGAAAGGCTGCCGGAGCCCGCGGCGGTCTACCTCGAGATCGACGTGGGTCTCGGACGCTGCGGCGTCCTGCCGGGTGCGCCGGACCTCCTCGAGCTCGCAGGCACGATCGCGTCGTCAGAGCGGTTGCGCTTCGCCGGCATCCTCTCGCACGCCGGTCACGCCTATGCGGCGTCCAACCGCGAGGAGGTCGCGGGCATCGCCGAGCAGGAACGGACGATCATGGCGACGGTCCGCGCGCGCCTCGAGAGCGCCGGCATCGCCGTGCCGATCGTCTCGGTCGGTTCGACACCGACCGTGCTCGCGGCGGAGTCCTTCGAGGGCATCGACGAGATCCGTCCGGGGAACTACATCGTGCTCGACGGCATCCAGGTCGCGCTCGGCGTGGCACGCTACGATCAGGTGGCCCTGACGGTCCTCACGACGATCGTCGGCCGCACGGCGACCCACTACATCGTCGACGCAGGCTCGAAGACGCTCAGCAGCGATCGAGGCGCACACGGCGCCGAGCGACCGGTCGGCTACGGCGCCGCGTTCATCACCGCGATCGATGACGACGCCGATCCGCTCGCGGTCGTGCGCCTTTCGGAAGAGCATGGATTCGTCGAGCGCCGCGGGACCGATCTCGCCATCGGAACGCGCCTGCGCATCGTGCCGAACCACGCGTGCCCGGTCGTCAATCTCGCGCGCGAGCTCGTGCTC
>Ga0247823_10003419_pt1 | contig 12854 bp, 9 predicted proteins | sample 13C_PalmiticAcid_2_FD_192426 | JGI IMG/M metagenome (GOLD analysis project Ga0247823, IMG submission 192426) | Soil microbial communities from agricultural site in Penn Yan, New York, United States - 13C_PalmiticAcid_Day30 | ecosystem: Environmental > Terrestrial > Soil > Agricultural land...
GCCTCCTCCAGTCGTTCGGTGCGGTCGGCGACGCGGGCCTCCAGTCGCTCGTTGGCCTCTTCCAGATCGCGGGCGGCGCGGCGCAGGGCGGTGATGTCGGTATAGCTGGTGGCGTAGCCCCCGCCGGGGATGGGGGCGCCGGAGGAGCGCAGGATGCGGCCGTCCGGCTGTTCGCGTTCATGGTCGTGGGGGATGCGGCGCGACAGGGCCTCCAGCCGCCGCTCGATCCAGGCCTCGATGTCGCCCGCCTCGGTCTCGCCCCGCTCGGCGTTCAGGCGATAGACGGCGGCGATGGGCAGGCCGACGTGGACGAAGCCGACGGGCAGGTCGAACATCTCGACATAGCGACGGTTCCAGGCGGTCAGGCGCAGGTCCTCGTCCACCACGCTGACGCCCTGGTCGATGTTGTCCAGCGTGGTCTGCAGCAGGTCGCGGTTGAACTGGACCGCCTGCGAGGCCTCGTCCAGCATCCGCACCACGTCCTCGGGCGCGCGCCCTCCGGCGGCCAGGGCGGCGGCGATGACCCGCCGGGCCGAGGCGGCGCCGACCGCCCCCGCCAGCATCCGCTCGGCGGCGCGGGCCAGGCCGGCGTCGGCCGGGTCGGCGTCACGCAGCTTGCGGTCGGTCTCGCGCGCCCAGGCGGCGAAGGCGCGCTCGGCGCGTTCGTCGCCGATGAAACGGGCGACCAGGGCCTTCAGGTCTCCGACCGAGGCCCCGGCGGAGGCCCCGCGCCCCTCCATCCAGTCCGGCCCCAGCCGATCGACGAAGGCGCGGGCCTGGACCCGGTCGATCAGACGCGGGGTCCCCAGCCTGGACACGGCGACGAAGACCCCGAGGTTCAGGGTCAGGCTGAGGAAGACCCCCGCCGCGAACGGGTCGGCCAGTCCCAGCATGGCCGGAACGTTCAGGCCGAAGCCGGGCGCCAGTTGCGGCGCCGCCAGCATGACCAGCCAGACCGTCATGCCGACGATCAGCCCCGCCAGGGCCCCGCGCGAACGCCCGCCGCGCCACAGCACCGCGCCGAACAGGGCGGGGGCCAACTGGGCCAGGGCGGCGAAGGAGACCAGCCCCATGGCCGCCAGTCCGCTGGACTGGTCCATGGCCTGATAATAGACCCAGGCCATCAGCAGCAGGGCGACGATGGCCACCCGGCGGATGTTCAGGATGGCGCGGGCCATGTCTCCGGCGCGTTCGCCGCGACGGCGGCGTTCGGCGGCCAGCAAGGGCAGGACCAGGTTGTTGGACACCATGGCCGACAGGGCCACGGCCTCGACGATGACCATGGCGGTCGCGGCCGAGAAGCCGCCGACGAAGACGATGGCCGTCAGGGTCGAATGTCCGCTGTTCAGCGGCAGGGCCAGGACCAGCAGGTCGGGATTGACGCTGGGCGCGAACAGACCGCCCGCCGCCACCAGGGGAAGGACGGCCAGACTGGTCAGCAGCAGGTAAAGCGGAAAGATCCAGCGCGCGCGCCGCACCTGGGCCGGATCCCCGCCCTCGACGAAGGCGACGTGGAACTGACGCGGCAGGCAGAAGATGGCCAGGGTCGCCACCAGGACGATGGCCCAGAAGCGCCCGTCCAGATCGGGCCAGCGCGCCAGCTCGCCCAGGCTGACGGTCACGTCGGCGGAGGCGGGCGCATGGCGCAGCAGCATCAGGGCGAAGATCGCCACCGCCAGCAGAGCGGCCAGCTTGACGATGGACTCGATGCCGATGGCCTGGATCAGGCCGCGGTTGTGCTCGGTCAGGTCGGGACGGCGCGCCCCGAACAGGATGGCGAACCCGGCCAGAACCCCGGCCATGACCAGCACCGTCAGGCTCTCGGAGCCGGCGACCGGCGTCCCCTCGGTCAGCATCTCGCCGGCCATCGACAGGGATTTCAGCTGAAGCGCGATATAGGGCAGGGACCCCAGGATGGCGACGGCGGCGACCGCCGCGCCGAGCGCCGGACTCTTGCCGTAGCGCGAGGAGATGAAGTCGGCCATCGAGCCGACGTTCTCGCGCCGGGCCGCCGCCGCGATCCGTTTCCACAGCGGGAACAGCACCGTCACCCCGAGCGCCGGACCGATATAGATGGGCAGGTATTCCCAGGCCGAGCGCGCCGCCGTCCCCACGGCGCCGTAATAGGTCCAGGAGGTGCAGTAGATGGCCAGGGACAGGGCGTAGAGCGACGGTCCCAGCGCCCCGCCGCGCGTCTTGATCGACGGCCGTTCGTACCACCAGGCCACCGCGAACAGGACGGCCATATAGGCGGCCACCAGGGCCAGGGTCGCGAGGCTGAACATGACCGGCATCTGGGACGGAGCGGGGCTGTGGGACAAGAACAAAAAGAGGGGCGGCCGGAAACCGGACCGCCCCTGCAGGTTGGCGAAGTTTATCGACCTCAGTCGTGGATGTTCACATCCTTGCCTTCCTTCACGAAGAGGACGCCGATGATCAGGGTCAGCACCGCGATGGCGATGGGATACCAGAGGCCGTAGTAGATATTGCCCGTGGCCGCGACCATGGCGAAGGCCGTGGTCGGCAGGAAGCCGCCGAACCAGCCGTTGCCGATGTGATAGGGCAGGGACATGGAGGTGTAGCGCACCTTGGTCGGGAACATCTCGACCAGGGCGGCGGCGATCGGGCCGTAGACCATGGTCACATAGAGGACCAGCAGGAACAGGATGCCGATCACCATGGGCTTGTTGACCAGGGCGCTGTCGGCCTTGGCCGGATAGCCGGCCTCGGTCAGGGCGGCGGTCAGACCGGCGTCCCAGGTCTTCTTCTGGGCGTCGAAGTCGGCCTTGGCCAGGACCTTGCCGTTGAAGCTGTCGACCACGCGGTCGCCGATGCGGACCTGGGCCACGGTTCCGGCGGGAGCGGCTTCGTTGACATAGGTGACGCCGGCCTTGGCCAGATGGGTCTTGGCCAGATCGCACGAGCTGTTGAAGACGGTCTTGCCCACGGGGTCGAACTGGAAGTGGCAGTCGGCCGGGTCGGCGTAGACGGTCACCGGCGCCGAGGCGGCGGCGGCGGCCAGACGCGGGTTGGCCGCGCCGGTCAGGGCGTTGAACAGCGGGAAGTAGGTCAGGGCGGCCAGCAGGCAGCCGACCAGGATGATGGGCTTGCGCCCGATCTTGTCCGACAGCCAGCCGAAGAAGACGAAGAAGGGCGTGGCCAGGGCCAGGGCGGCGGCGATCAGGATGTTCGACAGGGCCGGATCGACCTTCAGCGTCTTCTCGAGGAAGAAGAGGGCGTAGAACTGACCCGTGTACCAGACCACGGCCTGACCGGCGGCGAGACCGAACAGGGCGATCAGCACCAGCTTCAGGTTCGGCCACTTCATGAAGCTGTCCTTCAGGGGCGTGGTCGAGCCCTTGCCTTCGGCCTTCATGCGCTTGAAGGCCGGGCTTTCCGACAGCTTCAGGCGGATCCACAGGCTCACGCCCAGCAGCAGGATCGAGACGATGAAGGGGATGCGCCAGCCCCAGCTGACGAAGGCTTCCTCGCCCACGGCGAAGCGGACGCCCAGAATGACCATCAGGCTGAGCAGCAGGCCCACGGTGGCGGTGATCTGGATGAAGGAGGTGTAGAAGCCGCGCTTGCCGTGCGGGGCGTGCTCGGCGACGTAGGTGGCGGCCCCGCCGTATTCGCCGCCGAGCGCCAGACCCTGGATCAGACGCATCAGCACCAGAATGATCGGTGCGGCGATGCCGATGGCCGCATAGGGCGGCAGCAGGCCGACGACGAAGGTCGACAGGCCCATCAGCAGCATGGTGACCAGGAAGGTGTTCTTGCGTCCCCACAGGTCGCCCATGCGCCCGAAGACGATGGCCCCGAACGGACGCACCGCGAAGCCTGCGGCGAAGGCCATCAGGGCGAAGATGAAGCCGGTGGTCTCGTTCACGCCCGAGAAGAACTGGGCCGAGATGATCGCGGCCAGAGAGCCGTAGAGATAGAAGTCGTACCATTCGATGACGGTGCCGACGGACGACGCAAGGATCACCAGCCGGTCGTTCTTGTCGACCGTGTGCTCCGCGCCCTCCGCCGCACCCACGGTGCGGTCGGTCATGGGCAGTCCCTTCCTGTATGGCCGCGTGGCGCGGCCGTTTCCTCGCGATCCTGTGGCCGGATCGTCGAAAGGGAGAGTGACAGCAGGTCGCGGGTTTTGGAGAGAGCGACTTTGGTCGAACGGCGTCTATCGTCCGTGTGGGATGCGAAATCCGTGGCGCGCGGGCGTTTCCGTGTTGTCCCGGGCCGCGACAGGCATCACATGAAGACTTGGCGTCGCTGTTCGGCGACCTTGGCGCGAGAGGACATCCATGGCCCGCAAGCCCAACTACAGCTTCGAACGACAGGAACGCGAACGCGCGGAGGCCAAGAAGGCCGAGGCCAAGGCGGCGGCGAAAGCCGCCAAGCGCGCCGCCAAGGCGGCCGGCCGCGCCGAGGGCGGCGAGACCGAACCGTCCGAGGACTGATCGGGCTTACAGCCCCATGCAGAGGTATTTGATCTCCAGGTAGTCCTCGATGCCGTGGCTGGAGCCTTCGCGCCCCAGGCCCGACTGCTTGATGCCGCCAAAGGGCGCGACCTCGGTCGAGATCAGGCCGGTGTTGACGCCGATCATGCCGGTCTCCAGCGCCTCGGCCACGCGCCAGACGCGACTCAGGTCGCGGGCGTAGAAATAGCCGGCCAGACCGAAGATGGTGTCGTTGGCCAGGGCGATCCCTTGCTCTTCCGTCTCGAAGCGGACCACGCCCGAGACGGGGCCGAAGGTCTCCTCGCGGCACATCTGCATGTCCTGGGTCACGCCCGACAGGACCGTCGGCTGGAAGAAGGTCATGCCCAGGGCGTGACGCTGGCCGCCGGTCAGCAGGCTTGCGCCCTTGGCCAGGGCGTCGGCGACGTGCTCCTCGACCTTCTTCACCGCCTTCTCGTCGATCAGGGGGCCGATCTGGACGCCGTCGTCCAGGCCGTTTCCGACCTTCAGCGCCTGCGTGGCCCGGGTCAGCTTGGCGACGAATTCGTCGTGGACGGCGGCCTGGACATAGAAGCGGTTGGTGCAGACGCAGGTCTGGCCCGCGTTGCGGTACTTCGAGGCCACGGCGCCCGCCACGGCGGCGTCCACATCGGCGTCGTCGAAGACCAGGAAGGGGGCGTTGCCGCCCAGCTCCAGGCTCATCTTCTTGATGGTCTGCGACGACTGCTGCATCAGCAGGCGGCCGATTTCCGTGGACCCCGTGAAGCTGATCTTGCGCACCGCCTGGTTGGACGTCAGTTCGCCGCCGATGGCCGAGGCCGAGCCGGTGACGACGTTGAACAGGCCGGCCGGCAGGCCCGCCTCTTCCGCCAGCACGGCCAGGGCCAGGGCGGTCAGCGGCGTCTGGCTGGCGGGCTTCAGCACCACGGCGCAGCCGGCGGCCAGGGCCGGGCCGACCTTGCGGGTGATCATGGCGGCGGGGAAGTTCCACGGCGTGATGGCCCCCACCACCCCGACCGGCTGGCGCAGGGTCATCAGCCGCTTGCCGGCGTCATGGGTCGGGATGACTTCGCCATAGGTCCGCTTTCCCTCCTCGGCGAACCATTCGATGAAGCTGGCGGCGTAGGCGATCTCGCCCCTGGCCTCGGTCAGGCTCTTGCCCTGTTCGCGGGTCAGCAGGCGGCCCAGGGCGTCCTGTTCGCTCATCATCAGGTCGAACCAGCGGCGCAGGATGCGGGCGCGTTCCCCCGCTGTCTTCGCGGCCCAGGGCTTCATCGCGGCCTCGGCGGCGGCGACGGCGCTGCGAGTCTCGTGTGCGCCCATGTCTGGAACCGTGGCCAGCACCTCGCCCGTGGCCGGGTTGGTCACCTCAAAGGTTCCGCCGCCGTCGGCGTCGATCCAGCGGCCGTCGACATAGGCCTGGGTGCGGATCAAGCGGGCGGGATCGGACATGGGGCGGCTCCTGACGAGAGGGGAGCCGTCATAACGCGCCGCAAAGCCCGCAGCTGCAAGACGATGAAATGTCCAAGGGCCGGAGCAAGGCGGTCGCCTAGCCCAGGGTCATCCCCAGACGGACCAGGGCGGACAGGCTGTCGGCCTCCATCTTGGTCATGACCTTGGCGCGGAAGACCTCGACGGTGCGCGGACTGATGTCCAGCTCCAGGGCGATGGCCTTGTTCGAGTGGCCGTGGATCAGGGCGTCGAAGACCTGGCGTTCGCGCGGGGTCAGGCGGGTCAGTCGCTGTTCGGCGGCCACGCGAGCGGCCTGTTCATGGCCGACGTCGTTCAGTCGGGCCAGGCAGCCGCGCACGGTTTCGATCAGTCGGCGCGGGTCAAAGGGCTTTTCGATGAAGTCGACGATGCCGGCCTTCATCATCTGCACCGCCATGGGCACGTCGGCGTGGCCGGTTATGACGATGACGGGCCAGGCGTGGCCGCGCAACTGGGCCAGGCGACGGACGACCTCGTCGCCGTCCATGTCCGGCATGCGCACATCGGTGATGACGCAGGCGGTGGCGTCCTCGGGCAGGTTGTTGAAGAAGTCGACGCCGCTGGCGAAACCGCGGGCCCGGATGCCTTCGCCGCGCAGCAGCATCAGCAGGGAATCGCGGACGGCGGCGTCGTCGTCGATGATGAAGACGGAGTGGAGGCTCATGCGTTCTCGACGCTCGATTCTCGGTTGAGGTTGAACGAGAAGGCGGCGCCCCCCAGCGCGCTTCTCGCGACTTGCAGTCGTCCGCCGTGGCTTTCGACTATGGTGCGGGTGACGGACAGGCCCAGGCCCATGCCGCCGGTCTTGGTGGTGGTGAGCGGCTGGAAGATGCGCTCGATCTGGTCGTCGGGAATTCCGGGGCCGTTGTCTTCGACGCTGACGCTATAATGGGTGTCCGAGATCGCGCGGCCGATGATGAGCACTTCCGGCGACGGACGGTCGCCGACCGCTTCAACCGCGTTGCGGGTCAGATTGACCATGGCCTGCTGGAACTGGATGCGCTCGGCCAGAACCCGGTCGTCCTCGGCGGCCATGTCCAGGCGAATGGCGACGCCTCGGGCGGATCCGATCATGGTCAGAATAGGGTTCAGGTCCTCGACCATGGACGAGGCGCGTTCGCTGTCCAGCTTGCGCGCTTCCAGCGTCAGCAGCTCGCGCATGCGGCGGATGATCTTGCCGGCTCGCAAAAGCTGGCCCTTGGCCAGTTCGACGGTGCGCAGGGCGCTGTCGCCGAGGGCGCCGGCCCTTTCCATGTCCACCTGGCTGGCGTGCAGATAGGTGGCGGCGGCGCTCAAGGGCTGGTTCAGTTCGTGGGCCAGGGTGGCGGCCATTTCACCCAGGGAGTTGAGGCGCCAGACCTTGTTCAACTGGGCGTGCAGTTCACGGGCCTGGGCGTCGGCGGCGTGCCAGCGGCTGAGGTCGGTCAGGCACAGGGCGACCAGTTCGCCCCCGGTCGAGGCCGGCACCAGACCGTACTGGATGCTCAGCGGAAAGCTGGCGCCGTCGGGACGCAGACCGGTCCAGTGACCGTCCTTGGCCTCCAGCGAACCGCCGGCCTTCTTGTCCGTCAGGATGGCGGTCAGGTCGAAGCCGGGCGCCAGTTCGCTGAACGGACGCCCGCGCGCGGCCTTGTCGTCAAGGGCGAATAGCGCGGCGGCGGCGGGGTTCAGGCGCTGGATCGCGCCATTGGCGGTCAGCATCACCACCGGCACCGAGGCCAGGGCGGTGTTCAGGATGGCGTCCTTGGCGGCCAACTCCCGCGCCAGATCGCGGCGCTGGCCGTCCTGCGCCCGAAAGGCCCAGCACAGTTCCGCCAGAATCCAGGAGACGCTGGCGAACAGGACGGCGTTGGTCGCCGCATCGGTCAGACTCTCGCGCGGCACCAGGACCAGGTTGACGGCGATGGACAGGGCGACGGCCAGGGCCGTGGCCGGTCGTCGCGCCAGCAGGGCCGTGATCATGACGGCCGGGACCATGGGCAGATAGTAGAACTGACCCAGCCCCTCCAGCAGGCTTCGGAAGCCGACGGCGCCGCTGACCGCGACGATCGCCAGCAAGACACCGCTCCAACGCCGGCGCGACACGGCGCTGGCGGCAGATAGCAGGCTTTCCATCACCGGTTGAATGGGGGGTGGTCCTCGGACTTTTGGAATACTGACAGAGAGGGCTGCGATCCGTCATTGTGCGTATCCGGCCGCGGCGGGCCTTCTATACACAGGCGGGACGTTTCGCAACACGACGTTAACTACGACCTTTGGGCAAGCGTGTTGATGTTCGATCTTTGTCGCCGGATTATATAGTGGCGAAAAAATGTCCATTACTAAAGCGTAGATTTTCTGTCGTTAACTCTGAAGCGTCTGCTTCTGCGTCCCTGGGCCGGGAGCCGGCGTCGGCGCGACGGCCCGTCCGACATCTGACGATGTGCGGATTTCTACGTAGTCGCTGATTTACAAAAATCTACGCTTGTTCGGTCAAACAGAACCTCAGGATCATTGAGGTAAAAATGCTCGAACAGCGTTGCGTAACGCGCCAGAACGGCGCCGCCATCATTCCGCTCATTGCCGGCTTCGCCGTGGCGATGGGCGCCGGCGCCGTGCAGGCGCAATCCATTCAGCCGCCCGAATTCGAAGCCCAGATCGGCGTCGCCAGCCAATATGTCGGCAAGGGCCTGGGCAAGAGCGCCGGCGACCCCAGCTTCAACGGCTCGGTTGAAGCGTCCAGCGGCGACTTCTACGCCAGCGTCTTTGTTTCCAGCGCCAAGCTGTCGCAAGGCTCGGACGCCGAGATCGTCAGCGCCATCGGTTGGCGCCCCGAGGCGGCCGGCTACAAGTTCGACTTCTCGGTGGTGAACCGCGACCTGCCCGGCACCCGCGCCGGCGTCGACGCCAACTACTGGGAATATCAGGCCGACGCCTCGCGCAAGCTGGGACCGGTCAACACCCGCCTGCGCGTCAACTATACGCTCGACGGCTTCGCCGGGACCAAGGAAGCCTGGTGGGTCGAACTACAGGGCACGGTTTCGGTCGGACCCAGGACCAGGGCCTCGGTCGCCATCGCCGACCGCACCGCCGACGGCGGGGCCGAATACGCCGCATGGAACATCGGCGTGAAGCACAAGCTGACCGACAAGCTGTCGGCTGATCTGCGCTGGTACGACACCGACAGCCACGCCCTGGGCGAGAACTACGACGGCCGCCTGGTGGGCGCGCTGACGTTCGCGCTCTGAGCCGATTGAACCGAATTCCGGGGGGAAGAGAAGATGAGCATGTTGAACGATCTGAAGATCGAAAGAAAACTGATGGCGGCCTTCGCCGTGGTCATCCTGGCCATCGTCGCCATGGGCGGCACGGTCTTCATGCAGGTCAATGCGCTGGAGAAGGCGCGCATGGACCGCGTGCGCGCCTCCGCCGTGCAGCGCGAGGCCGAGTCCGCCAAATTCTATCTGGCGCGCCAGGAGAGCAGCTATCGCGGCTTCCTGCTGTCGCGTGATCCCTATTACCTGGAGCGTCTGTCCGCTCACGGCGAGAATTTCGGCAAGAGCCTGGACCGGATCACCCAGCTGGACCGCGCCAGCGAGGATGAAGTCCGCGCCGCCCGCGCCGCCGCCGCCGAATGGACCCGGAACGTGGTCGAGACCGGACGCGTGCTGGTCGCCGACTCCGCGACCTATGGCCAGGCCGTGGCCATGGTCGGCCGTGAAGGCGCTGCGGACAAGTATATCAGCCCGGCGGAGGACGCGCTGGAAACCCTGGTCGAAGAGAAGGCGCAACAGAGCCGCGTCTATGGCGAGATCCAGGATTCCGTCGCCAAGTCGGTGCGAATGGTGCTGATCGGCGGGGTCGTCCTGGCCCTGATCATCGCCGCCGCCATGGCCTTCATGCTGACCAACCTGCTCGGCAAGCCCCTGCTGTCGATGACCTCGGCCATGCGTCGACTGGCCGGCGGCGACACCTCGATCATCGTCCCGGCCATGGGCCGCAAGGACGAGGTCGGTCAGATGGCCGCCGCCGTCGTCGCCTTCAAGGACGCGGCCATCGCCAACGCCCGTCTGGAAGCCGAGGCCGTGGCCCAGCGCGCCGCCGCCGAGGAAGAGCGCGCCCGCGTCGAAGCCGAGAAGGCCCGCGCCGCCGAGGAGGACCGCGTCGCCATCACCGCCCTGGCCGAGGGCCTGCAGGCCATGGCCGGCGGCGACCTGACCCACCGCATGACGGCCCAGGTCGCCCCCAAGGCCGAGCAGCTGAAGAGCGACTTCAACGCCGCCATCTCGCAGCTGGAGCAGGCTGTTTCGGTGGTTGTGTCCAACGTCGCCGCCATCCGTTCGGGCTCCAGCGAGATCAGCCAAGCCTCGGACGACCTGTCGCGTCGCACCGAACAGCAGGCCGCCTCGCTGGAAGAGACCGCCGCCGCCCTGGATGAGATCACCGCCACGGTGAACAAGACCGCCGACGGCGCCCGTCAGGCGTCCGGCGTGGTCCAGGCCGCGCGCGGCGACGCCGAGAAGAGCGGTCAGGTGGTGCGCGACGCCGTCGCCGCCATGAGCCAGATCGAATCCTCGTCCAACCAGATCGGCGACATCATCGGCGTCATCGACGAGATCGCCTTCCAGACCAACCTCCTGGCCCTGAACGCGGGCGTCGAAGCCGCCCGTGCGGGCGACGCTGGTCGCGGCTTCGCCGTGGTCGCCTCGGAAGTGCGGGCCCTGGCCCAGCGCTCGGCCGAAGCCGCCAAGGAGATCAAGACCCTGATCTCGGCCTCGGGCCAGCAGGTCGGGGCGGGGGTGACCCTGGTCGGCCAGACCGGCGAAGCCCTGCAGCGCATCGTCAGCCGCGTGGCGGAGATCGACGGTCTGGTGAGCGAAATCTCGGCCTCGGCCCAGGAGCAGGCCACCGGCCTGCAACAGGTCAACACCGCCGTGAACCAGATGGATCAGGTGACCCAGCAGAACGCCGCCATGGTCGAGGAATCGACCGCGGCCAGCCACTCCCTGGCCCAGGAGGCCGACGTCCTGGCCGCCTCGGTGTCGCGCTTCCGCACCGGTCAGGCGACGGCGCCGGTCGCCGCGCCCAAGCCGGCTCCGGTCGCGGCTCCCGCTCCGGTCCGCACCCCGGAACCGGTGGCCCAGACCATCGCCGCGCTCAAGACCGTCGGTCGCGGCGGCGCCGCCCTCAAGGCGCAACCGGTCGAAGACGGCTGGGAAGAGTTCTGATGTCGAACCTGATCGCGCTTTCGGCCGTGCTTGACCTGCGCGCGGCCGAGCCCCTGAAGGCGCAACTCCTGGCCGTGCGCGGCCAGGAGGCGACCCTGGACGCCTCGGCCGTCGAGCGTCTGGGCGGCCTCTGCCTTCAGGTCCTGCTGTCGGCGCTGGCGACCTGGCGCGCCGACGGTCAGGCCTTGACCTTCATCAATGTTTCCGAGGCCCTGGCCTCGCAATGGAGCGCCTTCGGGGCCTCCGCCGCGGACCTCGCTCCGCAAGGACAACTCGCGTGACCAAGACCATTCTGACCGTCGATGATTCCCGCACCATGCGGGACATGCTGATGCTGGCGCTGAAAGACGCCGGCTATCGCGTGGTTCAGGCCGAGGACGGGGTCCACGGTCTGGAGGTGCTGCGGGCCGAAAACCCCGACATCGTCATCACCGACATCAACATGCCCCGCATGGACGGCTTCGGCTTCATCGAGGGCATGCGCGCCGACCCCAACCACAAGGCCACCCCGGTTCTGGTCCTGACCACCGAGAGCGACGCCGCCAAGAAGCAGCGCGCCCGCGAGGCCGGGGCCACCGGCTGGATCGTCAAACCCTTCGACCCGGCCAAGCTGGTCGACGCTGTTCGTCGCGTCGCGGCCTGAGCCTAGAGGATTGAGGACTACAGGATGAGCGACGATCCGTTCGAGACCATCAAGGTCACCTTCTTCCAGGAATGCAGCGAGCTGCTGGGCGATCTGGAAGCCAATCTGCTGGCGCTGGAGACCGGCGACGGCGACATCGAGACGATCAACGCCGTCTTCCGCGCCGTCCACTCGGTCAAGGGCGGGGCAGGGGCCTTTGGTCTCGAAGACCTGGTCCGCTTCGCCCACGTCTTCGAGACCCTGATGGACGAGCTGCGCTCGGGCCGCAAGGATTGCGACGACGTCACGATCAAGACCCTGTTGCGCGCCTCCGACGTCCTGGCCGACCATATCGCCGCCGCGCAGGGGACCGGCGCGCCGGTGGACGCCGCGCGCTCCGCTGGCCTGGTCGCCGAGCTGGAAGTCCTGACCCACGGCCAGGCCGCCTCGGTCGCCCCGGCGCCGGTCGTCGCCGCCGATGAAGACGATTTCGGCTTCACGCCCCTGACGCTGGATCTGGCCGACTTCGGCGCTCCGGCCGGGCTGCCGTCTCTGGACCTGCCGCCGCTGGGCCTGCCCTCGCTGGAGACGGCGAGCGCCGCCGTCGCGACGGCCGGCTGGCGGATCGTCTTCCGTCCGCATCCGCGTCTTTACGCCAGCGCCAACGACGTCAGCCTGCTGCTGCGCGAACTGGCGCGTCTGGGCCCGACCTCGGTCGAGCTGGACGACAGCGGGCTGCCGTCGCTGGACGCCCTGGACGCCGAGGACGCCCACCTGATCTGGACGATCGAGCTGTCGGGCGACGTGGCCGAGGCGGCCGTGCGCGACGTCTTCGACTTCGTCGAGATGGACTGCGACCTGAGCATCACCGCCCTGGGCGGCGCCCAGCCTGCGGTCGAGGCCTCGCTGCCGCCGCTGCCGGTTCTGGACGCGCGCCCCGCCGAGCCTGAGATCGACATCGCCGCCCTGCTGGCCAAGGCCGCCGCGCCGGTCGAGGCGCCCGCGCCCGCTCCGGTCGTCGCCGCCCCGGCCCCTGTCGCGCCTGCCGCGCCCCCGCCTGCGCCCGCGCCTGTC
>Ga0247823_10003421_pt1 | contig 12853 bp, 12 predicted proteins | sample 13C_PalmiticAcid_2_FD_192426 | JGI IMG/M metagenome (GOLD analysis project Ga0247823, IMG submission 192426) | Soil microbial communities from agricultural site in Penn Yan, New York, United States - 13C_PalmiticAcid_Day30 | ecosystem: Environmental > Terrestrial > Soil > Agricultural land...
TCTTCGTGATTGATATTCTCGCCCGTCATGCCGGCCGCGAAATTCGTGATGCATGAAATACCGAGCACCTTCATTCCCTGATGCCGTGCGGCGATCGCCTCAGGCACGGTCGACATCCCTACCGCGTTGCCGCCGAGTTGACGATACATTCGAACCTCGGCTGGTGTCTCATAGGTCGGGCCGGAAAGACCGCAGTAGACTCCGCGATGCAGAAAGTCGTGCCTCTCTTCATCGACGCCCTTCTCAAACCGCTCGTGCGCGATCTCGTCCGCCACCTCGCTTGCGATCTGCTGCAGCCCGCGGTCGTAGACCTCGGTCATATCCGGAAAGCGCACACCGAACCGCTCGTCGTTTTTCCCGCGCAGAGGATTCACGCCCATACAGTTCAGGTGATCCGTGATCAGCATCAGCGTTCCGGGAGGGAACTCCGGTTCGGTGCTTCCCGCAGCGTTCGTCAATATCACGGTCCCGATCCCCATCCGTCCGAACGTCCGAACAGGAAACATCACCTGCTGCATATCGTAGCCTTCGTAAAAATGGAATCGTCCCTGCTGAACCGCGATGTGTTTGCCGTTCAGCTCGCCGAGCACAAGCTGCCCCGCGTGACCTTCAACCGTGGACCTGGCAAAGTGCGGGATCTGCTCATACGGGATCTTGACCGCGTTCTCTACCTCATCCGCAAACGCACCCAAACCGCTCCCGAGCACGATGGCAACATCGATCGCGGGCGGATACTTTGACTTGATGAATTCAGCTGCTTCGACAGCGTTCTCGTAGGTCATTTCGTGAAGATCTAATTTCCTTTCTTATACGGAATCCCCAGAGCCTTTGGTGCTCGCGACAGGCCGATGAATCCGGCGAGCACTATGATCGTCAGCACGTACGGGATCATCTGAATGAACTGGACCGGAATGTCGTCGCCCGACGGCATCTTTACGACGCCTTGAAGCTGGATCGCAAGCGATTCGGTAAAGCCGAAAAACAGACACGCCAGCAGCACGGGAATCGGTTTCCATTTCGCAAGGATCAGGGCCGCCAGAGCGATGTAGCCGCGCCCGGCACTCATACCTTTCGTGAAGAACGAGCCCTGGCCGATCGATAGATACGCTCCGCCTGCTGCCGCTAATATTCCCGAGATGATCACCGCGGTATATCGCAGCTTGTAAACATTCACGCCCGCCGAATCCGCCGCCGCCGGATTCTCGCCAACCGCACGCAGCCGCAATCCAAACGGCGTTTTATAGAGCACGTACCATGAGATCGGGATAAGCACGAACGCGAGTACCGCCGTCCAGGGAAGTCTTCCCGGGATCAGGTCGGGCAGCAGGAACGCCTTGTCGATCTGCTGCGTCGCGCCCGATGCGTCGTACAAACGGCTGCTGATCACCGCCGGCAGCCCGATCATTAGCATGCTGATCGCAAATCCGGTAACGACCTGATCGGCCTCGAACTTGATCACGGCGATCGCAAAGATAAGCGCAACGAGCGCTCCGGCCACCAGACCGGCGAAAAATCCGATATATGGATTGCTCGTTTCGTACGTCACCACCGCTGCCGCAAACGCTCCCGCGAGCATCAGCCCTTCAAGGGCGATGTTGATCACGCCGGCCCGCTCGGAAAACAATCCGCCGAGAGCCGCGAAGATCAGCGGCGTTGCAAGCCGGATCGTCGAAAACAGCAGGATCAGCGCAAATGTCGGTGTTAAGAGTTCGCTCATCCTACCTCCTCGTATACCTCTGCAGCGACGCTACGAAAATGATGATGATCGCCTGTAGCACCTCAACCAGATCCTTCGATACGAACCTCGTCTCGATATCGACAAAGATCTCGCCGCGTTTCAGCACGGCAAAGAAGATCGCGGCGATAAAGATTCCCAGCGGATGATTACGTCCGAGCAGGGCAACGGCGATCCCGAGATATCCCCAGCCGTCCGAGAAGCCGTCGTAGTATCGGTAGCGATAGCCAAGCACCTCGCCGATCGCGACCATCCCCGCCAAGCCGCCCGAGATCGTCATCGCGATCACGATCTGCTTCTTCGGCGAGATACCGCCGTACTCCGCCGCCGCCGGATTCTCACCGACAGCGCGAAGTTCGTATCCCCATTTCGTTTTCCAAAGGAAGAAGTAGACCGCGAAACACATTAATATCGCGAGCAGAAACGCTACACTAAGCGGCACGAAATCCGGCATTCCGGGGATGTACTGGCTGATCCGCGGAATATGGGCCCCTTCGCCGATCTGAGCTGTCTGCATGATCGGGTCGCCCGGGATCTTATAAAAATACTGAGTGAAATAGCTGACCAACGCGACCGCGATGAAGTTCAGCATGATCGTATTGATCACCTCATGCGAGCCGAACTTCGCCTTCAGAATTCCCGGGATCGCACCCCAGATCGCACCGACTATGATCGCCGTCGCGACACACGCAATGATCAGGAGTACCGATGGCAGGCTTGCCCAGGACCAGTTCTCTTCCTTCCCGAAGATGTTCGCTATCGCTCCGCCAAACTTGATGCCTACCCACGCCGTCGCAAAAGCCGCCACGTAAAGCTGGCCTTCAGCCCCGATGTTCAGCAATCCGCAGCGGAACGCGACCGCGACCGAAAGCCCCGTAAATATAAGCGGAGTCGCGATAAACAGCGTGTAGCCGATGTCGTTCAGCGAACCGAACGAATGGCCGACCATCTGGTAATACGTCGCAAGCGGATTATCGCCGATCGCCACGACGATCAGGCCGCCGACGATGAACGCCGCAATAACCGCCACCACGGGCCAAAGAATTTCACGAAAGATGTTCATTACCGGTCCTCTTCGACCCGGAAGGTCGAAATTTATTGGACTTACTGTCGCATCTGGTAGGAATGAATTGCCTAGCCAATATACCCATAAACCGTTGAAAAGTCACGCTATCCTGAGAATTGATGGGTTACCATCTCATCGCAAAAAACATACTTGACAGTTATACGCTCAGGTTATATTATCTTCTCAGACTAAGTAATTAGTCCTATATCTCACTAAACTATGGAGTTTTGGAGGAATACGACCATGAACTTAATTACATACGATCCGTTTCGCGAGCTTCGTTCGCTGCAGGACGAAGTAAATCGCGTTTTTTCCAGCAATTTGAACCGCACGAGCGAGACCGGCCTCGGCCGAGGAGCATGGAACCCGAGCGTAGACATTTTCGAGAATAAGGACCAGATCGTCCTTGAAGCCGAACTTCCGGGGCTTTCGCCTGAGGAGGTGAACATCTCGATCGAGAACAACGTTCTTACGATCCATGGTGAGCGTCGATTCGAGAAGAAGGACGAGGGTGACAATTTCCACCGTGTCGAACGGAGCTATGGCTCGTTTACTCGGTCATTCACGCTGCCGCCGACCGTTTCGAGCGAGAACGTGATGGCAAACTTCGACAATGGCATTCTTCGGTTGGAACTCGCGAAGCGTGAAGAGGCAAAGCCACGCCGCATCGAGATCAAGGCTGGCTCAGCCCCGTCGAAGACGATCGAGGCAAAGACGCAGACCGCCGCGGGATAGTGCGGTATCGACACCTATTCGTGGGTTGGCTGATGCCGAACTCCGGCGTCGGGCAACCCATAATTTTCGAACGAGGGAAGTCGATTAGGTATAGAATAGGCGGACAAACGTCATGAGATTCGATAGATTCACGATACGAGGACAGGAAGCGGTCCAAGAAGCGATCTCGCTGGCCGAGAAAGGGCAAAATCAGCAGGTCGAACCGGAGCACATCCTGGCGATAATGCTTGAGCAGAAGGAAGGCGTAGTAAAGCCCATCCTCGGCAAGATCGGCGCGAATGCAGTACCGATCCTCGGTGAAGTGCAGGCTGCGATCGAAAAGTTTCCAAAGGTTTCGGGCGGCCAGCAGTATTTCAGCTCGCGGACTAACACGCTTTTTCAGAGCGCGCAGAAGGAAGCGGAGAAGATGGAGGACGATTATGTCTCCACCGAACATCTTCTCCTCGCGATCGCCGACGAAAAGGACGGCGATGCCGGCCGCATTCTTCGCGGCAACGGCATCACGCATGACGATCTCGAAAAGGTGATCACCGACATGCGCGGCGGTTCAAAGATCACCGATCAGAATGCCGAAGAGAATTTTCAGGCGCTTGAGAAGTACGCTCAGGATCTGACTGAGCGGGCTCGCAAAGGCAAACTCGACCCCGTGATCGGCCGCGACGACGAGATCCGCCGAACGATCCAGATCTTGTCACGCCGTACGAAAAACAATCCCGTGCTGATCGGCGAGCCCGGCGTAGGTAAGACCGCGATCGTCGAGGGTCTCGCTCAGCGAATTGTTTCGGGTGACGTTCCGGAGACGCTCAAGAACAAAAAGCTCGTGTCGCTCGATCTCGGGGCGATGCTCGCAGGTGCGAAATATCGCGGCGAGTTCGAAGATCGTTTGAAGGCGGTTCTCAAAGAGATCGAGAAGGCCGAGGGCCAGATCATTCTGTTCATCGACGAACTGCATACCCTCGTCGGAGCCGGTGCGAGCGAGGGTGCGATCGACGCTTCGAATATGTTGAAGCCGGCCTTGGCGCGCGGGACTCTTCGAGCGGTCGGTGCAACGACACTCGCGGAATATCAGAAGTACATCGAAAAAGACAAGGCGCTCGAACGCCGATTCCAGCAGGTTTACGTGGGAGAGCCGACCGTTGAAGACACGATCGCGATCCTACGCGGATTAAAGGAGCGCTACGAAGTCCACCACGGTGTCAGGATCAAGGACGCGGCGATCGTAGCGGCGGCGACGCTGTCGAACCGCTACATCACCGACAGATTTTTACCGGACAAAGCTATCGACCTGATCGACGAAGCCGCATCGCGCATCCGTATCGAGATCGATTCGCTTCCGCAGGAGATCGACGTGCTTGAGCGCGAGATCCTTCAGCTCGAGATCGAACGGCAGGCGCTCGGCCGCGAGACTGACGAGAAGTCCAAGAATCGGCTCGAAGACATTGAACGGCGCATCGCCGATCTCAATGAAAAGTCCTCCGCAATGAAGGCCAAATGGCAGTCGGAGAAGGAAGAGATCGAGAAGATGCGAACCGGCAAGGAGCAGCTTGAAGAAGCAAAGCTCGAACTCGAACGCGCTCGTCAGGGCGGTGACCTTGCAAAGGCGGCGGAGATCCAGTACGGACGCATCCCCGAGCTCGAGCGTCTGCTTCAGTCCGAGCAGGAACGTCTCGAATCCTTGCAGAAGGATGGCGTTTTCTTGAAGGAGGAAGTCGACGAAGAGGACGTAGCCGAGGTCGTCGCGAAATGGACCGGCGTGCCTGTGTCGAAAATGCTCGAGGGTGAGATGCAGAAGCTCGTCCAGATGGAGAGCAATCTCGGCAAGCGTGTGATCGGCCAGCGCGAGGCTCTTGAAGCTGTCGCGAACGCGGTGCGTCGTGCTCGTGCGGGCCTACAGGATCCGAATCGACCGGTTGGCTCATTTATTTTCCTCGGTCCGACCGGCGTTGGTAAGACGGAGACCGCAAGGGCGTTGGCGGAATTCCTCTTCGACGACGAGCGTGCGATGGTGCGGCTCGATATGTCGGAGTATATGGAGAAACACGCCGTTGCGAGAATGATCGGAGCGCCTCCCGGATACGTCGGCTATGAGGAAGGCGGACAGCTTACGGAAGCTGTTCGTCGTCGCCCATATTCGGTCGTGCTGTTCGACGAGATCGAGAAAGCACATCCTGACGTGTTCAACGTGCTCTTGCAGATTCTCGACGACGGACGTCTGACCGACAGCAAAGGACGCGTAGTGGATTTTAAGAACACGGTGCTGATCATGACGTCGAACCTCGGTTCGCGTGCGATCCAGGCCGCGAACGAGAATCCGCTTGCCGATCACGATGTAAAGAACGACGTGCTGCAGGTTCTTCGCGATCACTTCAAGCCGGAGTTCCTGAACCGTATCGACGACATCGTCGTGTTCCATCAGCTTGGCAAGGAACAGATCGCGACGATCATCGACGTACAGCTTGAGAAGCTGCGAAAGATGCTCGACGACCGCGGTATCACGATCGAACTCGACCAATCGGCAAAGGATCTGTTGGTGACAGAGGGATACGATCCGGTTTATGGTGCACGACCGCTGAAGCGTGCGATCCAGACGATGGTGCAGAACCCGCTGGCGGTAAAACTGCTGCAAGGCGAGATCGCGAGCGGCCAGACGGTCAAAGTTTCGGCTCACGACGGCCAGTTGGTGTTCTCACCCGCGGAGGGTGAGCAGAAAGCGGCGGGTAGCTGATCGATCAGCGAAAGGCTAAAATAGAAGTTTCGATTAGTGATGATGAACGATACTGACAGTCTTATTGACGAACTTTTGGGTGACGACGAAGTGAAGATCCCTTTCAATGACAAGCGGCGTTTCAACGCCGAAGGCGAGCGAGTCGCTGATGATCTGCCGGCTGATAAAGGCCCGGTGAAGTCGGCGCTGGAGGTTGCTCTCGAAGCGAAGCTGAAGGCCGAAACTGAACGCCGAGAGGCAGCCGAATCTAAACTTGTCGGCGTGCAGGCAAAGTTTGAGGAAGCCAAGGCGACACTCGAGAAAGAGACCGCCGATATGCGAGCTCGTCTGATGAAAACGCTCGAGGATCGGTCGAAGCAGGCTCAGTTCAACTTTCTGACGACGCTGCTTCCGGTACTCGACAACCTGAATCTGGCGGTATCAGCGAGCGAAACGGATCCATCGGTCGAGCATCTTCGCAATGGAGTCATCGGCACTGCCCGCTCGTTTGAGCAGGCGCTGATGAGCGTCGGCGTCGAGGCCGTCCCGTCGATCGGTTCGACCTTCGACCCCGAGGTCCACGAAGCGATCGATATGGCAGAGGTCGACGCGGATCAGGACGGAAAGGTAACTGCTGAATACTCACGCGGTTACAAGTTCGGCAATCAACTGCTGCGTCCGGCAAAGGTCCAGGTGGGCCGCGGACGTGCTCAGTCGGCAGGTTAAAAGTGAACTCGGAACTTATTATGGGACTGGCAAAACTCAAATCGGTTCGCATCGCGACTCCCGAGGAATACCTGGAGTTTGAGCGCGCAAGCGAAGCCCGGCACGAGTTTCTCGATGGTGACTTGTACGCGATGGCTGGCGAATCGTTGTCGCACAGCCGGGTTTGCATCAATCTCGCCCGCGAAGTTGGCAACAAACTGAAAGGCAAACCCTGCGAACCGTTGTCACCGAACATGAAGGTTCGCACGTCGAATGCCTCGCTGTTTGCCTATCCCGATTTGACGATAGTTTGCGGCGAACCTGTGTTCCACGACACTAAAAAGGATGTGCTCGTTAATCCGAAGGTGATATTCGAAGTACTTTCGCCGTCTACCGAGATTCACGACCGCACGACAAAATTCATGCGATATCGCATGGGCAACGAGACGTTGATCGACTATATCCTTGTATCTCAAGAAAAACCGTTCGTTGAGCATTTCACGAGGCAGGCGGATGGCGATTGGCGTTACAGAAGTTACAGCAGTCTGACGGATTCGTTCGAGATCGAGAGCGTGGCATGCTTGTTGAGTCTTGAAGAAATATACGACCGCGTGGAGTTTGAACCGTTAAACGAGCCGGAACACTGAAGTATTTATCCGGCATTTTATAATTTAGTCGAAGTTTGACCGGCCCGATCATAATGAAACGGCCGGTCTTTAAATCTTGATAGATATATTGCTCGAAATGGTAGAATAGGGCTTGGCATAATATGCCAGCCCCGCGGCATCTAACTTTCGGGCTTTCCACCAAAGCAATATGGCAGACATCGACGCATACAAAGACAAATTTAGCGAAAGCGGACGGCGTGTCCTTGAGACGGCGCTCGACGAAACGAAGCGCAGGGACCAAAACTATGTCGCGATCGAACATATTCTTCACGCTGTTACGCGAGAGGAAGATGATCTATTCACCTCGACGATGCGCGACCTCGCCGTCGATCCGCGATCGGTCAAACTCTTGATCGAGAAACGAATGGAAGCCGGCCGTCAACACACCGGCAAAGGTTTCCGGATCGCCCCCGAGACGACCGAGCTTTTCAAACGCGCGATGGACCGGGCTCGTTCGCAAGGACGCCGCGTTATCGACGCCAGCGACATTTTTTACGTGCTGTCGAATGACGAGCAGAGCGTGCTGAATGACGTGCTTCAGAATCTCGGCGTTCCCGCCGACGAAGTTGCACAGACCGCACGTACCCGGATCCGCAAGCGCGAGAAGGAAGAAGAACGCTCGCGTCAGAAGTATGAGCTGCCGAGTTTCCTTCGCCACTTTGGCGTTTCGATGAACAAACTGGCCCGGCAGGACAAGATCCCGCCGACGATCGGCCGTGACCGCGAGATCCGCCAGATGATCGAGATCCTTTCACACAAGGAACGATCGAATTCGCCAATGCTTGTCGGCGAACCCGGCGTAGGGAAGACGGCTGTGGTCGAGGGCCTCGCAAGGTTGATCGAGCTCGAGCCCGAAAAAGTTCCAGCCCGCCTTCGCGATGCACACATCGTCCAACTCCAGATGGGCGGACTTGTTGCGGGCACGATGCTGCGCGGAATGTTCGAAGAACGTATCAAGGGCATCATCGACGAGGTAAAAGAGAAAGATCACATCATTCTCTTTATCGACGAAGCACACACGATCATCGGAGCAGGCTCCGCAATGGGTACGTCGAGCGACGCGGGCAATATGTTCAAGTCGTCCCTCGCCCGCGGCGAACTCCGCATCATCGGCGCGACGACGATGACCGAGTACAAGGAATACATCGGCGAGGACGAAGCTCTCGCACGACGATTCCGGCTCGTAAAGGTTGATGAGCCGACGATCGACGAGACGCGTCAGATCCTGATGGGCCTGAAACCGCGGCTTGAAAAAAATTATTCGGTCACCATATCCGACGAAGCGATCAACACCGCTCTCGAAATGTCGCCGAAATACATTCGTAATCTACACCTTCCCGACAAAGCGATCGGCTGGCTCGATACAGCGTCGGTAAAGGTTGAGATCAACGAGCCGGAGAAACTCGTCGTCGAACCCGAACACATCATCGACGTCATCTCTCAGGAGTCGCGCATTCCGAAGGATATGATCTATCGCGACACCGCCGACCGGTTCTCGCAGATGGAACTCGACCTCGGCCAACGCGTGATCGGCCAGAAGGAAGCGGTCCGGGCTGTCGCCGAACGGCTGCGACTGAACAAAGGCCCGCTCAAGGAGAATCATTACGCTCCGGACGGCGTGCTTCTGTTCCTTGGGCCTACGGGTGTAGGTAAGACCGAGCTTGCGAAAGCCGTTGCCGAGTTTATGTTCGGCGACGAGAACAAGATGATCCGCATCGATATGTCCGAGTACGGTGACGGCACTGTCGGCATCGAAAAACTGATCGGCATGCCCCGCGGCATCGTCGGCAGCGAACGCGGCGGCATCCTGACCGAACAGCTTCGCGACAATCCGTACACGGTTCTGCTGCTCGACGAGGTCGAGAAGGCGAATCCGTACCTTATGAACATCTTCCTTCAGGCGTTCGACGAAGGCTGGATCACAGACGGCCGCGGAAAGAAGGTTTACCTTTCAGACGCGATCGTGATCATGACCTCGAACCTCGGAAGCGAGAATTTCAAACGATACGAAAAGCCGCTCGGATTCGGCCAGAAGTCACTCGGAGACATCCTGCAGATCCGCGGCGATGTGATGAAGGCCGCCGAGACTCGATTCACACCTGAGTTCCGTAACCGCATCGACGAGATCGTCGTCTTCTCGCCGCTCACGATGGACGAAGTTCGTGAGATCGCCCGGCTTTACCTTGGCAAGGTCAAACGAAATATGGAACGCCAGGGCAAGTTCGTCGAGATCACCGAAGCGGCCGTCGACGCATTGACGGAGAAAGGATTCTCACCGGCATACGGTGCCCGATTCCTGAAGCGTCACATCGATCAGAAGGTGAAACTCCCGATCACGAATCTTTGGAAGACGGCCGGCCGTTTTATGGTCGACGCCAAGGACGGCGAGATCGTCGTTTCGCCGAACGATTCCTTCAGCCTGAACTAACCGGTTCCTGATTTTCTTGCATCAAAAGGCTTCGGTGATATCATTCATCCGGAGCCTTTTTGGAGTCATGGCTATGGCGGAAAAGTACAGAGCGACAATTCACGGAAATACAATCGAATGGGAAGGTGACGAGCCATCCGAATTACAGAAGAACAGCGAGATCACGGTAGAAGTATTGGTTGTCGCCGTTCCGCGGTCAAAACGGCAACAGCTGAATAGCAAGAAGGCGGTCGCAGCACTGGAACGCATTGCGTCACGCGGCGGCGTCAAATCGATTCCAGATCCCGTAAAATGGCAGCGTGAGATCCGTAAAGACCGCCGACTTCCCGGCAGATGATTCATTTGCTTGACAGTAACGTGATCATCTATGCCGCGAACCCCGATTTCGCGTTTTTGCGCAGCTACTTAGCTGACAAGAAACTTGGATTCTCCCAGATCAGCTACGTTGAGGTGCTGGGATTCCATAAAATAACTGATGATGACAAGGCCGAATTTGAAGAATTCTTTTCTAGATCAATATTGTTTCCGCTTACAGATCAAATTGCCAAAAAAGCGGTCGACCTTCGGCAAATGAAGAAGTTGAGTCTTGGTGATTCCCTAATTGCGGCAACCGCATTCGTTCACGATCTCACGCTGCTGACTAACAACTTGAAAGATTTCAGCTGGATACCTGACCTATCTCTTGAAAACCCGCTGGAAACTTGAGAATTCGACGGCCCTTTCGCGCGTTGAGATATTTTTCGCCCAACGATTCGTTCAGCCTTAACTAGTTCGGAAAAACGTCTTGAGTTTTTGGGTCCCTGCGAAGTAGAATTCGAGGGACCCTTTTTCGATTTTCAAGCTTCAAATATCAATATGTCCAAACTCCTTCAAAGCGCGCTTTTTGTTTCGCTTCTGGTTCTGTTCGTGTCGGGCGTTTCCGCACAGCAGATGTACTTCAATTATCAATACGAATTTGAGCCGGCGATGATCACGGAACCGCCCGAGTTTTTGGGCGCTCTGGAGGTCGATTACCCCGAGGCAGCTCGGAAGAACGGAATTGAGGGTACGGTCAAAGTTACCGCGATCCTTGGCGAGAACGGGAAGGTCCGTGACGTAGTGATCGTCGATGATCTCGGTCACGGCACGGGTGCGGCGGTCGCCGCAGGAATGCAGAAGTTCGCGTTCAAGCCGGCAAAGTTCAATGGCAAGCCGACGCCGATGAAGATGACCGTCAACTACAAGGTCTCGCTTTATTACGACGAGACGGACAAGGACGTAACGAAGCCCAAGATAATCGAAAAGCCGCTTCCCGCGTACCCCGAATCGCAGCGGGCAGAGGGAATGAAGGGAAAGGTGACCGTCAGCGTCCTGCTCAAGTCCGACGGCGAGGTCCAGATCTTAGGCGTAAACAGCGTGATGGACAAAGCCTTCGACAAAGCTGCGGAAGCGGCCGCCAAGAACCTGAAGTTTGCGCCGGCGGTTCATAAGAAAAGCAAGCAGCCCGTTTCGCAGGCCATTTCGGTCGAATACACGTTCAAACCATAGGCGTCGAACCGTAGCGACTTAAGCGTCATCAAAGGCTTAGGTGTTACCATTACCCTAAGCCTGATCCATATGAGTTCACGTTTCAAGATCATCCTCCCGGCGATAATTCTCTGTATTACTGCGACCGCACTTGGCCAGGCTCCCGTTGAGCGGCCCGAGGCGATCATCGAAAAAGCGGTGAAACGCCTTGGCGGCGACAGATATCTGAAGGTCGACTCGCAAGTTGGCCGCGGACGCTTCACCAGCTTTCGCGACGGCGCGATCTTGCAATCGCAGACGTTCGTCGACGTGATCGTCTATCCGGACAAGGAGCGAACTGAATTCAAGGGCGGGAAGACGAAGTTCGTTCAAACAAATTCCGGTGCGGCCGGTTGGGTCTTCGATGGCGACCAGGAGCTGATCAAGATCCAGACCGAAGAGCAGATCGAGAATTTCCACCGCGGAATGCGCGTGAGCCTCGATACTCTCCTACGCGGAGCCTGGCGCGGCAAGGGCGAGATAGCCTACGCAGGGAAACGGCCCGCGACCCTCGGAAAGCGAAACGACGTTGTCCGTTTGAAATACGAGGACGGCTTAACGATCGAGTTCGAATTTGCCGATGACGGCACACCGGCAAAGGCGAGTTACAAGCGGAGCAACTCCGAAGGCGAAGAAGTCACCGAGGAAGACCGGTACGCTCAATGGGTCGACATCGGCGGCATCCACACGCCGCTCATCGTCGACCGATTCACCAACGGGAAACCTTCGTCAAGGATCAATTACGAGACCGTAGAGTATAATGTACGGGTACCTGATTCGATCTTCGATAAACCTTCAAACCCGAAGGAATTGAAGAAAGACCTCAAACTATAAACACCCACGATGCCCAAATTTACATTCTCCCTCGCCGAACGCCGTCCCGAGCTTTTCAAGAATTGTCAGCTTCCGACGACCACCCCCGTCCCCGTCTCATACGAAGGCAGTTTCCTTGGTGATGTCGCCATACCCGCGTCGGGCGTGTTCGAACTCCCGGTCACCGAAAGTCTTATCCCGCGCATGCAGTCCGACCGTGTGATGGTGATGATCGATACGACATCCCTCATCCCGCACGACGTACTCGACGATTTCCAGATGGTCCGCATCGTCGGGATCGAGATCTACGACCGCAATTAACTACCCTACGAAAAAGAGGCAAGCGAACGAATCACTTGCCTCTTAGTATTTCCGCAGTTCGTTCTATACAAACGCGAAGTCGTACTGTGCCTGATGTACGTGCGGATCGGCGGTGACATCAATGTATCCGAGA
>Ga0247823_10003422_pt1 | contig 12853 bp, 29 predicted proteins | sample 13C_PalmiticAcid_2_FD_192426 | JGI IMG/M metagenome (GOLD analysis project Ga0247823, IMG submission 192426) | Soil microbial communities from agricultural site in Penn Yan, New York, United States - 13C_PalmiticAcid_Day30 | ecosystem: Environmental > Terrestrial > Soil > Agricultural land...
TTGGTTCAGGCTGTCTTCAGGTTCTCTTCATGTTGACCGACCGAGGGGTGGTCGCTGACCGACCAGGCACCGCGAGGCATGCATCGTTTTGCAGTACCATCATGAGCCCATGTCAATGGTCGGTCGAAGCATCGCGGTGCGGCCACACAGGACAGCCCTGTGTATTGGCTGCAGTTTCCTCGCCTTCTTGGCTCGCTTCTGCTCCTCCAACTTCGCCTCAAGTCGCCTGAGCAAAGCCTCTTGCCTGCGAAGCCCCTCGATCATGTACTCATCGCGGAATGGAATGACGCAACCACCGTTCACGCACATCAGGCTGTCTCCAGCACGTAGTCCTTGTTGACAACCCCATTCTCTTCCTTTCCACGAACGTGCGCTGGAACCCAGAACGTCCCAAAGACTCCCCGACCAAACAGTCCCGTTGACGCTCCTTCCTCGTAGTGGCGGAAATGCCCGCGGCACTGATGCAGTGGAATCGCAGCGTCTCCAGAAGAGCTTCCATCGCTATCTGCTCTTGTCTTCGGTGCCAGCGGCCGAACAACCAACTCCTTGTACTTGACGGCAGGCTCACCCCTCTTTGCGGCCCGCTGTTGTGATCCAGTGAGCGGAACGTCCTGCATGAAGACGTTCTTGCAATTCAAGAGCGCCGCCGCATGCAGCAAGGTGAGGTGCACACTTGTCTGATGCTCAAGGTCTCCGGGAGACTTTGCCATCATTGGTTCGTACGTCATGACAGGCGATCCGTCGAGCACACCACTGCTGCTTCGCTTTGCGACAGTCATGGCCAAAGGAGGAACAGGCTTCTCTCCGTAGACGGGCATCTTCCAGAGGCAAAAGTGCGAAACAACGACGGTGTTCAGCGGCCCCTCAAAGAGACAGCCCACACACTCATCACCGTCCCAGTCCCGAAACTCAACGATCAAGCCTCCATCGAACGGAAGTCGCAATGGCGCCTTCATCCCCTCTGGATCAAGTTGCCCCTTTCGGGCTGATGAATCGAAAATGCTGTCGGCGTTTATCCGCAGGATTGGGTTCGCGCATGCAGACCGGAATCTTGGCGACAATAGCTTCTCGGTCCCCCTGATCCAGTCTCCAGCCGCCTTTCGCCAGCGATCAAGAGCGTCTCCCGTCAGGATCATCTTCAACATTCGGTTCATCACTCCCCCTCCGTGACCTGCTCCACGACCCAGAGGATGGCCTGGATGACCACGCTCCATTGCGGCGCGAACAGCATCCCTATCGCCCACAGTGCTCGTGCCCATTGCGGCACCCCATTGGCGACCATCGCAGCGCTGACCAATTGCCGCTTCCTGAGCCTTGCCGCACGCCTGTTGCCTCTTGCCCCTGCTGCGACGAGCGTCTTGTCGACCGCACCGTGCGCCAGTTCCGCGGCCTCGCAGAACCGCTCGTAGTCCTGTGGTGCGATCCCATCCGATCCGGCAGCGTGGGCGTACGCTCTGGCGTGGCGTGCTGCTACCGCTGGCTCATGCTGGCCGGATTCGTCAATGGTGATCTGGCTCATGGTTTCATCCATAAATGAGTCGTTCTGTCATCAGCGGGAGAGGTACTTCATTCGGACCGCCGCACCCATCGCACCGCTTCTGGGCACCATCCCGCCCACACCATGAGCAGCGGTTCTGGCGGGCGAACTCCGCCATCAGCTTTGCTGCCGCATTCAGACCGCGCTTGACAGTCTCGGCGTGCGCCGCCAGAGGTGATGAAATGTCGACGCCCATCACGCTCAAACCTCCTATGCCCGGCAGGTACATCCCCGCTGGATCAGTTCACTCCCGGATCAGTTGCTGCCTCGGTGGCGGTGGTGGGCTTGTCGGCCTCTGACGATTCGGTCCTCCGCACTTCTGGCACCGAGCGGTCTGGCACATTGCGCCGCACCACTCGCAGTTCCCATCGCCGAAGTCTCCGGCCGAACCCTTTGGGGGTTTGGGCCTCTGCGTTCCCGGCGGTGGTGCAGGGTTGATTCCCATCAGACTTCCTTCTCGAACGCAAACACCAACCTCAGTCCCGCCCGGATAGTTCCGTCGAAGTACAGGTCCAAGTATTCGAGCCACGGATCAACGCCCTCTCGCTCCACCGCAATCCGCTCATCTGGAGTCAGGCGGAAACCGTACGGCTTAGGCTCAAAGGCGAACCGCAGCGGCATCTTCACCCGAAACTTCGTTCCCTCGCCGACTGTGATGAACCCTGCTCCAAGCTCCCTGGTGAACTTGGCCACAGCCGCGGTCAACCCGGGTGACGCTGCGACAGAGATGGTGGCTTCCTGGGTCATCGGAAACGTCCCCTGAACACCCGCTGTGGCTGATACGTCCTCGGAGCCGGGCAGATTCCGCCAGGACAGTTGGACCGCTGTGCCTGCACAGGAGCGACCTTGGGTGCGGCTTGCACTGGAGTCGGCTCCTTGGCCTTGGGCGTGTCGGGCACCAACTTCTCCGGCTGCACGAGCCGAACAGCCGTCACCACCACAGATCGCTTGTCGGCCCCATATCCGCTGACCACGGCTACCAGCGCCCCATCCTCGCCGTAGACGCCGCCTCCGCTGTCGCCTGAGGCTACTCCCGGCTCCGAGGCATCCAGCCCAACCACGTCAGCGAAGAACCCACCCTGCATCGGCTTGCACGAGGTGAGGCCATAGATGGTGACCCGCTCTCCGTAGACCGGCTCCCGCATCTCCACTTCAGGCAGGTCCGTCTTGGCAATATCGACGTAGGCGAAATCGACGAACTCGTTGAGCCAGAAGTGGGCGTTATGCCATTCCTCGGCGATTCGGACCTCCACGACGTACCCGGGCTTCAGGCTCTCGACGATGTGCTTGACCGTTGCGAAGCGCCCTTTGCCTACCGACACGCAACTCCCCATAGGATATCGGGCCTCGCCGGTCTTCTTGTCGTAACCGCGGGCCCGGATCGGATAGGTGTCGCAGCCGTAGTCGTGCTCCTGCACCTTGACCGGCGGAATAACGATCGGGTCTTCGGGCAGTCCGGCGAGCTCGGGGGTGATCGGCTCGTCGATCTCGACCTGAGACAGATCCGGGACCGCCTGCCATGCCTCCAGGGCGGGTGATGGAGCGGCGCTGGCTGCGGGCTCCTGTGGTCGAGGCGACAGACCAACCAAGGCAAGAACGAGAGCAAAGATCAGGCACAGTCGCATTTCAGAGCCCCATGATGTTGAACTGCCCGTCGAAGAACGCCTTCACGGGGTCTTTCGCGGTCGCGTGCTGGTACATACCGAACGGGTTGTTCCGTCGGTCCCGCATCTGGTCGTACGCCCGCTTGGAGAGGTAGAAGCGGTTGTTGTGGGAGTTGTCGACCCGCAGGAGCATCTCCCCGGTCTTGGATTTCACCACGAAGACTGAGGCGTAAGCGTGTCCACTGCCGCCATGCTTGCCGTTGTAGGTCCGTACGACTCTCTCGGTCTTGCCGGTCCCGATGTCCTCGGAGGCATACGACAGGGGCCAGTACGACGCCATGTCGAGCGGATGGCCGAGAGCAACGTGGGCAACAGCCACCTCAAACTCGGGAGCGATGGACGCCTTGACGATCTTGCGAGTCGCGGCCGACGCCATAATCTCGGGCGTACACCAACTGTCGAACTGACGCTGATTGCGGGTGTAGCGGCTGTACGGGTATTCGGCCTCAGTGGGTAGGCCGATCTCGGTCATGACCTTCACACCCGACTGCATGGACACGCCGGAGTCCGCGCCGAACTTTCGATCCAGCACCTCGCACTGCTGGTACAGGAACATCCGGGCCAACTCCTCCTTGGTCCCGTTCGCCCTCCACAGACCGGCCTCGACGCAGGTGGAACCACCGTTCGCACGACAGTCGTTCTGTCTCTGGAGTTCGAGCCGCTGCCACAGCGAGGGGTCGTATTGCGACTTGAGGAACTGCTCCCATCCCTCCAGTTCATCGAGCGTGAACTGAGAGCAGACCGGCAGAGAGCCATCGACCTCGGCGATCAGGTCGTCATGGGCGATGATGATTCCGGGGCCGTCAGTCATTTGCCGCTTGCTCTCCGCAGCCCTAAGAACAGGAACGCCAATACACTCAGGTACAGAGCCTCACTCATCGAACCTCCCACCCCTTTGCAAAGTCCCGATACCAGTCCGCACGAGCCTTGGCCTTCACCGCGTCATCGGCCGTCATCTCCCGAGCCGCCTTGTACATGGCCGCGAACGCCTTGGTTGTCCCCTCGCTGGACGACTTGGCGATACCGCCCGCTATAGATGCATACGCCTTCGCCTCTGTGACCTCGTCCTCAAACTCCATCGCCTCGACTCGGTCGGCGAATGCCCGCGTACCGACAGAAATCTCTGCGCGGTAGGCATTGCGAGTCGCAATCGCAGCGGCACTCCCCTCCCCGGCCGGCAGGGGCTCCGGAGTCGGAGGAGAAGCCCCCTGCCGTCCCATCGAGGAGACCAGCAGCAGCATGACCGCGGCGATCGACAGGAAGACGTTCCGGGAGCTCACTTCGATTCCTCCCAGAGCCAGACGTCCTGATCGAGATACTTCCCGTCGACCTTCTCAGGCCGAACGTACTTGGCGAGGAAGTCAACCACACCTTTGTGTTCGACCCGATACACCAACCCCTCGGCAGGCTCTTTCGCCCCGTACTGCCCCGTGTCCCCCAGCATCCCCAAAGCGGTATCCAGCGAGACCGCCTTCTCACCCATATAGAGCCAAGGCGGAACCGAAAACTCGCCCTTGCCGTAGAGGTCGATCCGGAACGCGAAGTCGTGATACGGAAGGCGCTGGTTCTTGGCGTCAAAGATGTCGAACCCAACGAACGGATGTCGGTTCGACAGGTCGTAGATCGTTCCATGAGCTTGGGCGAGCCACTCCCCGCAAAGCCGCTCTCCCTCATTCAGGACGTCTCGCAGAAGTGCGTTCCGCACGTACACCCACTCCGCAAAGCGATGATGCATGACATAAGGCGAGTCTTCCGCCCGGTAGCCAGCACGGGTGATCGGCACGACCTCGCCATCAATCTTCGCAACGCCGACGTTCGATCCGTCGAGTTTCTCCTGAATGATGATCGTGTCGCCGCGCCGGCACCTCTCCGTGCAGATCCGATGCTGCCCTTCATTCACCCCGTGATCGCCAGGACCACGACGACTGCCTAGCAGGTGCGGAATCGAGCCATACGAGCGACGGCCAAGCGGCTTCTGCGGCTTTGCGTGAGTGTTCACTTCTCGTCCCCCTTCACCGGCCGCATCAACTCCGTCAGGGCCGCGACAGTGTGATTCAGCACCGCGTCGCGACCGGTGTCCCGAGCGACCTTGGCGACGTGCAGCAGGTCCAGAGCAGCAGCGTCGACCGGATCATCCTGAGCAGCGACTGGAGCGGCCTTGCGGTTCACCAGAGGCAGCCACTTGAGCCAGCCTTTCTCCCATGCCGCACTACCACCAACTATCGCAGCGAGAGCTGCAGCCCCGTATCGAGCGACAGTCGGCCAGTTCTCTTGGAGCCAGGTCAGCATCACGTATCCTCAAATCCGTGCGGGCCGGAATTGCTCTCGCTCACCAACCACAGGCAGAACGTTGAGAAGGAGTCGCACCGATCCGAGCCGCCTCGCGATGAGCCGCCATCCAGCCGTTCCACATCGCCGTAACAAACCACCGGCCGCCGGAACGAACAGCGTGCTCCTCCGCGGAACACTGGTTGACTGTGAACACGGCAAAGGCCACATCGCAAACCCAGCCATGCTGAGCCCGCGTCAAATCGAATCCCCGAATCTTCATTGCGATCTCCAAGAACTGCGTGTCATGTCCACGCCGCCGCACGGTTGGGTTCACATTTCAGGCGAACAGGGCACTCGTGGTCGCCTCATCTCATCGAGGGAAAGGAACTCAACAACGGGCTTCAGTTCTCCCGTCGTGGTCCTCTCCCATCGCGTGACACGGCATTTCCCACCGGCCTGAAGATGCTTGATTCCCTCTTCCAGCTTCTTGGTCAAAGAGTCCTTCATCGCTTACTTCCTCGTCGGATCAACGGGCATCGTTCACCTCCGGCTTCGGTCCCTCAATCGCCACGCCAAGAATCTGGGCGACGATCGGAGCGAGCAGCGCGGCAATCGTGCCGGCGTCGAGATCAAGGCCGTACTTCGCGGCCAGTGCCACGAGCAGGCCGCTGAGAGTCAGGATGGTCTTGCGGGAAGCGAGAAGAGACTTGAGTGCGTCGATCATTGGTTTGCTGCGAAGGGTTTGCTTTCGAGGGCCTTCCGAGCGTTCAGGACTTCACGCATCCACGCTCGCTCGGCTTCTCGGTCTTCCTTGAGAAGTTGAATCTGCTCGGACTGCTTGGCTTCGATCCGCTCGTAGCCGGACTGGATCTGCATCAGGTGGGCAGGCACCATCGCCTTAATGTCCTGCAGGGCGTACCAGCCGCCGGCGAGAAGTGTCGTAACGATCGCCCCCAACAGGACCGTCGTGGGGGGCTGCGAGAAGAGGAACTCAAGGGCTCGCTCTTTGACAGACTTCGAACCGTTCGTTCCCTCTTCGGCCATGACCACCTTGCTCCGTGTTTGGTAGCCCCGCTCGGCTCGCTACCGTGCTGTCCAAGGCAACGTGACCACCGCCTCTCTTGGGGAAAGACTTTGATGTGAGCCAAGCGGGGCTCATGCAGAATGACGTGCGATCGCCTAAGAGGAAGAGCGATTTAGCCGATAATCCTCGGGGTCAAACAGATGACCTATACCGGTGTAATTCGACGGCTTCGGCTTTAGTCGCTTCAAGCGGATCGGATCAACCGAGAGGTAGTGCTCAACGGTCGTGGCCCTTAGATCCTCGCCGCAATCTGCACACTCCCGCCGCCGGTAGTAGCACGGGATCCCGGCATCAGTGACACCGGGGTAACCGTACACGACGTGGTTCGCGGAATGGCAGTAGGGGCACAGCAACTCTTACTCCTGGGAGAACTCGAATCCCTTCTGCGGTTCCATCCTCGGGTCTCTCATTGCTCCGGGTCCTCGCTGATAACTTCGGTGACTCGTCGGAGGAGGCGGAATCGCATGGAGCGGTTTCGGGCTCTCTCCGTGACCAGTTGATCTTCTGCCTTCAGCCGCGACGCGATGCCCGGGATCCATCGCACCCAGTCTTCGCGGATTCGATCGAACGCCTCGATGGTGAAGGTCTCGCTCGTCGGGTCTCTCTGGCTCATTGGGTTGGCTCCTTGGCTCTTTGTTCCTTCCGCAGCAGTTTGCGAACTCGGTCCAGCTCCTCGGTCGAGTGCACCACGCCGCCAGAGTTGATCTCCAGATACCACTTCAGGACCAGCTCTCGGGTCGGCAGATCGTTCACCCGAAAGATGAAGTCGCAGCGAAGCGGGCCGGTGAACTGCTCGCGGGTTCTGCCAAAGACCGAAAGCTCGCCGCGCAGGAACTTGCGAACCGACTCCAGCCGCTGCTTGCCATCGACCAGAACGAACGGGCCTCGGAAGCTCCCCATCCACCCCACGCAGTTCCAGCGGATCTCGCTGCTCCCAACACCGCCGCGAAGACAGAACTCCACGTAGTCCCTCTGCTGCTTCTCGGTCCAGACGTGACCTCTCTGGAAGTCAGGGTCCATGTCGAACCCGAGTCGCTCATCCTTGGCGTTGTCGCGGATCCATTCCTCCACGTATCGCCACCCCACGTTGACGGCGTAGTTGCCGTTGGACGTGAATGGCTCGATGTCCATGAACGCAAGAGTTTCCACGCCCCCCTCCTTCCGCCCGAACGGGCTAGTTTTGTGACTTGGCAGACTTCCGCGACTTACCGCTGGAACGCTTCTGGGGACCTGGCTTCATGGTGATGGTTGGATTCCCCATTGACGGCTTGTAGCCCCATGCCTCGAAGCACCTCGCATATCCGATGACGGGGTAGCTTCCATGTTCCCCCTCCCAGCACTCAGAGAATGACAGCTCTCCTCCACCATCGGAGAACCAACTCGCGAAAGCTTCCGCCATCGCTGGATCGTCGAACTCAAAGACAACCTTTGCCATCTCCCACCTCTCCTCGGTCAATAAGTGGCTTGAAGAACTCTCTGTGCCCGACCTTGGCGAGGTATGCAACGGATCGAACTCCATCTGGGTAGGTGAACTGGATGCCGTTGTCCCGCCAGAAGACCTGTCCCTTGATAGTGATCTCTTTCATCGTTGGCGCGATCTCCAACCGTTCCCCTTTGTCCTCACAATGCCGAATGAGCGTGATCGCTGTTGGCTTCGCGTCACGGGTCATGGGGTCGGCTCCTTCTTTGATTCCTCGCTGCTGGGAACGCGGCAGATGACCTCGGCAGGCAGATCATGAGTCGTCACTCCCCACCAAAGCCACGTGTGTCCATTCCAGTAGGCGACCTCTGGCGCGGAAGGCTTCTTCCAACGGACCCAGTAAGCGCCTTGATCGATCTTCATTTCCATCCCCCACCTCCCGGGCTACTTGGCCGGTTCAATGTGCCTGCTGCAACTGTTGAACGCGAAGCGACACGTCCTTTCGCCACTCGTCCTTGAGCGCCGTTGCCACTGCCCGTAGACGAGAGGGCAACTTTTCAATGCTTCCTTGCTCACACCACGCCACCACATACAGGTCGATACCCCACAACTCGCCAAAGGAATCAACCAGTCGTTCGCTGGGAATCGAACGACCGTTCTCAATGTTGCAGAGATGGACATCCGAAATGCCCAAGGCATCGGCGGTTCTTCTCTGCGTCCAACCGATTTGCAGCCGAATGGACTTCGCCACGGAACCAATCTGCTCAAAGACTTTCATGCGACCTCTCCTCTCGTGGCCTCGCGGCCGGTTGTGTCAGTGGTGATGCCGGGATCTGCCCCCGGTTGCATCCGACTCAGTCCTCAGGACGAAAGCCTATCCCCTGAGTCCGACGCACAGACTATCTCACCATCACCGTGAGCGTTTTCGCGATGCGCTCCCCCGCGTCTACATTGCCTTACGTCTCAGCTCCTGAATCTCAGGGCTAGGACTCACTTTCGCATCACCTCCCTTCGTGCCTCGCGGCGGGTTAGCTGATGTCGTGGGCGTCTTGCTCGAAGTACGCACCCCGAGGTTTAACCTTGACGACCCCATCGGCCTTGACCGGTCCTGACTCCAACGGGCAAGCCATTTTTGCCCTCTCCATGGCATCCGTGAGATTGTCCGCCTGTACGTCGACCTCGTACACCGCCGTGTTCAGCACGCGAACCTTAAACAGCTTTGCCATCCCTCAATCCCCCTGTAGTGCCTTAGCGTGAGAGCCGCTCGATGAGGTTGTCGACGTCGAGCATCGTCTGTGGTTGCGGATTGGCGTAGTCGATCCAGTTGTCATGAGGATCGGGGCGCCTGACCAGAATGTGCATGGACTGATGATTCTTGCGGGCATCGAAGTGCAGGCCGCATGGATGGGCGTACGCGTTCTTCGTGTCTTCGATGGGCTCCTTGTAGAACCCCATCGCCACCAGCCCCTCGACCGTGATCGGTTCCTTGGAACGGGCGTGGCGGGACAGGGCTGCTGCAAGAGCCAATTCCTGATCACCGATGAACTCCTGCAGTGACGGATAATCGTCAGCAGCAAGCCGCTCCATCGCCTCTCGCTCAGAAGAACTTAGCAAGGCGTTCTCCTTCGACGATGTTGTTGGCATTCTTCATTCCTTTGCGCCAGCCACTCCTCAATGCCGTGGATGGAGTCTCGTCAGCAATTTTCACTGCTGCAGCTAGCTCCATTGCCCCTTGGAGAATGTCCCGTATGACCTCGGCTTCCTCCTTTCCGTTGAGAGACCCAAGTCCCATGTAGTCCCCGTTCGGCTTGATTAATCGCAATACGTACTCAGGGCCGCGCCCGTCTAGACTGATTTCCACTCTCATGCGTTTCTCTCCTTGGTTATCTCGCTCCATCATTGCTCCTTTGCCGCTGCCGGCGTTGGGGTTCTGCGAACTGCATTTCGCTCTTGCTCTCTCTTGGAGTGTTCGCGATGCAGGTGCTCGATACGGTCCTCTCGCCTCTTAAGCTCCCCCTCCAGCTCCGCGATCCGTGCCTGTGCCCTGTCGTACCCTTCGAGTCGAGCAACGGCTTCCTTTCCCATCGCGGACAGGTCGGCGTACTCCTTGTCGTCGATCAGATTCGCCTCGTGCAGTTCGGCGCGGCAGTAGCGAACCAAGTCCATAGCCCGCTGCAACCGTACCTCCAGGGCTGGCACCGGGTCGGGGATGCCTGTCAGTGCGTCCCTGATTTCGTCCAGCATGCACCGAGCGGAGAACCTGGCCTCGCCGACCGCAAAGACTCCCTGGTCGTCGACCGGGATTCCGCTAATGGCCGTCTGAAGATGGACCAGAGCAACCCGCATCGGTTCGATTTCTGGAGCGACCCGAGGAGTAATGCTCAGGTCGATGTACGGTCCCCCGCCGAGATGGATCGACCACGCGAGGCGGCCGTGCGGTTTCGAGCATGGGCCTCTTCCATCACCAGCCGCGATGGCTCCGCCTACGACTTTCCGGATCGCCTCGACGAGCACTTCGGGAGAGGCGACTTCCGCTACCCATGGAACCGCCACGATGTCGAAGTCTCGCCGCATGGAACCGTGAATGGCGAGGGCATATCCCAGATCGCGAGCCTTTACCCTCAGTGCCCCGAGGAGCCCGCTGGTTGGGACGCTTGCTGCGTCGAAGCCGAACACCTCTGACGTGCTGCGCCTCTGTCCGTCCCCACGCGGCCGATAAGCATTACCGTCCGCGATCGGAATGAGACTATCGCCACGCAGTTCGTCGAGTTCCCGCTCAAGAGTTCCGCAATACGCACGGATTGCTGCGTCGCACTCCTCCTGTCGTGCGTGCGGGCAGTCGCCGGTGAAACACCCCATGTAACTCACAGCGTTGTCACTCATCGCCCCTCCAGTGTCATCGCCCATGCCCACGTGAGGCCGGGGTACTCGTGCTCCCACCGCGCCAAGAACATGTCTACGGCGCCAGCGGTTTGGTCCCACCTCTCGCAATCAAATGTGCCGCGAGCGAAGGCTGCCTTTCGCACTGGATCGTTGGCGTCCCTGAAAAGAACCTCCGATGCTTCTGCGGCCACTGCATCCGGTGCCGTAATGTCCTGCACCCGCATCACGCGGATGTCCGCGATGGTCGGACGGTGGCGGACTGCCCACTCTGGCATGTGCTGAGCGGACCGGAGCTTGCCCCATTCGCCGCCGAAGCTGATGAGTTCGCTCTTCTCCTTGGTCGCGCCATCGGCCTCGTACTTGAGCGGGCACCACGGTCCTTTGTAGCCAGCGCTCAGGCACGAACTCGCAATCTCCGCAAAGTTCAAGCGGTCAAGAGCCTCGCCAGTCCGGCAAGCCTCCTTGATCCCCAGCACCTCGCCGGGCTTGCCGAACGGGCACTGGAAGTACGCCCCGCGCGTCGCCATGCGGGTTTCTGATCCTGGATCAACTCCGAACCATCCCTCTGGGACGCACCAGAACTCAGTCTCTCGTGCCAGTGGCTGCGGCTTCACCGGCCGCACAACCAGCAGCTTCTTGTGCCGCATGTACGCGGCAAGTTCCCACGGGCGAAGGGCGATGGACTTCATTCGTTCACGACCTCCAGCCCGGCCAACTCAAGAATGGTTTCCGGGACAACGCTCACGGTCATTCGCTTCCCGAGGTAATCGCCGTTCTCAAGATCAAGCGTTCGGAGGGATATAAGGCTCTCTTGTCGCGTACCCCCGAGGTGCACGCCTTCAATAATCCACACCCGATAGCCACCTCCAGGCGCCGGACACCTCAGAACGTCGTTAACGCTGAATCCCATGTTCCTCTCCAAGAAAAGTCCCATCCCCCGCTGCCCCGGATCGAGGGCGGCGTTACTTGGTCAGACACCCTCCGGCCTCGCACCGGGCTACTCGCTGACTTGACGGTCGACAGCGGGCGGATCACTTCAGGGCACTCGCAGGGCTTCGGTGAGTTTGTGAAGGGCCGACTCGGCAATGACACGAATGTCAGAACTGGCCTTGAACGAGTTTGTGAAAAACGCGATCGATGTCAGTTTCTGGATCGCCTCCTTCGCAGCCTCCCCCGCCTCCCGCAGCCGCTGGACCTCGGCCTTGAGGGCGTCACATGAAGCCTGTTCGGCATTTAGGCGGGCACATTCCTTCTGTGCCGCCTCCTTCATCTCAGGTGGAACGAACCAGCCGTTCCTTCCAGAAACGCCGTGCTGGTACCAGACAACGCCATCAGTGTCCCAGTGAAGCCCGGGATACTCGGGGTCGGTCCTTTGACGATCTCGGACTGCGATACAGCCGACGCGATCATCGATGAAGAAGCGATCACTCGGCGTCGCCCCCGGAAACGTTGAATCGGTCATTGCGGGACTTTCTTGAAGAACAGGTCTGGGTTTTCCTTTGCCGCCTCAATCGCGTTCATCGCGGCGAGGGCCATCTCACAAGCCATTCCGCCGATCAGCACCGGGTCGTACGGCTGTTCGTGCCGTCCCGGAATCCCGATTGGATTGGCAGTCCGGTGCCTAATGCACTCCTGATAGGCCACGGGCAATGCCGCCGCGACGAGGTAGTGCAGGACCGACATGCCGGGATGCGATCCCCACGGTCCTGTGATCTGCGTGTCAGGCGTCGTAATCACCGGGAACGCAGGTCCGCCATCAACTGGAGTAGCCATTCACTCCCCCTTTCCGGCCGCTGCGATGGCGGCTCTGAGCGTTGCCCGTACCCGATCCATGTAGTCGCACTGAGCCTCAACGGCTGAGCGGACGCTGGGATCATCGATCTTGTCCGAGCCCATCGGCGTCGTTGTCGCGAGGCACGTCAGAGCGTCCCTGCATGCCCCAACCAGCACCTCAATCAGCCCATCAGCCTCGGCGGGAATCTCGGCGGGGAGGT
>Ga0247823_10003423_pt1 | contig 12851 bp, 7 predicted proteins | sample 13C_PalmiticAcid_2_FD_192426 | JGI IMG/M metagenome (GOLD analysis project Ga0247823, IMG submission 192426) | Soil microbial communities from agricultural site in Penn Yan, New York, United States - 13C_PalmiticAcid_Day30 | ecosystem: Environmental > Terrestrial > Soil > Agricultural land...
ATGGATGGGTGGTCTGGTTTGGTCTGGTCTGGCGCGGTGATGGGTTGGGATGCTTTGTTTACGTGGGATGAGACATGGCAATGCCAGATCGGGTCGTGGAGTCTGGGAGGTGATGCTTTGGTGCTTGTTGGCGGTATAAGGGGTGGGTTGAAGAGCAGGCAAGTGGGCGAGCACGCAGGTGCCGTCGAACTCGGGAGTTTTTGGGTCCCGGTCAGGCGGTATGGCCTGGAAGTGGGTGCCTGGCGGCCGGGAGAATCGTGGTGTACCTAAGGTATCTATGGGTGGACAGGGTTGGGAATTTGCGGGTAGGGAGGGAGTGGGTTTCTTTTATACCTCTGAGGTAGTGAATGGCGAGCAATGGGCAGTTTCTGGTTCATTTGTCCGGGGTCAAGCAATGGGTGATGGTGTGAGTCGACTGTCAATGTTGTCCTGTGTTGGGAAGGCGGGAGCTTGGTTGCTTGCTTGAGTTGGTGCTCCGGTGTTGGTGGGTTCAGCAGACTCCAGCCATGACAAACAGAATCGCCACTCTCCAGCAGGGCGCTCTCTCCCTTCTTCACCTCCCTGACGAAGACGAACAAGCACATACGACCATATCCGCGCGAAAATACGGGATCCCGTCCGCTCTCCCCTCGTCAAACGCACGAGAGCCGAATCAGTAGTTGGGTCGGTGACGACCAGCGAATCCTCGGTGTTGTATGTTTTTTCTCTTTTTGCTCGATTCTTGGAAACTCTGTGCTGAGGTTCTTGTCTCCCTGAGGCGAAGCAGGGAAAGTTGGTCTAGGTAGAAGTTGTGTGATTGCCAAATGCGGCACAGGGCCTGTCCCGTTGAATCAGCTATGGACCAGGAGTGAAGGGGGAGAGGGTGAAAAGGTTCCTCTGCCTGCTCTTGCTTCCAGAACTCAAGGCTTGAAATCAGCTCAGGTGCATATGGTGTTGGTGTGAGACACCAAATATACACCAAATACGTGGATGAGGTGCTTGACACGAGGCTGGCCCGAAGGCACTTGCCGAGGAGGTCAAGTAGAAATGAGAGTGGAAGAATAGATTTGTTTTCAATATTGGACAGGCAGGCGCACAGTATATAATTGGTGTCACATTTGTGGTTTTGCCAAGTTAGGGACCAAAGTCAAGTTTGAAGCTCGAATTGCATTAGAATGTGTAAACCATTTGAGTTTTCTGTTCCCGCACCCATGACCGATGGAAGGAATGAGTTTCCGACCCCTAAATCCCAGACCTCGCTGTGCGCCAACCCGTAAACCCAAGTAAAGCAAAGACCAATCCACCACAAGACCGTAAAGATAAAAAAACTACTCGGAAAGCACTAATTAGACCGCCCCATTAATGACCACGACAAAATCCACAAGCCGTCTATAGGGGTATCCCGCAGAGCCACCATGAATGCAACTTGTCCGCAGAAAGAACTCTTAGTAGAGCGTGTAGCCGCCATCGATAATGACGTTGGAGCCGGTCATGAAGCCTGAGGCATCCGACGCCAGGAAAACGCAGAGTCCGTTGAGGTCGTCGACGGCACCAAGACGGTCCTGGGGCGTGAGGGACTTCCAGATTTTCTTCTGGGCATCCAGGGCGGGCACCTTGTTGAGCGCAGTGTCCATGTAGCCGGGGGAGATGCAGTTGACGCGGATGCTGTGCTTGGCCCACTCGGCCGCGAGCGACTTGCCGAGCTGGATGACGCCAGCCTTGGAGGCGTTGTAGCAGGACTGCTCCTGGGGGTAGTTGACGATGGAGCCAGACATGGAGGCGACGAGGATGATGGAGCCCGGCTTGCCGGCGGCCATCATGGCGCGGCCGACGGCCTGGGACATGAGGAAGGAGCCCGTCAGGTTGATGTCGATCAGGCGGCGGAACATGGCCGGGTCGTAAGTCTCGGCCTTGATGTTGGAGTCGGCGATGCCGGCCGAGTTGACGAGCACGTCAGGGGCGCCGTAAAGGTCAACCACGTTCTGCACCGCGGCGTTGATGGCATTGCCGTCGCGGACGTCGACCTTGAAGAACGAGACGGGCAGGCCCGTCTTCTGGTGCAGCTCAGCCGCGGACTCGTCACCGAGGTCCTGGTTGGCGTCGAAGATGGCGATGGCCTTCGCACCGGCCTCAGCGCAGGCTCGTGCCATGTAGTTTCCAAGACCACGGGCGCCACTGGGGAATCAGTCAGCAATGCGCCTCCGGGTAGAAAAATTTGTGTTCGATAAGACTTACCCAGTGATGATGATGACCTTGCCCATGACGCTCATCTTCTGCAGGGTCCGGGGCATCTGCTTGAAGACCTTCTCCTGGAGCGGGACCACCGCATCCTCCTCCTCGACGATCGGCTCCGGGGCGGGAGCGCCGGCAGACTTGACGGGAATGCTGAAGTGGTCCGAGTTGCCCGAGGCGACGCCCTTGGCATCTGGGCTGTACACGGACACGGGAACCTCGGTCTCCTTGATCACCTCCGACTTGAAGCGGCCGGCCGATGCGGAGAAGGCAGCACGCTGAGCGACTGGAGCAATGCCCGCGCGAGCGACAGTGGGGCGGGAGATGGCGGCGAGGCGCGGGGCCAGGCGGGCGGTGCGGGCAGCGGCGGCCATTGTGATTAGTTGTTGTTTGAACGGATTGGAAGAGACCGATTAAAGATCCGAAGAAATCCTGATCTCAACAGACAGCGAGCGAGACTGTATTAAAGCAGCTCAAGTTGAACCTGGTCGTGACAGGGCTGAATCGGTCAGACCGGAGGAATCGTGAACCAAACGAATGGGATGGGTGGTTCGTAATTCGGATATGCAGGGCCGTGAGGGGTTGTAACCACTCAGAAAAAGAATAAGAAGAGGGTGTGGTGTGGTGTTTGGTTCTGCGGTTTGACACAGAGAAAAAGGGTCGAGGAGGATGCGTGTAAGCTGAGGGTGGGGTTCAAGGCACGTCAATGGTACCTGGGCTCCTCAATAGCGACCTCAAAACTGCGTGGAAACTGAAGAAACCTGACAGCTTGGGGGGACCGCCAGGCTCTTTTTATTTATAGGGGGTGCAGATTCTTCAAAGAAAGGGGCAGGGCGGGAGCGCAGGTGTTCCTGGTTGTGAGCCGGTCCGGTCAGGCACTCGGCGTTGTGGACAATGGCGGAGTTGGGATGAGGCAAAGCAAAGGGCCCGGCGGGTCCAGAACGGTGGCGGTTGCGAGTCGAGATCGCTCTTTTGATGCAATGCAATCCTGGCTCGTTGCGGATCTGCAGTCTCCACGCACACTGCACACTCGGTTCGCGAATTGCCGACCGATACAGATTATTTTAGTCGTAATCGGTGCGCTGCACACACTGAAAGGGTGATGGTTGCACTAAGGAAGCAAGTTAGCTTGGGGTCTGGACGCGCCAAGGGACCGCAGCCGCTGTTCAGGGCTGCAAACGTGCAGGCGGCCACCAGAGCCCATCAGTCCATGTGAGCCATGTGAAGGTCAACGAAGGCATTCAGACTCAGGTTGGTGGCCACAAGCCCAATTTTGCGGGGAACGGCAAGCCCGGATGGACACAGCTCGATGGCGTCAAGGACGAATCCACAAACCTTTTTTGCTGAAAATCTCCAGGTCCTTTGGTTGGCGCTGCTGATAGAGTTTGACCGTTGATTTGGTGGGTAGACGCAAAGTATGAAGTGTAGAGATGGGATGGTTTTGTCCGATGTTGACGTCCAACTTGCCCACATATCGAATGGTTCGGGCTTGATCTTTATAGCTTTCAGGGCTCTGGCAGGATCATCCTCCAAACATCAGCAACACCACAATCCGAACATCCCGATGCCGCATGGGTGAGCGGTGAGGGCGTATCTGTGGGACCGAGAGATTGGGAGACAAGTCACAAGACTGCAGCAATTTTCACAACCCGCGCATGTGTGCTCTACTGCCCCAGCGTCTGGCGCCGCCGTGCTGGGTACCGCGGAAAAGAGCCGGCTCCCCTGTGACCCAACCTGTCCAAAATGGCAAATACTCGGGACTAAAATCTGGTGTTTTGCCTCTTGTGTCACGTCTGCTTAACTCGACGGGGGAAGTGGGGGCAGCGACTGACAGGGCTGGCAGCCGATCCTTTTCTGTTCTCCGCTCTGCACCTTGGGTTCAGCATCACATCTGCTGCCAAAGCTCTTTGCAGCAGCCTTGGCTACGAGTGATCGACAAAGACGATACAGGAAGGCCTGTCCCACACCTGTCTCGGTCCACATTGATTAGCTTTGCCCTGCCCGGGACCCGAAGACATCAGTCAGGATGCATGCTGATCAGTCAGAGCTTTGGTGTTTCTCGTCAAAGTTGGCGTCTGGTGGGGAGGTTTGGTGGGGTCCCCTGTCAGCCCACGCTTTCCCCGCTGTGGTTGCATGGGCTCGATGGGGTTACAATGCAGGAAGGCGCGGCAGATGGCTTGGCGAAAGAAATTCGATGGATTGGCCGCGTGGGGGGGCCAGATTTTCACAATTCCCATCTTGTCCCTGTCACCACCGGCCTCGATCCAAAGACAGTGACCAACAATAATGGAAACTCCAAAACCTCGCTGCACACCCCCATCGAGATCACTGGAGCGGTGAGCAGCTGCGTGTGTTGTCTGAATCCCCTGCATACGCTCGAGACGCGTTCCTCGCTCTTGCATTAGTGGCAACCGCAGGTGGCATTCCGAAGCCGGTGTGCATCCAACCCAGCAGTGCTACCTCTCACCATCGCGTTCCGGAAACCTGTGTCGAGTCTATCAGACGCCGCTCTCGTCCGCAATAGTTTGTACAGGCAGCATTGGATTGCTCCCGTGCCGCTGTTGGATACGAACAACCGAGGCTGCGGCAAAGAGCACATCTTCAACGCGTTTTTCTGTTACTGAACAAACTCCACGACACGCCGGCACATCCCAGAGTGGTCCTGCATGTCAGAACGCAGGTAAAAATTGCTGGGTCATGTGGACATGGACTGCCTGGGTTCCGAATCCCGAGCTCCCATGCTGCCATTGACTCAAAGGGGAGAGAGACTTCGAGGGCAGCGAGTGGGCAGGCGGTGCTGGCTCTGGAACGGTCTCCATCCAACCCACTGACCAGGGTGGCAACCATCCGCCGCGGGACTGGTCCGGCGACAGGGGCACACCGGCAATCCAATGGGGTCATCCATGCAGTCGGCCTCGACATTGAACCACTTGCCACGCCCTGGCGTCTGCAACCCGCTGATCGTCCTACCGCCGACCGGCGCAAGTCCCATCTCGGTTCGACAGTGGTGGCGAAAGAACACGAGGTACGGAGAAAAGAACAGATGGCCGCTTGTTTTCCTGTCCAACCACACTGTTCAGGCTGTCAACACAACACCACACCAGATCCCAACCCCGCTTCCTGGAGCTCCTCGGGAGTCTCGAGGGAGCCAACCAGATACCACCTGGTATCTTCGGACCTTCCGGGTTGCTTCTTGACACCGAGCGTCATTACACAATCGAGACAGTCCTCCATCTTCGATGGATAAGCGATGAGCCGGAGCTGCGACCCTTGATGGCAGCTCACACGAAGTTGAATGATTCAGCCCCCTGGCCAACAACCAGGGATCCCAGCCAAACCTCACCCCTTTTTTTGGCTCCCGTCCCAACATTAGTCTCAGCCTGGGCCTGCTGGGAACATCCCTGTCGGGTTTCCAGGAGGTTGGCTGTCCTTTGTGCTCTGATGAGCTGGCTCGCTGGTCCGAACTGTCCCCCATCGACCCTTCCGTCTGAGCGAGGGCCCCTTTGTGTCGGTGGCTGGGAGTATCCTCGATTTCCCCTCGATAAAGCCCCCTTGTCTTACTTTAGGTCTTCAAACATTCAACACATCGTCCGATGGTCGCGGACTTGGGCAGACGAGCGCCAAGGAACGGGGTTCACGATCCAGGCGGGCCGCCTCAAACCGCATGTCCCAGCCAGCCGGTAACGCCAATCGAGGCGCCCTGCTCCCCCGGATTTCACGATGGCTTCAAATCTTGCCACTCGGAGGCGGCGTGCCGCAAGACACCCCTGGCGCCCAGGAGCTCGGGCCACAGCATAACCTTCCCTTCCCGCCCGCAGCATGCAGCCCTACCGCGACGTTGCCCTAAAATGGAAATCGCAGTCGTTCACGATGCTCTCGCTTCGCTTCCCGCCACGCGCCGGTTGCAGCGGGCGATCCCGGATCCCGTTTCATACGCCAATCCACCTCGACGTGAGATCGACGGGTCTGGCCCATGTTCGCCTGCCAGCTGCTGCTCAAAGCCCGAGTCAAACCCTGAACCTAGGGCAGCTCTCAGCTCATCGTGACCAGAGGTAGACGGGTGTTGGCCCGTACAGTACAATACCGTGATGTCCAAACACCGGGGCGGTGAGTGACCATGCTGCCCTCTCAATAGGTAGTGTGTACCTGACCCACCAAGCCCACGCAAACAAACATACGGCGTGACATGTACTGCACCCCAACTCTCACCGCCGAATTCTTAGCCGAAATCCCATTCTGTATCGCACATCACATGCCAACTGCCAAGCAAACCCAGTGATGATCATCGATTCCATACAAGAGTAGCTGGACCCTTCCCCTCTGATCCCAGAAAACGCCAGGCAAAGGAAGGGTATTACTGTACAATACAAAAGCCAAAACACTACACAACAGCCATCCATCCATCCATTCCCGTCCGCTGGTTTTCTTCCTTTCCCCTCCTCTTCCGTTGCCGCTGCCCTCCCATTTCCTATCGCTCATCATTTGCCACCACCTTCATGATCCATCCACCTCGATATTAGTCAGAAAGAAAAGAAAAACGCTCCCACCCTGGTTAGACCTTGGGGCGAGAGCACAGGGAGAGCCCGCTTCTGACCCAAGTGGGTGGTGGGGGTGGTGGGGTTGTCGGCCCCATGGAGCTGGGTGGTCATCCCACCCATGTCCCATCCCATCGACAAACTAAAATCAGAAACTCCAGGGTTTCAACCCCCATACGCGAACCCCTCCCTCTCCCTCTGCCTCTCCCTGTCCAGCAGCTGGAACAGGCTCGTCACGTACGGCGCGAGCAGCCGGTTCTCGGTAAACACCTCCCACAGCCGGGGCATGACGGGCCTGAACAGCCTCTCATTCCACCCGCCCTTCTCCCATCCATCCTCCTCTTCCCCATCCTTGTTATCACCACCACCACCACCCACCACCGCCTCGCCCTTATTGCCGTCCTTCCCACCGCCATTCTTCTCGGCGCGACGCTTGACCAACGCCTCCTCCGCGGCCGTCTTGACCACGTTCCGCGCAATGTTGCGCAGGATCAGCACCGCCGACAGCGGGATGCCGGCCGCCTGCGGCGGGGCGTTGGGGTTGCGCTCGTCGCGCGCCGAGGCCGTCTCCTCGTACGTGATGGAGATGGTCTTAGCAGGCTTCACCACGCGGGGTTTGGGGCCGGCGGCGCCGGATGCGGACCCGGATCCCGAGGCCGAGGCGATGCTGTTGTTGCGCTTGGCGACGGGGGAGGCGGCGGTGCCGGGGCTGGCGGCGATGCCGTTGTCGCCGCCCGGGGTGCCTGCGGTGGCGGGCCTGGTGAGGGCGGCGTGGCGGGCTTCTTCGGATTTGAGGTGTGTTTTGATGTGCGTCATGAACTGGGCCAGGTGGAGCTGGGTTGGTTTGGGGTACTTGGTGCACGAGTCCCAGAGGCAGATGAGGGTGGTCTCGCGGTTGCGGAACTTGCCGTCTTCGCCAGGGGACTCGTTGAGGTGGTCGGCGAGGATGTGCTGCCACATTGTCTCGGTCGTGAGGTTCCAGGCGCCGCACTTGAGGGGGTTGCCCGGGGCGCGATGCCATTGGCATTGGAAGTAGCTGCGGCCGTCCGTCGTGACAGGATGGGGCCGGGGGCGGATTCCACGCATAATGAACTTCTGGATCTCGCCGTTGGCGCCCTCCCGGATGACCTGCGCTCCAGCGCTTTGGTAAACCGTGCTGATATGGCGGATGAACTCGGGCGCGTTGATCATGGTGCGGCCCATCCGCTTTAGGGACTCGAGGAATGCCGTGTTGTATGCTTGCCAGATGGCAATCTGCGTGATTTGGGCTTCGGGGTCCTCCTCGAAGAAGCACCGGAGCCATGCAAAGCAGCGCTCGGGTTCTTCCATCGCGAGCAGACGCTCTTGTAGATCCTTGGGAATCGGAACGACCTGCTCAGAAGCGGGTTCATAGGCAAGGCGGGCCTCGCTGATGACAATCTCTCGGTGTGAGCGCTTGGCTCCGTGAGAGAGGAGCCGGACGAGGTGCACCACGAGATGCTCGACCTTGGTCCCCTCCAGCATGACGTCCAGATTCGGGACCACGGCAGTGTACTGGTAAAGAAAATCGAGACAGGCATCCACCAGCTCGTCGTCGTTGAGCAGCAGCCAGTCCATGAGGCGCTGCAGGGTAGCAGCCGGGACCTTGCCCAACTTGTTGGTCTCGGTGGGGTGGTTCATGGCGATACGGCCGATTGCCCGGAGGGCGGTGAGAATGATGCCGCGATCTGACGACTCGAGCTGCGATAGCAGCGTCTGATAGAGCAGGTCCTCGGAGCCGAGGATGAGGTACGGTGTGATTTGTTCGGCGATGTCGAGAGCAGAGTGCTTCAACTCGACGACAACATCCAGCGGCGGGAGCCGGAGGAGAATGCAGAGAAGATCCTTCACAGGCGGATACTCGGCAATGAACCAAGCATTGTCTGGCAACATGACCATGTTCCGAATGGTCAGAACGGCTTCCGTGACCAACATCAGCTTGTCGGTGAACTCTGCAGGCTGGAAGTTGTCGTGTACGTTCTTGAGCTTGAGTTGGGCAATCCTCTCGAGGATGTCGCTGGTACCATTGATCCCATCGAGCTCGCCGATCTCGCCGTCGTCAAGGTCCGGGTCGTTCGAGATGGTCCACTCAACGTCGTAGAACATGTTCCCGACGCCGAGGGCGAACTCGGTCAAGCCCTCAGCAAGGCCGCTAAACTGTGAGAACTTGTATTTATCGCCCCGCTCGTAGGATATCTTGACCAAGTGGTTGAGACCAAAGGCCTGCTCTGCTTGAATGCCAGAACGAAGCGCCAACAGACACCTCTCATAAATGTTCGGCCCGTCAAGGGTGCCTAAATGAATGTTAGATGCCAGGAATGGTGAGCTGCCATCAGCCGCCAGAAAAGAAACTCACCTGGAGGGACGGAGGCACGCACGAGCGCTCCCGGGTTAGGCACCGGAGCTGCTGGCCGACGCAGAAGTCGCTGTTTCCTTGCAAATAGATCCGGATTGCTCGCGGGTGTGTCGACGATACGCAGCGGCACCTGCTGCAGAGGCAAGGGCTGATACCCTTGCACCAACGGGTTGCTCATCTCGGGCCCCGGAGGATTGTAGCCGTGGGAGGGGCCGCCGCGGCTTGGATGTGGGTGGTTTTGATGCATCGCGATCGGGGTGCCGCCGTGCGACTGCGGAGTGTGGTGAGATTGAGATTGGGATTGAGAGTGCGCGACGGAACCAGACGCTCCAGGTTGTTGGCCCGAAGCGTGGCGGGTCTGCCGCGAAGAGTTGGTATCGGGGTGGAAGATGACCCTCGGGGCCGGTGCTTCTCTCAGACCGCGAGAGGCTCGGGCGGACGAGGGTGTCTCTTCGGCACGGCGCTCTCTGCTCGGCGTTCCGTCTTCGGTTGACCCTTCCCTATCGGCCTTGGTTCGCGCTTGGAATGTCTCGAGTGTGCGGGTGAGGAGCGAGCCTCCCTTTGCTGTGGTGAACTCAAGAATCTCGGGCGGGGGAGGTTCCTTGTTGTGCACCGTCTTGATTTCGTATGCGGCGAGGTTCTTGTAAAAGATCTGCTTCAGGGTATAGGCATCTGCTGGAGCATTATGCCGCATCAGGCCCAGGCCTTCGCACATCTTCCGCCACATCAGCTTCTCGTCCGACACCTTGTCGTAGCCGCCATGTTCGACGATATAGTTGAAGAGCTTGAGCAGGTCAACAGTGAAATTGCCCATTTTAGGCTCCGGGTCAAAATTCGTGCCCCGCTTCTCGTGGAAGACGCGCAATTCCTCGATGAACTTCTCATATTCGGGAGTGCGGTCGACCGAGTGCTCGACGGTGGCTTTCGTAGGTGCCATTTTGGCGCATCGAGCGCAGCGCGGCGCTGAAAATCAATGCGGTCGAATTGGCAGTAGAGGCTTCCGGAAAGCCAAGGTCGAGATTTTTCGGGTTGCTGGCAGTTCGCAGAAGACGCGCCGTGATGAGGCCGGTCACTGGTGCGTGCTTGTGCGAATCCCGCGATGCGACGCGAGGCTGCGATTGGCATGCGCGGGAAGTTTTTGGCCTGCGATCTGCTGCACCCTCTGGCGCGGAGCTTGTTGGTGTGGGTCCTGCACCCTGGCTGCGCACGGACCTTATTGGATTCCACATCACCAGCGACCCACCTAAACACACCTCTTATGCAAGCAACAGACTGGTTCGCACTTTCACCTCAAGAGGCTCAAACTTGGGTATCAACAATTCTGCCCGCCACTTTGTGGGGGAACTCATGAAGTTTATGACGCAAATGTTTGGGACAGACAAGAGATATCATGCCACATGGTTTCATTTCGGATCTCAGTTCCTGTATTCTCCCTATGCTTGCCCTCTTCCAGGAGCTGGAAAGGAACAAAAGCCGGCTTGATTTTTACACTTGGCAGGGCTCCAAGACTTCATCTTAGTTGTAGGTGTTTTACTAAGTCTATGGAAGCCGTCATGCCTGATACGTCATGCATCAGAGTGTCCAGGCATGTGGAAGCTGCGCTGTTAGTTCCTTCCCATGTAGAACACATACAGCCAAATTCGACATGGCTCGGGTAAGGTAGTTTAGTTAACGTTTCAGTTTAGCTGAGAAATCAGTTGGGAATTTCCCAGATTCTCTTGCTCCCACTGTTTCACTTCTTCTAGTCAATGTTCGGTTTACATCGCACATAGGACGTTCCAATGCCCGCCTCTCAGGGCACGTCAACGCTCAGGCGGCCAATATCACGATTTGGCCTGGCGAGCATCAGCATCGACGACAGACCAAATGCCTACAAAGACCCGCAGCTGGTGCTGAAACCCCAACTCGACCATGCTCCACGTAGACCATACACGGGATCACGGCCACGGATGCCGGTATGGCGCCATTTTCTGATGGTGCATGTGAAAGACAAAGCAGATGAACTGGTCGGTCATTCCATCGAGTTTTTAACGTATTTGGGAGTATCCACTGAAGTGCATCGACAGGTGAAGTTGGATCTCGACGCTTTCAAAGCATCCTCAAGAGATGCAAACCCGGCAATCCGCCATTCCGTCGCCTGTTTGTTCTCAAGATGCTCTCTGATTTTCCAATACCCAAAAGACACAGACAACGTGGGTAATCGCGCGTTGGGCCCTCATGCTCCTACGAAAAGCCCTTGCTCACCACGTTTGTTCAGGGTTCTTCCACTCTCAGTATCACCTTACATAACAGATCCGACCTCGATACAGTCCTGCATGAACTCGGCACGCTGAACGTCTTTATCGAATATGAACAGGCCGCTCCGGAAAACATGCTCATCCCAGGGCCAACTGGGTTTGGGACATGGGCGCCACAAGGTCAAACTGTGGGATCGATTTACAGATTCTCCAGTGACCCTCGACAGCTGAACAGCTCGAGTCCTCCACTGATTGCGCGGCCAAGCTCACAGGGTCAGTATCCCACACACTCGGAAAGCTATCCATATGTAGCGAGCCTCTATCGACCACCCAGCCAACCGACAGGCCAACCTGCAGGGGCGACAACGGGCCAGCGTCCTTGGTCACCAGCGTTTGTGCCATCGCGGCCAGCAACAGCCCTCGGGGTGCCTGGGATCTTAGGAGAAGGTATTTACAAAGTTAGCAAGATTGGCTCCGTGGCGTCAAACCGACCGAGGGTTAGACGGACTTCAACAATCTCGGAACACCACGGCCCCCGGCTGTACACCGTCTCGAAGCACTTTGATAAGACACTCAGCAGAGCGGATATCCTACACTCGTCAAGATCTCGCTATTTGGGGCGTGGCCTATCCTCCAATTTGCAAACTGGAGACTCAGCAGAGCATCTCTCCAGATCGCCTAGCCTTGACGCCGGTGGAGCTGGCCCAGGGGAGCCTGGTGCGCGGGGGCCGACAAGGATTCCGAGTACCTTCTTGGAAGGCGTTCCGGTTAATCTCCAGCAACAGCCAAGACTAAGACGACTGCGGACAATCGACGATGTGTTGAGCTCAAGTCCGTCTGCTGGGGCCGACAAGATGGAGCGTTGGTCTCTCCTGTCCAGCGTCGAGGAAGAGAAAGTCGGGTTTGCATTCTCACAGCCAGAGGCCGCTCGAGGATCCATCGACAATGTTTCGTTCTTCAGCTCAAGCCCGACACTGCTCGAGATGCCAACCAGACATGAAATGGAGGATGGCTGGCTCCTGCAAGTCTCCCAGATTCAGCACCAAGGGCTATGTGAAGCGAGCAGGATATGGGACGAGTTCACTGAAACGGTAGCTTTGGAAGCGGCGGCTGTGGAGAGGTCAGAGGATTTATCGAGTGTGCTGTCAAAGTATGAGGGCGAGTTTGCGCGGCGTTGGGAGGGGATCGTGGCTGTCACGGCGGGAAAGATGAGAGAGGTTCAACGTGGAGATTCTGCTCTCTGAAGGCTAAGTTGCTTCTCGACAATAAACAACGCCTTGTTGGTTGCAATCAATTCTTGACGGGGTCTGCTCCTGACCCCTCCCAATCCCTGCCATGCACAACACAATACCTCGTTGCTCGACCTCTCACACATCTCTGTATCTATACCTCACTCAAACCCACCTGCAACTCCCAAACCTGACTTCCAATTCATCCATATCTGCACACCCACCCCAACCTCCTAACCTCCTAACCTCACTTCCCCTCCCCTTC
>Ga0247823_10003424_pt1 | contig 12850 bp, 18 predicted proteins | sample 13C_PalmiticAcid_2_FD_192426 | JGI IMG/M metagenome (GOLD analysis project Ga0247823, IMG submission 192426) | Soil microbial communities from agricultural site in Penn Yan, New York, United States - 13C_PalmiticAcid_Day30 | ecosystem: Environmental > Terrestrial > Soil > Agricultural land...
TCGAGACACCGCCATCGCCGAGTACCCCGGGATCTGCCCGTCATGCCCCCAAAGACTTCCGCCACAAGGCAGCGGTGTCTCGAAGATCCCCAACCCCGCCCCTTCCGGCGAAGTCCGCAGCATCTCCGCGAGCTGAGCCTCGGGCAGCAGCCTCCCCGTCATCAGCGCGGCCAGGAAGCGGTCCAGGTCCGCCGTGCTGGACACGATCGCCCCCGCCGCCCAAGCGACCGAAGGATTGAGTCTGCTGACGTCGACCGGCGCGCCGCCCACCCGGCTGTACCCATGCGCGTGCGGCCCAGCGATGTCCGGGCGATCCCCCGGAACCTCCGTCGCCCACAACCGAAGCGGACGAATGATCCGTCGCTCGACCGCGTGCTCGTAGCTGTCCCCAGTCACCTTCTCGATAACAAGACCGGCGACGATGTAGTTGGTGTTCGAGTAGGCGCGCACGGTCCCTGGCGGGAAGTCCAACGGCCGACTTGTCGCGAGTGCGACGAGGTCGAGCGGCGAGTGGTGCTGGAACCGGATCGCCTCGAAGCCCTCGGGGTCCATGGGTAACGCGTCGGTGTAGTTGAACAGTCCGCTCGAGTGCTGCAGCAGCATCCGCACTGTGATGCGGTCGCCGTCGGGGAGCAGTCCGGGCAGGTACGCCGAAACCGGGCGGTCGAGCTCCACCCGCCCCTCCCCCACCAGCTGGAGCAGGACGGTCGCGGTGAACATCTTGGTGACGCTGCCGACGCGGAAGCGGCCCGTCAGCGGCACTGGCCGCGGTCTGTCCAGTTCGGCTGTGCCGGAGCGGGCCACCACGGTGCGCCCGTCTTTGGTGATGCGGACCTGGACGCCTTGTCCGCCGGTCTTGGCCATCTTGTCGAGCGCCACCTGGAGGGCGTCGACCTTGGGCTGGGCCTGCACCGAGCCCGCGGTCAGCATCGCGATCGCGAGCACGATGATCGCGATCAGTCCCTTGCGCATTCTTCCCCCTGTCGAAATTGTTTGGTGATAACGATTCTTTCGATTTGGGCGAGGGCGGGACACCCTCTGTGGGATGAGACGGGTCCCTCTGTGGAGGGAGATTTGATCTCCCCCTCAAGAGGGATGGATAACCGTTTGCCAAGGTCGGGCACCCAAGACATAGGCTCGGTGGATGGGTGAGAAACCAGCCCGCACGGTGATCGCCACGAACCGCCGCGCGCGGCACCAGTACGCGGTGCTCGACACCATCGAGGCGGGCGTGATGCTCGTCGGCACCGAGGTCAAGAGCCTGCGCCTCGGCCGGGTCTCGCTGGTCGACGCGTTCGCCACGATCGATGACGGCGAGGTGTGGCTGCGGGGCCTGCACATCAACGAGTACGCGCTGGGCACCTGGACGAACCACACCCCGCGCCGGGTTCGCAAGCTGCTGCTCAACCGACGCGAGATCGACCGCTGGGACGTCCGCATCCGTGAGAGCGGCCTGTCAGTCGTCCCCCTGTCGATGTACTTCTCCGACGGCCGGGCCAAGGTCGAACTCGCCCTGGTCCGCGGCAAGAAGACCTGGGACAAGCGGGCCGACCTCGCCACCCGCGACGCGAACCGCGAGATCGAGCGCGCCTTCTCCCGGCACGCTAAGGGGCAGCGACGGTAGGGCTAGCCGCTAGCATCACCCCTTGTGCGCGCACCGCGACCGTGGGCGGCGCTCCTGAGACTGGTGGACCGGTTCGAGGAGCGCGGCGTCTACGTGCCCGGTGAGGACAACCACGCGATCTCCCCGTGGCGCGACTTCGGCTGGCTCATCGCGGCGTGGCTGATCGTGATCGGCCTGTTCATCCTCTTCTTCGCGATGGCTTCCTGATCGGAGTGGCCCCGGTCACTCGTGGTGCTTCCCTGATCACGGGTCGGCCACAGCACGACACCAGGTGCGACTCAACGGGCGAACGGGGTCGGCATTCGGCGTCTCCGCCCGCCATGGTGGACAGCGAACCTCTCCGTCCCCAGGCAAGGAAGTGGCATCGACCGTGAAGACCGTCGGCTTGGCGGCCATCGTCTGCGCGCTCCTGGTGTCGCTCACCGGCTGCGGCAGCGAGCCCGCGTACTCCGAGCCGGTGGACACCGCCGCAACCTCGGCCACTCCCGAGCCTGCGGGCAGCCCGTCACGCACGGGTGAGCGCAGACCGCTGGGCAACGGCCTCGCCATCACGGTGTCGGCTCCCAAGTCGTTCGCGCCGACGGCGTCGGCCAACCAGAAGGCCCCGCGCGCGGTGGGCTTCGACGTGCTGGTGGAGAACGGCGGCAACACGGCCTACCGCCCGACACAGCTGGTCATCGCGGCGAGTTCGGACGGCGTGGCGCTGCGGCCGGTGCTGGACGCGACCCAGGGTTACGCCGGGATCGTCGGCGACGCCGATGTGGCCCCTGGCGGCCGGGTGCGGTTCTCGGTGGCCTTCGCGGTGGGCGCGGAGCCCACGCCGGTGCAGGTCAGCGCCCAGCATGACCCGGCGACCCCGGCCATGGTGATGGTGTACGACGGCGTGGCCTAACGTCAGAGGCATGACGCGTCTCTCCGCGGGCGACAAAGCGCCCGACTTCACGCTCCTGGACAGCGAGGGCACCGAGGTGTCGCTGTCCGACTTCCGCGGCAAGTCCGTGGTCGTGTACTTCTACCCCGCCGCCGCCACCCCCGGCTGTACCAAGCAGGCGTGCGACTTCCGGGACAACCTCGGCGAGCTCAACGACGCGGGCTTCACCGTCCTGGGCGTCTCCCCCGACAAGCCCGCCAAGCTGGCGAAATTCGTTGCTGACGAGGGCCTGACCTTCCCGCTGCTCTCCGACCCCGACCGCACCGTGCTGACCGCGTGGGGCGCATACGGCGAGAAGCAGATGTACGGCAAGACGGTCACCGGCGTGATCCGGTCGACGTTCATCATTGACCCTGACGGCGTCGTCACCCACGCGCTCTACAACGTCCGGGCGACCGGCCACGTGGCCAAGCTCCGCAAGGACCTCAAGGTCTGAGGATGTCCGAAAGCGAGGGCTACCTGTCCTTGCCGACATCCGGGACCTGCCACAGGCTGGTCCCATGCACCGCGTGGTCGTCCTCGTCTACCCCGGCGTCCAGCTGCTCGACGCGGTGGGACCGGCCGAGGTGTTCGCGGGCGCGCGGGCGTTCGGGGCCGACTACGAGCTGACCGTCGCCTCACTCGATGGCGCCGCGGTGCGCGGTGAGTCCGGGCTCAGCCTGGGCGCCGACCGGGCCGTCGCCGACGTCGAGCTGGCCGACACGCTGCTGGTCGCGGGCGGTTTCGGTTTCCGCGCCGCCTGCGACCCGGCGGTGGTCACCGAGGTCCGGCGGCTGGCACGCGCCGCCGAGCGGGTCTGCTCGGTGTGCAGTGGCGCGTTCGTCCTGGCCGAGGCAGGCCTGCTGACCGGCCGCCGCGCCACCACGCACTGGGCCGCGAGCAGCGAGCTGAGCCGGGCCTACCCGGATGTGACAGTCGAGCCAGACCGGATCTTCGTCCAGGACGGGCCGGTCTACACCTCCGCGGGCGTCACCGCCGGGATGGATCTGGCGTTGGCCCTGGTCGAGGCCGATCACGGCGTCCGCGTCGCGCGGACCATCGCCCGCTGGATGGTGATGTTCCTGCAGCGCCCTGGCGGCCAGTCCCAGTTCTCCACCCGACTGGACCACCCGGTGGGCACCGGATCGCCGCTGCGGCCGGTCCTCGACGAGATCGCCGCCGACCCGGCGGGCGACCACCGGATCCCGAGGCTGGCCCGCCGCGTCGGGGTCTCCGAGCGGCACCTCGGCAGGCTGTTCGCCGACCAGCTCGGCACCACCCCCGCGCGGTTCGTGGAGCGGATCCGCGTCGAGGCGGCCAGGGGTCTGCTGGAGGACAGCGTGATCACCGTCGCGGCAGTGTCCACGCGCAGCGGTTTCGGTAGTCCGGAGACCTTGCGGCGGGCGTTCGTCCGCGTTCTCGGCATCGGCCCCGACGACTATCGGGCCCGGTTTCGCACCACGGAGAGGAACTGACGTGCAGGTAGCCGTCGTGCTGTACGAATGGGTGACCGCGCTGGACGCGGTCGGGCCGTATGAGGTGCTCAGGTCGATGCCCGACACCGAGATCAGGACCGTCGCCCACGCGCCGGGACCGGTGATGACGGACTCCGGGGTGTTGACGCTCGGCGCGAGCCACAGCTTCGCGGACACGCCCGCGCCGGATGTCGTGCTCGTGCCGGGTTCGTCGCGTGGCACACAGGCGGCGATGAACGACCCGGAGCTCCTCGCCTGGCTGGTGTCCACGCACGAGACGACCCGCTGGACGACGTCGGTCTGCACCGGCTCGCTGGTCCTGGGCGCGGCCGGGCTGCTCCAGGGCTTGCCCGCGACGACGCACTGGCTGGCGCAGGACCTGCTTCCCTTGGTCGGGGCCGTCCCGTCGCCGGACTCACGCATCGTGCACTCGGGCAAGATCGCTACCGCGGCCGGGGTGTCCGCGGGGATCGACCTAGCACTATGGCTGGCCGGTGAGCTGTGCGGGCGTGAGGTGGCCGAGGCCATCCAACTCGGCATCGAGTACGACCCGCAGCCGCCCTTCGACGCGGGACACCCGTCGAAGGCGTCGGCGGCGGTGCTGGCGGCGACCCGCGAGCGGATGACCGCGAGCGCGTTGAACCTCTAGTGGTTACGACCGGAGGTTCGCCGGGGGCGACACTAGAGCGCGCGCAGGTGCGGCAGGAGCAGCGCGAGCGCGCGCCCGCGGTGCGACTGCGCGTCCTTCTCGGCGGGCGTCAGTTCCGCTGACGTCCGGGTGTCGCCGTCCGGCACGAAGATCGGGTCGTAGCCGAACCCGTTCTCGCCCCGACCCGCGCGGACCAGGGTGCCGCGCCACTCGCCGCGGACCACGGTCTCCTCGCCCGATGGCACGACCAGGGCCGCGGTGCACACGAAGGCGGCGCCCCGACGGTCGTCGGGGACGTCGGTGAGCTGGGCGAGGACCAGGTCGAGGTTGGCCTGGTCGTCGCCGTGCTTGCCCGACCAGCGGGCCGACAGGACGCCGGGCATGCCGTTGAGGGCGTCCACGGCGATGCCCGAGTCGTCGGCGACCGATGGCAGTCCGGTGGCCGCCGCCGCGTCGCGCGCCTTGGCCAGGGCGTTCTCCTCGAACGTCGCGCCGGTCTCCGGGGCGTCGGGGAACGGCGCGACGTCGTCGAGGCCGATGATCTCGATGCCGGTGTCGACCAGGATCCGGCGCAGTTCGGCCAGTTTCTTGGCATTGCGCGATGCCAGCAGGACGCGGGTCATGACGGCAGGGTGCCCGGGTAGGGCGCGGCGAGGGCCTCGGCCTGGATCCGGTTGATCTCGGCGCAGCCCTGCATGGCGTAGTCGAGCATCTGGTCGAGGGTGGAGCGGGCGAAGGTCGCGCCCTCCCCGGTGCCCTGGACCTCGATGAGCGTGCCCGCGTCGGTGGCGACGACGTTCATGTCGACCTCGGCGCGCACGTCCTCCTCGTAGGGCAGGTCGAGCCGCACCCGGCCGCCGACGACACCGACGCTGACCGCCGACACCGCGCACGACAGCGGGTTCGGGTCGGCCAGCTTGCCCGCCGCCGCCAGCCAGGTCATCGCGTCGGCCAGCGCGACGTAGGCGCCGGTAATGGCCGCGGTGCGGGTGCCGCCGTCGGCCTGGATGACGTCGCAGTCCAGGTGGATCGTGTTCTCGCCGAGCGCGGCGAGGTCGATACACGCGCGCAGCGAGCGGCCGATGAGCCTGCTGATCTCGTGCGTGCGGCCGCCGACGCGGCCCTTCACCGACTCACGGTCGCCGCGGGTGTTGGTCGCCGAGGGCAGCATCGCGTACTCGGCGGTGACCCAGCCGAGGCCGGAGCCCTTGCGCCAGCGCGGAACCCCGTCGCCGACGCTGGCCGCGCACAGCACCCTGGTCTTGCCGAACTCCACGAGCACGGAGCCCGCGGGCCAGTCCTGGTAGCCGCGGGTGAGCTTGATGTCCCGGAGCTGGTCGTCGTTCCTGCCATCGCTTCTCGCCACGACAGAGAGACTAGGGCCTGCCTGAGGAGTGGCGTACGCGAGATCCGTGATCGAGGTGGTTCCTGGTGGCGCGGCCGGATCGTCCCTCATACCGGGTTGTATTCGGGCGCATCCGGCCGTGCCGCCAGGGGCCGCCTCAGCGCGGATATCGTGTGCGCCACTCCTCCCGCAGGCCCTAGATGTCGTACACACCACCCTGTTCGACCAGGATCACTTCACCGTCATAAGCGGTGCGGACCTCGGCCATCACGGCGTCGGTGTCGGTCCACGGCGGGATGTGGGTGACCAGGACCCGGCCGACGCCGCCCGCGGCGCCCAGCGCGCCGGCCTCCGTGCCCGACAGGTGCAGGTCGAGCGGCCGCTCCCCCGGCGCGTGCGTCCAGCAGGCCTCGGCGAGCAGTACGTCGACGCCGTCGACCAGGTCGTCGAGGGCGGGGGTGACGCCGGTGTCGCCGGTGTAGGCCAGCGACCGGCCACCGTGGCTGATCCGGAAGCTGAACGCCTCACACGGGTGCGCCGCCGGAGCCACCACGACCTCGAACGGTCCGATGTGGATCTTGCCAGGGCGCAGGGCGTGGAATTCGTACACATCGGACAGATCGGTGACCGCACGGTCGACGTCGTCGGTGGCGTAGGCCGCGGCGAACCGCTCCGGCGCCGCCGAAGGCGCGTGCACGGCGAGTCTGCGTTCGCGGGGATCATGCGGCGGATTCGGGTGATAGCGCCGCAGAACCGACAGCGCGGAGAAGTCCGCACAATGGTCGGCGTGCAGATGTGAGAACAGCAGCGCGTCGAGGGCGAACGGGTCGGCGACGGCCTGCAGCGCGGCGAATGTGCCATTGCCGAGTTCGATCCCGAGCAGGAATCCGTCGGCGGACAGCAGGTATCCGGACGCAGGGGCGTTCGGCCCGGGGATGCTTCCCGAGCAGCCGAGAACGGTCAGCAGCACGCTCGACAGCCTGTCACAGCGCGGCGCTGAGCACGATCACTGACGAGCCAATGGAGCAATAGCTGCCAATTCCGGACCGAGGAATCTGCGCGCCAGACGGTGAAAAGGCTCCGCGGGCCCGGTCGCCATGAATTCGTGCGTCGGCTCGCCCGCGTCCGCGGCGAACAGGTCGTGTTCGGCGAGGACCCGGAAGACGTCTTTGGCGCATTCCTCAGCGCTGGACACCAGAGTGACGTCCTGGCCCATGACTACCTGCAGGACGCCGGTCAGCAGCGGGTAGTGCGTGCAGCCCAGGACGACCGTGTCGACCTCGGCCTCCTGCAGCGGCTCCAGGTAGGTCTGGGCCAGGCCCAGGATCTGACGGCCCGAGGTCACGCCGCGCTCGACGAAGTCGACGAACCGCGGGCACGCGGAGCTGGTGACCTTGACGTTGGGAGCCGCGGCGAACGCGTCGTCGTAGGCGCGGGAGCGGACCGTGCCCTCGGTGCCGATGACCCCGATCCGGCCCGACTTGGACACCGACACCGCCCGGCGCACGGCGGGCACGACGACCTCGACCACCGGGATGTCATACCGTTCGCGCGCGTCGCGCAGACAGGCCGCCGAGGCGGTATTGCAGGCCACGACCAGCATCTTCACCCCGTCCTCGACAAGACGGTCGGCGATGGCGAGCGCGTGCGCGCGGACCTGCGCGATCGGCAGCGGGCCGTACGGGCCGTTGCCGGTGTCGCCGACGTAGCGCAGCCGCTCGTGCGGCAGCTGGTCGAGGATGGCGCGCGCGACGGTGAGCCCGCCGACGCCGGAGTCGAAGATCCCGATCGGGGCCTGGACGGTCACACCGTGAACGTACCCGGCGCGGGCTTCTCGGCGGCGGCCGACTTGGTCGCCTTGGCCGCCAGCCACGCGGCCAGGACGCCCCCGAGCGCGCCGAAGAGGTGGCCCTGCCAGGAGATGTGCGGGTCGCCGGGCAGGACGCCGAAGAGCATCGATCCCCAGTAGAGGAACAGCAGCGCCGCGACGCCCAGCTGCAGCAGGCTGCGGTTGAAGATGCCGCGGACCAGCAGGAACAGCAGCCAGCCAAAGCACAGGCCGGACGCGCCCACGGTGACCGTGTCGCTGTTGCCAGCCAGCCAGACGCCGACGCCGGAGACGATCCAGATGGTGCCGGTGACCACGGCCCACTGGGCCAGGCCGTTGGCCATCGCCAGGAACGCGAACGCCAGCAGCGGGATCGTGTTGCCGATCAGGTGGCCCCAGTCGGCGTGCAGCAGCGGCGCCCAGAGGATGCCGTCGAGCCCGCCGAGGGTGCGCGGGACGATGCCGTTCTGGTCGAGGTCGGCCGGGAGGATCACGTCGAGCAGTTCGATGAGGTAGAGCAGGACGGCGAAGCCCGCGACCACGATCGCGGCCTGGGCGAGGTTCGCCGGGACGATCCGGCCGTGGGTACGGGCTGGCTGGGTGCTCACACTGTCGAGGTTACGGGCCAGCGGGGCGTTTTGGATCGGGTGAAACCCTGAGGTCGTCCCCGAGCGCGACGTCGACGGCGAGTTCGGCGTGCAGGCGGGTGGTCGGGAAGACCGGGACCGGGCTGTCGGCCTGGCCGACGAGCAGTTCGATCTCGGTGCAGCCCAGGATGACGCCCTCGGCGCCACGGTCAACCAGCCGCGCGATGACGTCGCGGTATGCCTCGCGCGACTCGTCCCGGACGACGCCGCGGACGAGTTCGTCGTAGATAACCCGGTGGACGGTCGCGCGGTCGTCGGCGTCGGGGATCAGGACGTCGAGGCCGTGACCGGCGAGGCGGCCGGTGTAGAAATCCTGCTCCATGGTGAAGGCCGTGCCGAGCAGGCCGACCCGCCCGATTCCCGTACGGCGCACGGCTGCGGCGGTCGTGTCGGCGATGTGGAGCAGCGGGACGTCGAGGCGGTCGGCGACCTTGTGCATGGTGTTGGTGCACAGGACGACGATCTCCGCGCCCGCGTCGATGAGCTTGGCCGCGGCGGTCCTGAGGACTTCGGCCGCGTCGTCCCAGCGACCTTCGACCTGCATCCGCTCGATCTCGGCGAAGTCGACGGAATAGAGGACGCACTGCGCCGAGTGGAGACCGCCGAGGCGTTCGCGAACCCGCTCGTTGACGATGCGGTAGTACTCGATCGAGGATTCCCAGCTCATCCCGCCGAGCAGCCCGATGACCTTCACGACCCGTCCACTGCGCCTTGCAGGCGGTGCAGGGAGTCCTCCATGCGGCGGGTGATGTCGCGGGTGCCGAACAGCTTCATGGCGATCTTGCGCAGGGTGTCGCGGGGCAGCATGAGGGTGCGTAGGCGGACGACCGTGGCGTCGCCGTCCTGTTCCAGCTCGATGCGGAACACGGAGGACGACGAATAGACCGGCGCGGGCTTGCCGTCGAGGCGCTCCGCGGTGTGCTTCCAGGCGATGACCTTGTCCGGAGTGAACTCGATGATCTCCTGGTCGATCTCCGAGCGCTTCCCGTCCCACCGCCCATGCTGCGTCCGGCGTTGGCCGACACCGGAGCCGGAGACGACATCGGTGCGGTCGGCGAAGCTGAACCAGTCGGGGGCACGGTTGGCGTCGGAGACGACTTTCCAGACGTCGGACGCTGGGGCGTTGACGCGGCCGACCCGCTCGATCTCAATCACGGGGACAAACTACGCCGACCGGTTGGACGCTCGACACCGTCAGGTGCATACTGGATGTATGCAGACGAGCATGCGGGTTTCGGCGAGCAATCGGGACGCGTTAGCCAAGATCGCCGAGACCGAACTCGGTGGTGTGAGCCTCGACGAGGCGCTGCGAATCGTGCTGTTCGAGCATGCGACACGGGTGGCTTTGGCGCGGCTGGCGGCAGACCCGGACGCCTCAGGCGCCTACGCGGCCGAGGCCGCGGCGCTGGCCGACATCGATGTGGTGGTCGAGGAGTGACCACTCGCACGCTCGCCCCATGGCAGGTGTGGTGGGTCGATTTCGACCCTCAAGTCGGCCGAGAACAAGCCGGACAGCGACCAGCGATCGTGGTGGGTACGACCCTGGCTTGCGAACTACCGAATCGCTTGGCGATCGTCCTGCCGTGCACGACCACCGATCGAGGCCTGCCGTTCCACCCAGCCGTCGACCTCGGCCGCCCATCGTTCGCGATGTGCGATCAGATCAAGTCCGTGAGTGTGGACCGGCTCGTCCGTCGCCACCCCGTGCGGTTGCGGGACGCTGAGATCGAGAGCGTGCGGTTCGTGCTGCGTCAGATGATCGACGTGGGCTGAGTTACGCCCAAAGGTGGCCGTCCAAGCGCTCCGCCGCCTCATCGAGCGTCCCGCAGTAAGCACCGGTCGACAGGTACTTCCAGCCCGCGTCGGCCACGATGAAGGCCACGTCGGCGTCCTCGCCGGTTCCCGCGACCTTCTCCGCGACGGCCAGAGCCGCGTGCAGGATCGCGCCGGTGGAGATTCCGGCGAAGATGCCTTCGACCTCCAGCAGCTGCCGGGTCCGCCGCAACGCGTCATAAGAGCCGACCGAGTAGCGGCCCGTGAGCACGTCCGGGTCGTACAGCTCCGGGACGAAGCCCTCGTCCAGGTTCCGAAGCCCGTAGACCAGTTCCCCGTACCGCGGCTCGGCGGCGATGATCTGGACGTCCGGCTTCTGTTCGCGCAGGTACCGACCCACGCCCACCAGCGTTCCCGTGGTCCCTAGGCCCGCGACGAAGTGGGTGATGGTCGGCAGGTCACGCAGGATCTCCGGACCCGTGCCCGCGTAGTGCGCGCCCGCGTTGTCCGGGTTTCCGTACTGGTAGAGCATCACCCAGTCCGGGTGCTGCTCCGACAGTTCCCGCGCCCGCCGGACGGCCTCGTTCGAGCCGCCCGCCGCCGGGGAATAGACGATGCGGGCGCCGTATGCCTGCAGGAGCTGCTTGCGCTCCTCCGAGGTGTTCTCCGGCATGACGCAGACCAGGCCGTAGCCCTTGATCTTGGCGGCCATGGCCAGCGCGATCCCCGTGTTGCCCGAGGTGGGCTCCAGAATCGTGCTGCCATGGACCAGCCTGCCGTCCCGCTCGGCTGACTCGATCATGGCCAGCGCGGGCCGGTCCTTGATCGAGCCGGTCGGGTTGCGGTCCTCCAGTTTGGCCCAGAGTCGGACGTTCGGTGCGGGCGCCAGGTTCGGCAGCCCGACCAGCGGGGTGTCACCGAGCGAGGCGATGAGCGAGTCGTACCGGGCCATGAAGGGTTCGCTCCTAGCGCGCGCCGCCCGCGACCGCGGGCAGGATGGTGAGGTTGTCGCCGTCGGCGACCTTGGCCTCGAGACCGCCCGCGAAGCGCACGTCCTCGTCGTTGACGTAGATGTTGACGAACCGGTGGAGAACGCCGTCCTTCACCAGCCGCTGCTTGAGGCCGCCGTGGCTGGCCTCCAGGTGGTCGATGACCTCGGCCACGGTCGCGCCCGCGGCCGGGACGGACTTCTCGCCGCCGGTGTGGGTGCGAAGGATGGTCGGGATGGAGACGGTGACAGCCACGTGGAACCTCCGGGAGTTGCCTGTTCAGCTGATTAACACGAATAACGACTCGGTTGTGCCCGGTGGCTATTCCGGGTGCCGCGTCAGATCACAGAGCGCTGGGCTCGGGGAAGTCGTCCGGGCCCGTGTGGGCGAAGCGGTACGACTCGACGACCTCGACGGGCTCCTCGGTGATGAGGCCGTCGACGATGCGGAACGAGCGCAGCTCGTGTTCGTGCGGATCGCGGGTGGAGATCAGCACGTAGTGCGCGTCCGGCTCAGCGGCGATCTTCGCGTCCGTGCGCGACGGGTACGCCTCGGTGGCGGTGTGCGAGTGGTAGATCACCACGGGCACCTCGTCGTGGGCGTCCATGTCGCGGTAGAGCTTGAGCAGGTCGGCCGAGTCGAACTCGTAGAACGTCGGCGAGCGGGCCGCGTTGAGCATGGGAATGAACCGCTCGGGGCGGTCGGTTCCCTCGGGTCCGGCGATCACGCCGCACGCCTCGTCCGGGTGGTCGCGACGGGCGTGCGCCACCATCGCGTCCACTAGGTCTCGGCGGATCTGCAACACATCACCATCCTACGTGGTGGATGACCCTCTCCCATCTAGTGAGAGTGGGCACGTCGGCCCAGCTCAGGCCCAGACGTCCTGGTAGGAGCGCAGATCTCCGACCGTGGTGGCGGCGAGCACACCGTGCACGACGGCGCGGGCGAACACGTCGGCCGCCGCGGCGTAGAGCGCGTCCAGTTCCAGAGGTGAGGCGACCTCGCGGGCGCCGGTCGCGGCGGCGAAAACAGTGTCACCGTCGAACAGCGAATGCGACGGCCGGACGGCCCTGGCGAGGCCGATCTGGGCTGACATCGCCAGCCGCTTGCACTTGGCTTTGTCGAGGACGGCGTCGGTGGCCACGACGCCGATGGTCGTGTTCAGGTCGGACGAGACAACGCCCAGGTCAGCGCCGCGCCCTGGCGACCGAGGGAACTCACCCGGCAGCCCGAGATCGTGCGCCCACGGCGTCCCGGTGGTCAGATCGACGACCTCACCGCGCGCGTTCACCGCGGCTATCGCGCCCACGGTGAACTCACCCACCCGGGCGCTCGCGGTGCCGATGCCGCCCTTCAGCGACCCCGCCCGCGCTCCGGCACCCGCCCCGACCGTGCCCTGCGCGACCGTGGTCGAGGCCGCTGAGCAGGCCGTATAGCCGAAATCGGTGGTCGGCCGGTTGCCCCAGTCACCTCGCGGCAGGTCGAAGAGGACCGCGGCGGGGCACCTGGAACGCGGGAGACCGACCTGCTCGCGCCGGAGAACCTGGTCGACCGGATCGACGCGGTCTGCCTGTCCGGCGGCAGCGCCTACGGCCTGGCCGCGGCCGTCG
>Ga0247823_10003425_pt1 | contig 12850 bp, 11 predicted proteins | sample 13C_PalmiticAcid_2_FD_192426 | JGI IMG/M metagenome (GOLD analysis project Ga0247823, IMG submission 192426) | Soil microbial communities from agricultural site in Penn Yan, New York, United States - 13C_PalmiticAcid_Day30 | ecosystem: Environmental > Terrestrial > Soil > Agricultural land...
GTTTTACGCCGCCCATTCCGACGACGGAGATGGCCATGACTATGGCGACGATGGCGCAGGTCACGAACTTGTGGCGCACCGCGAACTTGATGACCGAGCGCAGCCGCTCGTAGTTCGGCGTGCCGTAAATCGCCGCGTGGCCGCCGCTGACCGGCTTGATGTCAGGCAGCATCTTCACACCGAGATAGGGCGTGAAGATCACCGCGACGATCCAGGACACGATCAAGGCGAAGCCAACGACCCAGAAGATGTTGCCGGCGTATTCACCCGCAGCGGATTTAGCAAAGCCGACCGGCATGAGGCCGACGATCGTCACAAGAGTACCTGAAAGCATCGGTGCTGCGGTATGGCTCCAGGCATAGGCTGCAGCCTTTATGCGGTCCATGCCTTCTTCCATCTTCACCACCATCACTTCGATCGCGATAATGGCATCGTCGACAAGAAGTCCGAGTGCCAGGATCAGCGCTCCAAGCGTGATGCGGTCGAAAAAGCGGCCTGTCTCGAGCATGATGAGAAAGACGACGGCGAGCGTTAGCGGGACGGCGAGCGCCACGACGATGCCCACGCGCCAGCCCAGAGCGACAAGGCTCACCAACAGCACGACGCCAAGCGCCATTGCAAACTTGAGCATGAACTCGCCGACCGCTGCATCGATGTTGACGGCCTGATCGCTGACTTTCGCAAGTGTCATGCCGAGCGGCAGTTTCAGTGCGATTTCGGCGGAACGCGCCTCAAGAGCTTTGCCCAGTTCGAGACCATTCCAACCCTGCTGCATGACGGCACCCAGCATGATTGCCGGCTCGCCCTCATGGCGAATGATGTACGTTGCCGGATCCTGGTAGCCGCGGCGAATTTCGGCGAAATCCGACAGCCTGAGGGTACGGCCGCCGGCGACAATCGGGGTATCGGCGATCGATTGGATATTGTCGTAGGCGCCGTCAAAACGAATGAAGACCTGAGGTCCGCGTGTGTCGATCGAGCCTGCCGGGGTGACGGTGTTCTGCTTCTGAAGCGCGGATGCAATGTCCTGCGCGGAAATGCCGAGCGTCGCGAGTTTAGAAAAGGAGAATTCGACAAAGATCTGCTCCGGTCGTTCGCCGAGAATGTTGATCTTCTTGATACCGGGAACGTGCAGCAGGTCCTGGCGGATCGTTTCCGCTTGGCGCACGAGGTCGCGCATCGGCATACCCTTGGCTTTAAGGGCGTAAAGACCGAAACTGACATCAGAGTATTCATCGTTGACGAATGGCCCGAACACACCGGGCGGAAGGTTCCGCGTCTCGTCCCCCAGCTTCTTTCGTGCCTGATAGAACTCCTCCTCAACGGCGCTTGGCGGCGTGCTGTCTTTGAGGGTCACGGTCAGGTAGGCGTAACCCGGACGCGTCATCGTTTCGACGCGGTCATACCAGGTGAGTTCCTGAATGCGTTTCTCGAGCGGTTCGGCGACGAGATCCTGCATCTCGCGAGCGGTGGCGCCCGGCCACACGGCTGTGACAGTCAAAGTCTTGATGGTGAACGATGGATCCTCGGCGCGCCCCAGCTTGACGAAGGCGTAGATACCGGCCGCAGCCAGAAGCACGATGAAGAACAGGGTGACAGCTCGCTCGCGGACGGCAAGGGCAGAGAGATTCAGCATCATTAGTTCGCCCCCTCTGCTTTACCGTTCAAAATTCGGACGGTTGCACCGTCGGTCAGAAGATGCGCCCCGAGTGCGACGACCGCTTCACCGCTCTTCACGCCGGAGACGATCGCGTTTTCTTCACCGAGCCGCTCGATTTTGACGCCGCGGAAGTGAACGTTCGACGCTTTTGTGTCGATTACCCAGACGCCGGTGCGGGTCCCGTCGTCCAGAAGCGCGCCGACAGGCACTTGGGCATGCGATTGCGCATCCTTGTTCGCGATGCGGATGGTCACCGTTGCGCCCAACGCGGCGCTTCCCGCCGCGCCCTCCAACACCCAACGCGTTTCGTAAGTGCGTGTCTGCGGATCGGCGGCAGCTGACATCTGCCGCAGGACCGCTCTTTCTTCTGTGGCTTGCCCATAGAGCGTAGCGACGGCGGACGCGCCCGCCACGGGCCTTTGGTTTTCCGGCATCGAAACCAAGGCTTCGCGTGCGCCTGCCTTGGCAAGCCTTACAACCGTCTGCCCTGCCGCCACGACCTGCCCGGGTTCGCCGAGCGTCTCGACGATTGTCCCGTCGGCATCGGCCAGCAGGAGCGCATACTGCGCCTCGTTTTCGGCCACTTCCGCTTCGGCCTGGAGCGCCGCGAGCTGTGCCTTGGCAGTATCGAGCGCGGCCTTTGAGCGCTCATATTGCTGGGTAGACGCAGCCAGTGCTTTGACGAGAGCGGAAAAACGCTTCTCGTCATTCTGGGCTTGCAAGAATGTTGCCTGAGCGGCCACGACCGCGTTGCGCTTGGCGGTCAACGCGAGACGCAGATCCGTCTGGTCAATTCGCATCAAGGGCTGCCCGACGCGTACCTCGTCGCCCGTCTTAACCAGCCGCTCGACGATTTTGCCAGGGACGCGGAAGCCAAGGTCGCTTTGAACCCGTGCCGCGATGGTGCCGGTGAAGCTTCGTGAGAGCGTGTCGGGGTCTTTTGCCGTGGCGATGCTGACAAGAGGAGCGGCGTTGCGGGGATCAGAGGCTGCTGCGACTTTATCCGCAGGCCACAGGACGAAGGCGGCCGCTGCAATGCCAACGCTGGCCAGCACCGCAGTTGAGAGGAGAAGTTTCGTTTTCATGTGCTGACCCTTCTTGACGATCAATGATTTCGAATTAGATTGCACTCTAACTCTAAAACAGATATAGATGTCAAATGAAATCTAAAAGGAGACGCTCATGAGAGTTAGTCGAGCCCAGGCGGAAGCCAATCGGGAAGCAGTCATCAATGCGGCCAGCCGGCTCTTTCGCGAACGTGGCTTTGACGGCATTGGCCTGAAGGATTTGATGAAAGGTGCCGGCCTCACGCAGGGCGGCTTCTATAAGCAGTTCGAATCGAAAGACGATCTTGCTGCGCTTGCCTCACGGCGTGCCATGGAAAGTGCGACCCGCAGATGGTCGTCCGTCGCCGCCTCCAGCGCAGATCCTCTTCGGGCTGTCGTCGAGTTTTACCTATCTGCCGGCCATCGGGGAGAAAAGGGCGATGGATGCCCTCTTGTTGCGCTCGGCGCGGACGCCGCTCGCCAGAGCCCCGAGATCCGTGCGCCGTTCGAAGACGGCATCAAAGCGCATCTGCAGGTGCTGGAGGAGTTGATGCCGGGTGATGGCGAAATTCCTACCGACGAAAAAGCGATGGTTGTCCTGTCACTTCTGGTCGGCGCGGTCACGCTTTCACGGATCATGATCGATGAGAACATGTCCAACCGTGTACTCGAAGCGGCAACAAACGAAGTCCGTCGCGTGGCCCCCATCACGGACGATTAGGACGGGCCATCCCCTCCTCCACCCACACTTCAGTTCGGAGTTATCATGCGTCGCATCGTCGTTACCGGCATGGGAGCGATCAGTCCGCTCGGTGCCACTGTTTCCAGCTCATGGACAAGGCTCGTCTCGGGCAAGTCAGGAATCCGCCGTCTGTCGGATGACGTCGTCGATGATCTTCCCGCCAAGGTGGGTGGTGTTGTGCCGTCGGTTGAGGAAGACCCCGAAGCCGGGTTCGACCCCGACATCGTCTTTGCGCCCAAGGATCAGCGAAAGGTCGATCGCTTCATTCTGTTCGCGCTCGCCGCGGCCGATCAGGCGATCGCGCAGGCTCGCTGGAAGCCCGGCTCCGACGAACAGCGCCTGCGGACGGCAACGATCATTGCTTCAGGGATTGGCGGATTTCCGGCGATAACCGAAGCGGTCAGGACCGTTGACAATAAGGGGCCGCGCCGGCTTTCGCCCTTCACCATCCCGTCTTTCCTGGTCAATCTTGCTGCGGGTCAGGTATCGATCCGCCATGGGTTCAAGGGTCCCCTCGGCGCACCGGTCACGGCGTGCGCGGCCGGCGTCCAGGCTATCGGCGACGCAGCGCGCATGATCCGGGCGGGCGAGGCCGACATCGCCGTCTGCGGCGGAACTGAAGCCTGCATCAACACCGTCAGCCTGGGCGGGTTCGCAGCGGCCCGGTCTCTCTCCTCAGGGTTCAACGACACTCCGGAGCTAGCCTCACGGCCGTTCGACATGCTTCGCGACGGCTTTGTGATGGGCGAAGGTGCCGGTGTCTTGGTGATCGAGGCCTTGAGCCACGCGATTGCGCGCGGCGCTGAACCTTTGGCGGAGCTCGTCGGGTACGGCACGACGGCCGATGCCCATCACATCACGTCCGGGCCTGAGGACGGGTCGGGCGCTGCGAGAGCGATGCAGATCGCCATCCAGCAGGCCGGCATCTCACCCGATGTGATCCGGCATCTCAATGCGCATGCGACCTCAACCTCTGTCGGGGACCGCGGCGAGATAGAAGCAATCAAGACTGTATTCGGGACGCGATCTGATCTCGCTGTCAGCGGTACGAAATCAGCGACCGGCCATCTTCTGGGCGCCGCCGGTGGGCTCGAGGCCATCTTCACGATCATGGCACTCAGGGACCATATCGCGCCACCAACGTTGAATCTCAATGCCCCCGATCCCGCAGGCGACGGCATAGCCTTCGTTGCAAACAAAGCGCGACCCGTCGCCATGGAATACGCGATCACCAATGGCTTTGGGTTTGGCGGTGTGAACGCAAGCGCGCTGTTCAGGCGCTGGCCGACAAACAGCGGCATGACCTCAAGCCAGAAACACGGATGACAACGATGGCCCCTTTTGCCAAAATAGCAGGCCCAAAGCCCTCGATCACTGTTATCGGCGTGGGCGGTGGTGGCGGTAATGCGATCGACAATATGATTGCGCAAAAACAGGTCGGTGTCGATTTTCTGGTCGTGAATACCGATGCGCAGGTGCTTGCCTCATCAAGGTCACCGCGGATCGTGCAGCTCGGTCCGAACCTCACCGAGGGGCTTGGCGCCGGGTCCTTGCCGGCAGTCGGGCGGGCTGCGGCCGAGGAATCACTCGATGAAATCATGGGCCATCTCGTGGGCAGCAGTATGTGCTTTCTGGCTGCAGGCATGGGAGGCGGGACGGGAACAGGAGCAGCACCTGTGATAGCGCGTGCCGCCCGTGACGCTGGCATCCTCACGGTCGCCGTCGTCACGGAACCATTTGTGTTCGAGGGCACCCATCGTTTGCGACAGGCAAGGCAGGGTATCGAACAGCTCATCGCGTCTGCGGACACTGTCATAGTCGTGCCCAACCAGAGCCTGTTTCGTATCTCCGGCCCTACCACGACCCTGGCGAGCGCTTTCGCCATGGCGGACGCCGTGCTTTCGCAAGGTGTCAATTCGATCACCGGCCTGATCCTCAACGAAGGAATGGTCAATCTGGATTTTGCCGACGTCCGCTCGGTCATGCGTAATATGGGCATGGCAGTGATGGGTACGGGAGAAGCCTCAGGCCCGGGCCGGGCAGCGGCCGCTGCGAAAGCAGCGATCGAGAATCCACTCTTTGGCGATGCCACACTCAGGGACGCAAAAGGCGTGCTGGTCACGGTATCAGCCGCTCATGGTCTCACCCTGTTTGAGATTGACGAAGCGGTAAGTCGGATCCGCGAAGACGTGGATGCGGATGCTGAGATCATTTTCGGGGCTTCGTTTGACGCGGCCCTCGGCGACCTTATGCGTGTGTCGATCGTTGCGACCGGTCTGAGACACGCTCTTTCATTATCTCGGCCCGTCGAGCAGGTCGCCTAGGTATCCCGTTATGGGACCCAAAAGAACTAGACTTATTCCAGCAGGAGCAAGGTGATGCTGAAACGGTTTTTGGCGAAGTGGCGGATCTGGGAAGAGGCGCTAACCGGCATCGACGACTTGCACGGTGACCAGCTCTTGAGCTTGGAACAGCGGGTGCTCCATATCGAAAAACAACTGGCCGATCTCCAGTTGAAGCCCTCGGGGGCCGATATCGAGCAACTACTGTCACTCGACAGACCTAAGCGTTGAATGATTGCCCCGCTTCTTTGTGGCAGTGAGAGGGAAACCGGGGGTACGCACCCGGTATCGTCGTGTCAGCGTAAGTCGGGCGCCTCCGGGTATCGGCAGCCTCACGGCGCGTGTGAGAGTATGTGAAAGGCCATAGTGGCGTCATTGAGCACGCCGTTCTCTTCCAGCTTCTTCTTCATCTGCGCGTCGAGTTCACAAACGACTTTTTGTGCGAAGCGGAGCCTGGTGCGTCCCTCCTCTGTCAGATGTAGTCGTCTCGCTCGTCGATCAACAAGGTCAGCGGCGGCAGTGACGAGGTTGCGAGCCATCAGAGGTTTCAGGTTGGCAGAGACGGTCGATGGATCGAGGCCGAGTGCAAGCTTAAGGTCACTCACGCGGGGGGCGGGATGCGTATCTATGGCGCCAAGCATGATCACCTGTTCTCCGGTAAGCATCACAGCCCGAAGTTCATCGTTCAATTGTCGGGACAAGCGCCGGTTCAGGCGAAGCAAAAGAGAGCAAAGGTCAGTCTCAAGCCTGTCGGCATCCATCGGTTGCCCCCCGTGTATTTTAGATTTCGATCACACTCTATATGTGTTTAGATTTTATATGACAGCTATTGTCAAGGCACCAGGCAACCGCGGTAAGTCGGATCCACGACCGGCGCAGACCGGCGTTTGAAGCAGAAATTGGCAAGGACGAAGATGACTGAGCTGTTGCAAAAAGCCCTTGGACCTGACCCCGCGGAGGCGCCTGAGCTCTCATTGGGTATCCTTGAAGGCCCGATTGTGCCGCCGCTGCTGCGCCTGGCCTTGCCGACCGTCGTCGTTCTTGTCGTTCAGACCTTGGTCGGTGTGGCCGAGACGTATTTTATAAGCTTCTTGGGGACTGAGGCGCTAGCGGGTGTCACCCTGGTCTTTCCTTTGCTCATGCTGATGCAGATGATGTCGAATGGTGGCATTGGAGGCGGTGTTTCTTCTGCTATTTCGCGCGCGCTTGGAGCTGGCAGGCAGGCCGATGCCGACAGCCTTGTCTGGCACGCTGTTATCCTTGCTGTCCTATTCGGCGCTGTCTTTACCGCCGCCGCAATCCTCTTCGGGCCAGTTCTGTATCACTCTATGGGTGGCCGGTCTGCGGCGCTGACGGCAGCGCTCACCTATTCGGGGATCGTATTTGCGGGCTCCATCCCAATCTGGATCACGGCATTGCTGTCGGCTGCGCTTCGGGGCGCCGGCAATGTCACCGTACCCGCCTTGGTGATCGTGTCGGGCGCAGTCATCCTGCTGGTATTGTCCCCGGTCTTGATTTTTGGTTCGGGTCCCTTCCCAGCACTCGGCATCGCTGGCGGCGGCGTTGCGGTCGTCATCTATTATATTCTCGCTTCCCTTGTGCTCGCCCTTTACCTCCGCTCGTCAAAAAGTTCTCTCGCTCTTCGGGTCAGTCCTCTGCAAGGCCGTTTGTTCAAGGACATACTCGGCGTTGGACTGCCGTCCGCGGTAGGTACGGTTCAGGTCAATCTCACCGTGACGCTGGTGACGGCAGCCGTTGGACATTATGGTTCCAACGCCATCGCTGGATATGGCATAGCCTCACGTCTGGATTACCTACTGATACCAATCATTTTCGGGCTGGGGACCGCGATTGTAACAATGGTCGGGACCAATATCGGCGCAAGACAGTATGAGCGAGCTCGCCGGATCACGTTGGCCGGTGGCGCACTGGCGTTTGGGATCACCCAAATCATCGGGCTTGCTGCCGCTCTTTTCCCCGGTGCCTGGATGGGACTGTTCACGACCGATCCCCAAGCGTTGGCGATGGGCTCGCTCTACCTTCAAACCGTCGCACCCAGCTATGGTGCCGTTGGCTTGGGACTGGCCCTTTATTTTGCGAGCCAAGGCACGAAACGCGTCTTGCTTCCGGTGTTGGCCGGAACGGTGAGAATGCTGCTTGCAGGCTTTTTTGGATGGTCAGCAGTCAACTGGCTGGGTATTGGCATCCAAAATCTGTTTTGGCTGGTCGCTATTGCCGGTCTGTCCTATGGACTTCTGACTGCTGTCGCCGTGATCCCGCGCCGCGCGTTTTTGAGTAACCAGCAAGACAAGTGAAAACCAGTTCGAAAATCAACGATCAGGCAGTACAGCGTTCAAGCGCAACTGCTATCCCCTGTCCGCCACCGATGCAGAGCGTCACGATACCACGCCGCAGATCCTCACGCTCCATCGCGTAAAGAAGACGTGTGATCAACACCGCCCCCGTTGCCCCTATGGGATGTCCGTGGGCAATAGCCCCGCCTTCCACATTGACGATCTCGGGGGGAAGGCCAAGTTCCTTCTGAACGGCCAAAGGCACGGCGGCGAATGCTTCGTTAATTTCGATACGATCAATATCGCCAATCGACCATCCGGCCCGCTCCAGCGCGATCCTGACAGCAGGCACGGGACCAATGCCGAACATGCCGGGCTCGACCCCCGCGACACCGTATCCCGCAACCCGCGCCATGGTTTCAAGCCCGTGACGTTGAGCAAATTGGGTGGTTGTGACGATCATCGCGGCTGCACCACTGTTGAGACCGGGCGCGTTGCCGGCGGTGATGGTGCCATCCTCTCGGAAGGCAGGCCGCAGGGCCGAAAGTGAATCTATGGTCGTATCCGGTCGCGGCGCTTCATCAACTGCGAACAACGAGGTGCCCTTTCTTGTCTTCACCTCAACAGGAACAATCTCTCTTACAAAGTTGCCGCTATGTTTGGCGGCCGCGAAGCGCAACTGTGAGCGCAGAGCGAATTCATCTTGCTCGGCACGGGTGAGTTGGGCACTCGCAACCAGGTCCTCTGTATGCCAACCTGAATGCTCCCCTGAAAGACCATCAAGGAGGCCGTCCGTGAGCATACTGTCCAGGATTTCAGCGGCGCCCATCCGATAGCCCCAGCGGCCACCACTCATCAGGTAGGGGGCACGGTCCATGTTCTCCATCCCGCCGGCAATGGCCGCGTCGCACTCCCCCGCCACAATCTGTTGAATGGCGTTCACGACAGCTTGCGCACCCGACCCACAGACACGGTTCACTGTCATAGCCGGAACGCTCACAGGCAAACCACCTCGGAGCGTTGACTGTCGCGCAGGGTTCATCCTGTTTCCCGCCTGGATCACATTTCCCATGACGACAGAGCCAATCTCCGACGGAGCCAGTTTCGATCGCCTCAAGGTCTCGCCGATCACGAGCGCGCCAAGTTCGGTCGCCGGCATATCTTTAAGCGAACCATTGAAGGTGCCAATGGGGGTTCGGACCGGATGGGAGATGACGATATCGGAAACAACGCGGTCGATCATGAATTTTCCTCGTGCGGTTCGGAGAAGTAAGCAAGGCGGTCAAAGACCTCCGAGATTCCCCTTTTGACGGTCCTCGCTACTTTTCAACACCGAGAAGCTGTTTTTCAGTGCCTCAGGCTGGATCTTGTCCCAAAGCAACGGAAGACCGTTCTTCCGCGCTAGCTCTTCATGTCGCTCAAGCCACTGTTCTACCGACTTCAACCTGTTGGGATGAATCTCATCGAGAAGCTGGTAATCGCGTTGGATGACATCGTGTTTCCACATGTTCCAGAAGCCGGTGAAATTGTCCCTGAAACTCATGGTGCTTTTGTCGGCCGGGTCAGCATTGTAACCAGCCGGACGATCGGCCGCATTGCTGAGGGGCCCACCAAAATAGTCGTTGATGTTGGTGTCGATGTAACGTGCTGGGTGCCCCGTCACACGCTCAAACGCTGCAGCGAGTTCGTCATAATGCACGTGTTCGATGGCAACCTCGAGATTCATTCCGGCAGATCGCTCCGGGTTGTCGAACAGCCAGCGCCCATAATATGCGCAATCTTCCAGTGAGACATGGACCACAGCGCCTTGGCCGAGTGGCACCCTCCACGTCACTACACCGTCCTCAATCCTTGGTGTCATAGGTGTGAAGGGCGAAAATGCCATCTCCATGTACGGACCGGTCGTAAATATGGCGGCCGCCATTCTCGAAGCATTGTCCTGATTTTGCGAGAGGATCCAGTCAGCTACACGCCCCTTACCGTCGTAGTGGCCGGTTCGGAACCGCGAGTCATATCCTGATTTTTTCAGCACATAATCGAGATTGCCGAAAACAAAGAACTTTATCCCCTCCTCCAACGCAAGTTCATATATCCGCATCGAGATGTAGGTTTCAGTCTTTTCGCCTGTGTTGAATCCATCAATATTGACAAAGGCCGCATCGCATTCTCGTAGGCCTTGCCTGACAACGTTTTCGTCCGCAAACGAACCTTGCAAAATTGAAACATTGCCCAAATCCAAAAGCTGTTTTGCACGATCTGACGTGCCGTCGCGTGTTAGCGCGAGAACTTGATACTTGCCATCGCTGACCAAGCCCCTCACAACCGATAATCCCTGCGCTCCCGTGGCGCCGATCACGAAAATCCGGCGGGTTGGCAATGACATGTGAACTCCCTTTTGCTGTTGATTGACGGCCAGTCGCAGCTATGCTGTTCCAACCAGATCGGACGACATTTTTAGCGCGCGTTGAAATGCTGGCCTCCCCTCAGCGCGTGCGATGTAGGCTCGTAGGTTCGGTGTATCTTCCAGAACATCACTTCCGCGAAGCGGGCGCAGTACGCTCACCATCAACAGGTCTCCCACGCTGAAATCTCCATCAAGCCATTCTTGATCACCCAGCACGTCTGACAGCTCATGAAGCCGCTGAACCAAATATCCGACGCTCCCGGAGTTCACGCACGGCTCAATGGTGTTCAGTGCCGCAAACATCCACATCACTGCGCGAGCTCTGGCGTTATCGGCGGCGGGAAGCAAACCTTGATAGGAATCGGCGATGTGATGGACTATCGCTCCAGATTCGAAAAGCACGAGGTCCCCGTCCTCGTAAATTGGCATTTGCCCGAATGGGTGCAGATTGCGGTATTGGGGGCGTCTCATTTCGGAAAACGAAAGCAGCCTTAAGCGGTACGGCTGGCGAACTTCCTCAAGTGCCCAGCGCACGCGCATATCACGATGAAAGCCTTGGCCACCGTCAGGCGGGTTCTTGAAGACTGAGACGATCGGATATCCTTCGGTCATACTTTGGCACGTCCTAAATTTTGACCGATCCTCTGTATTTCCAGGTCGCTTTGGGCACAAACCGTAAGCGAGCAGGATATTCATAGCCGGTCAAACACAACTCATTTAGATTTCATTCGCAATCTATAATGCACTTAGATTATGAGTCAAATGAAAACTACAGGTACATTCGTGTGGTGTGACTTGGCCCAGATAAATGAAGATGCTCGCCGACAACGACGGACTACTCACCCCTCCTCGAATCCATTAGGGCCGATTATCCCAGCTGGTACCGCGATGAGACGCTCGTTGATCGCATAGATCGCCTTCTCACCAAGATCAGTTTTAGACGGTATAGGAATGGCGAGATCGTTCGCTGAGTACACCACTCCAGGATAAGAAGTGGGAGCGTCCCCCTACTGCTAAGGTCAGCGTTTGGAAAATGACCGGGAGCCGAACACCAAAACCAGTAAGGAAATGTCGGAAATTTAAGGCGCCACAGGAGATGCAAGGCTGACTTTTGCTTTCGGGCCGAAGCGGGCTTTCGCCGTGCGCTTGACTCCATAGCGCCCTCGCCGGATCATCCGGCCTTGGAGGAAACTCATGGACATGGTCACGCTGGACTACTTCCGAGAGCCTGGCCCGCATTCCACAGCAAAAAGGAATAGGGCCGGGCTGGCAGACGCTCCAACGGACATCGCCGACCTGGCCGCCTGGATTCAGGGAAGAATGCTTCACGAACACTGGGCGTCGAGATATGGCGAAGAGCTGACCCCGGAGCGCCGTGAACAATCGCAAAGGAGATCGGTGGACGCCGTGCTGGACGGCCTCCTTGCGGGCGGCAATTCACCACGTCCTCCTGCGGGTCGCGCGGTTGGTGTCTGCAGCCATTTCTCGCTGCTCGCGGTGTCGGCCTTGCGAGCGAACGGCCGTGCGGCCAGATCGCGGTGCGGTTTCGGCACTTATTTCGCTCCCGACAAGGCGGTTGATCACTGGGTGGTGGAGGTTTGGGATGGTGATCGCTGGCGGATGGTCGATTTTCAGATCGATGATTTTCAACGTGGAGAACTGGGGCTGGTCTTCGACACTCTCGACTTGCCGCCGGGCGCGTTCCTGCTGGCCGCCCAGGCCTGGCAACTCTGCCGACGTGGCGAGGACGACCCCAATCGCTTTGGCATCTTCGATGAAGGCGGCTTTTGGTTCATCGCCTCAAATATGATCCGTGACCTCGCCAGCCTGAACAAGGTCGAGATGCTGCCGTGGGACGACTGGGGGGCGATGCCATCCCCAGACGCGGAGATCAGCACCGAGGAACTGCGACGCTTCGATCATTTGGCGGAGGTCCTGCTCGACCCCGACCGTCATAGGGAAAAGCTCCGTTTACTCTATGGCGCTCCAGGGTTCGGCATGCCTGGAGAGGTTTTCAATGCTGTCAGGCAGCTTCGTGAGACGGTTTCGGTAGCGCAGTAGGTACTCAAAGCTCGTCGGACGTAGTTCTGCATGCTCGGGTACTATGCGACCGCAAATACCAATCACCGCTGTTGGCGCAGAGCTGCCGAGTTCAAGAAGATATAACCATTGTCCGGAAAACGACCGATTTCCGGGCCTCGAAAACATCGGTCCAAACGCCCATCGGTATCTGAAGGTGACTGTCCGGAAACTATGTGCGGAAATCAAATGCTCGGAAATCGGTTTTTTTTGTTCGTTCTCACGCCTTGAAGGGATATGGACCTAAGACCCATAGTCTTGGCATCATTGAAATGATGTATTC
>Ga0247823_10003426_pt1 | contig 12848 bp, 8 predicted proteins | sample 13C_PalmiticAcid_2_FD_192426 | JGI IMG/M metagenome (GOLD analysis project Ga0247823, IMG submission 192426) | Soil microbial communities from agricultural site in Penn Yan, New York, United States - 13C_PalmiticAcid_Day30 | ecosystem: Environmental > Terrestrial > Soil > Agricultural land...
GACCTTGATTGGATAGGAGCCGTGACTGATGCAAACACGCTCGACCAACCTGCCGAATCTGGGCGCCCCGCGCCGGACCATGCGGCATTCGCCCAGGTTGCGCGGGGGTTCTACCCGGTAATCGTCGCCGTGTTCACGGCGACGCTGATCATCTCCAACATCTGCGCCACCAAGGGCGTCGAGTTCTTCGCCGACCAATCGGTGATGCTGGGCCCGCTGCAGATACTGCCGATCGCGACCGACGGCGCCTTCTTCCTGTTCCCGCTCGCCTACATCCTCGGTGACGTGCTCAGCGAGGTGTACGGCTTCCGTGCCACCCGCCACGCCATCTACACCGGTTTCGGCGCGCTGCTGCTGACCGTCGCGTGCTTCGCGATCGCGATCCGGCTGCCCGCCGCCGGCTTCTACGAGAACCAGGAAGCGTTCCGGACGGTCCTCGGCACCACCCCGCAGCTGGTGCTCGCCGGCCTGGCCGGTTACTTCGTCGGCCAGCTGCTGAACTCGGCCACCCTGGTGCTGATCAAGGAACGCACCAAGGAGAAGCATCTGTGGGCCAGGCTGCTCGGCTCCACGGTGATCGGCGAGTTCGCCGACACGCTGATCTTCTGCTCGATCGCCGCCACCGCCATCGGCATCAACACCTGGCAGTCGTTCGTCAACTACGTCATCGTCGGCTTCGTGTGGAAGACGCTGTGCGAGATCATCGTCATGCCGATCACCTACCGCGTGATCGCGCTCCTCAAGAAGACCGAACCGACCTACGGCCCGGCCGAGGTCGACGCCCTGCACGATTAGGCGGCCCGCGGCGGACCGGCCTCCGGTCCGCCGCTACGCCCCCGGGGCCTTGATCCGGCCTTGCCACTGGCCGAGGAATTCGGTCTTGAACTCGTCGAAGTAGCCGCCCTCGATGCTGGCGCGGATCCGGTCGACCAGCCGCACGGTGAACCGCTCGTTGTGGATCGTGCAGAGCGTGGCCGAGAGCATCTCCTTGGCCTTGAACAGGTGATGCAGGTAGGCGCGGGTGTAGTGCGCGCAGGTGTAGCAGTCGCAGTTCTCGTCGATCGGGGTGAAATCGCGGCGGAAGCGGCTGGTGTTGATGTTGAACCGGCCCTGGTCCACGTAGATCGCCGCGTTGCGCGCCACCCGGGACGGATTCACGCAGTCGAAGGTGTCGGCACCGTTCTCGATGGCGACGAACATGTCCTCGGGCTCGCTGATGCCGAGCATATGGCGCGGCTTGTGTTCGGGCAGCTCGTCACAGCACCAGCCGACGATGGTGCCGAGATTGTGCTTCTCCAGCGCGCCGCCGATGCCGTAGCCGTCGAACTCCGTTCCGCCGGCACCGCGGATCTCCTCGAGCTCGCGACAGGCCTTGCGCCGCAAGTCTTCGTACTGGGCGCCCTGGATCACCGCGAACAGCGCCTGGTAGGGACGGTGCCCGCGCTCGCCGGTGAGCTTCTCGTGCTCGTCGATGCAGCGCTGCGCCCACTCGTGCGTGCGCTGCAGCGATTTCTCCTGGTAGCCGCGAGTGTTCAGCAGGGTGGTCAGCTCGTCGAAGGCGAACATGATGTCGGCGCCGAGCTGATGCTGGATGCCCATCGACACCTCGGGGGTGAAGCGGTGCTTGGAACCGTCCAGGTGCGAGCGGAAGGTGACGCCGTCGTCGTCGACGGTGGCCAGGCGCTCCTTGCCCTCGGCGATCACCTCGTCGGAGCGGATGTCGACCGCTTCCATCGCGAGCACCTTCTTGAACCCGACGCCCAGCGACATCACCTGGAAGCCGCCGCTGTCGGTGAAGGTCGGGCCGGACCAGTTCATGAAGGTACCGAGACCGCCCGCCTCGTCGACGATGTCGGCGCCCGGCTGCAGGTACAGGTGATAGGCGTTGGCCAGCAGTGCCTGCGCGCCGAGGTCCTTCATCGTCTCCGGCAGCACCGCCTTCACCGACGCCTTGGTGCCCACCGGGATGAACGCGGGCGTGGCGATCTCGCCGTGCGGGGTACCGATGACGCCGGTACGGCCGTGGCGCCCGCGGTCGAGACGGGTGCCTACGGAGAAGGAGAACTCGCTGGGATCGGCCACCTGCCCATCGTGCCAGGACTGCCCGGCGCGTCACCCGCCCGGGTGACGCGCCGGTCTCCTACAGTTCCGCCGCCGCGAACTGCGCGTTGTAGAGGCGGTAGTACGCGCCGCGCTCCTCGAGCAGCCGCTCGTGCGAGCCGTGCTCGACGATGCGGCCCTTCTCCATCACCACGATCAGGTCGGCGTCGCGGATGGTGGAGAGGCGATGCGCGATGACGAAGCTGGTGCGGTCGCGGCGCAGGGCCGCGGTCGCGTGCTGGACCAGCAGTTCGGTGCGGGTGTCGACCGAGCTGGTCGCCTCGTCGAGGATCAGGATCGACGGCTTGGCCAGGAACGCGCGGGCGATGGTGATCAGCTGCTTCTCGCCCGCGCTGACACCGCCGCCCTCCTCGTCGATCACCGTGTCGTAGCCGTGCGGCAGCGCGTGCACGAACCGGTCGACGTAGGCGGCGCGGGCCGCCGCCAGGATGTCGTGCTCGGAGGCGTTCGGATTGCCGTAGGCGATGTTCTCCCGGATGGTGCCCTTGAACAGCCAGGTGTCCTGCAGCACCATGCCGATCCGCGAGCGCAGGTGGTCGCGGGTGATGGTGGTGATGTCGACGTCGTCGATCGAGATGGTGCCCGCGTCGAGCTCGTAGAAGCGCATGAGCAGGTTGACCAGCGTGGTCTTGCCCGCGCCGGTCGGGCCGACGATGGCGACGACGTGCCCCGGGTCGGCGACCAGCGACAGCCGCTCGATGATCGGCACCTCGGGGTCGTAGCCGAAGGAGACCGCCTCGAACTCGACCCGCCCGCGATCGACCGGGCGCTGGTTCTCCACCACCGGGTCGGGGCTCTGCTCCTCGGCGTCGAGGATCTCGAAGATCCGCTCGGCCGAGGCGACGCCGGACTGCAGCAGGTTGGCCATCGCGCCGATCTGGGTGAGCGGCTGGCTGAACTGGCGCGAGTACTGGATGAAGGCCTGGACGTCGCCCAGCGACAGGTTGCCCGTGGCCACCCGCAGGCCGCCGACCAGCGCGATGAACACGAAGTTCACGTTCCCCAGGAACATGATGGCCGGCATGATCAGGCCGGAGATGAACTGCGCCTTGAAGCTCGCGTCGTAGAGCTGCTGGTTGCGCTCGTCGAATTCCTTGCCGACCTCGCGGCTGCGGCCGAAGGCGGTGATGATCTCGTGGCCGGTGTAGGCCTCCTCGACCGAGGCGTTCACCGCGCCGGTGAACTTCCACTGGTCGACGAAGTGCGGCTTGGACCGCTTGGCGATCTGCGCCGTCACGACGATGGCCGCGGGCACGGTGAGCAGCGCGATCAGCGCCAGCAGCGGCGAGATCCAGAACATCATGATCAGGATGCCGACCACGGTGAACAGCGAGACCAGCAGCTGGCTCATCGTCTGCTGCAGGCTCTGCGAGACGTTGTCGACGTCGTTGGTGACGCGGCTGAGCACGTCACCGCGCGGGGCGGAGTCGAAGTAGCGCAGCGGCAGCCGGTGCAGCTTGTCCTCGACGTCGTCGCGCAGCCGCTTCACGGTCCGGTTGATGACGATGTTGAGCAGGTAACCCTGCAGCCAGCCGAACACCGAGGCCGCCACGTACAGGGTGAGCACGATCAGCAGGACCCGGGCGACGGCGTCGAAGTCGATGCCAGTGCCGGGGATGACGTTCATCGCCGAGAGCATGTCGGCGCGGGTGTTCTCGCCGCGGTCGCGCAGCATCTGGATGGTCTGCTCTTTGCTGAACCGCGGGTCGAGCTGCTTGCCGACGAAACCGTCGAAGACCAGGTTGGTGGCCTTGCCGAGGAGGTAGGGGCCGAGCGTGTTGAGCACCACCGAGGTGATCACCAGCGCGACGATCACGCCGACGGCGAGGCGTTCCGGCGCGAGCCTGCGCAGCAGGCGCTTGAGCGACGGTCCGAACGACTTGGCCTTCGTACCCGGCGCGCCGGGTACCGGAGCACCGGGCCTCATCGAGCCTCCTCCACACTGAGCTGGGACTCGACGATCTCGCGGTATTCGGGACATCGCTGCATCAACTGGTCGTGCGTGCCGATGCCCGCCATCGCGCCGTCCTCCAGGACGACGATCTGGTCGGCGTCGCGAACGGTCGCGATCCGCTGGGCGACGATGAGCACCGACGCGTCGGCGGTCTCGGGCTTGAGCGCGGCACGCAGCCTGGCGTCGGTGGCGACGTCGAGCGCCGAGAACGAGTCGTCGAACAGGTAGACGCGCGGCCTGCGCACCAGCGCGCGGGCGATGCACAGGCGCTGCCGCTGCCCGCCCGAGACGGTGGTGCCGCCCTGGGCGACCGGGGTGTCGAGCCCCTGCGGCATCTCGCGCACGAAGTCGGCCGCCTGGGCCACCTCGAGCGCGTGCCACAGTTCCGCGTCGGTGGCCTCGGGCTTGCCGTAGCGCAGGTTGCTCGCGATGGTGCCGGAGAACAGGTACGCCTTCTGCGGGACCAGTCCGATGCCGCCGCGCAGGAGTTCGAGATCGAGGTGGCGCACGTCGGTGCCGCCGAGGTAGACCGCGCCGTCGGTGACGTCGATCAGCCGCGGGATCAGGTTGATCAGGGTGGTCTTGCCGGAGCCGGTGGCGCCGACGATCGCGGTCGTCGTGCCGGGGGCGACCTGGAACCGGATGCCGCGCAGCACCGGCTTCTCCGCACCGGGGAAGGCGAACTCGGCGAACTGGACATCGACCGCGGCCGGGTCGGCGGCGAAGGGCTGCGGCAGCCGCGGCGGCCGGACCGAGGACTCGGTCTCGAGTACCCCGCCGATCCGGTCTGCCGAGACGGCGGCGCGCGGCGCCATCATCGCCAGGAACGAGGCCATCATGACGGCCATCAGGATCTGCATGATGTAGGACAGCATCGCGGTGAGCGAGCCGATCTGCATGGTGCCGTTGTCGACGTGGTGACCGCCGAACCAGATCACCGCGACGGCGGTGACGTTGCTGATCAGCATGACCGTCGGGAACATCAGCGCCATCAGCTTGCCGACGCGCAGCGAGGCGTCGGTGAGCGCGGTGTTGGCCATCCCGAAGCGCCAGATCTCCTGGCGTTCGCGCACGAACGCCCGCACCACCCTGATGCCGGTGATCTGCTCGCGCAGCACTCGGTTCACCTCATCGATGCGCGCCTGCATCTGCCGGAAGCCGGGCACCATGCGGGCCACGATCGTGCCCATGGCCAACGCCAGCGCGGGGACCGCGATCAGCAGCAGCCAGGACAGGCCCAGATCTTCGCGCAGCGCCATGATGATGCCGCCGACGCACATGATCGGCGCCATCACCAGAATCGTCACCGACATGACGATGAGCAGTTGCACCTGCTGGATGTCGTTGGTCGAGCGGGTGATCAGCGAGGGCGCGCCGAACATGCCGACCTCCCTGGCCGAGAAGGTCTCGACCCGGTGCAGCACGCCACCGCGCATATCGCGGCCCGCTCCCATGGCCGCCTGGGCGCCGAGGTACACCGACGCCGACGAGGCCACGATCTGCACGCAGCTGACCGCGAGCATGAACAGGCCGGTGGACCAGATGTAGCCGATATCGCCCTTGGTCACGCCGTTGTCGATGAGGTCGGCGTTGAGGCTGGGCAGGTAGAGCATCGCGATGACCGAGATCAGCTGGAGCACGAGGACACCGGCCAGCTGAGCGCGGTACGGGGCCAGGTAGGTCCGCAGCAGGGTGATCAACATGGTGGTCGCAGGCTACCGCGTGCGGGTGAGCGTCGCCGCCGACTTTTACCGCCCTGTGGACAAGTCCGGCCTGTGGACGAATTACGCGCCGGCGGGCGTGCGCGGCTCGCGCCGCACCCAGGCGCCGGGGTCGGCGATCAGCTCGCCGATGAAACCCGGCAGCCGGTCGGTGGCGATATCGGCGATGGAGACGTTCTCCAGCACGGCCCTGATGTTGACCCGCAGCGCGATCCATACCTGCTGCAACGGTTCGGCGGCGCCGGGATAGCGCACGTCCTCGGGGCGCTGCCCGCGCACCGAGGCCAGCGGCGATTCGACGGCGCGGATCACGTCGGCCACCGAGATCTCCGGGGCAGGCCTGCCGAGGCGGTAGCCGCCGTCGGGACCGCGCCTGCTCAGCACGAGGTCGGCGCGGCGCAGCTCGGCCAGCACGGTCTCGAGTACCTTCGGCGGGATCTGCGCGGCGGCGGCGATCGCCTCGGCCTTGACGACGCCGTCGGCCGCGGCGAGCTCCAGCAGCGTTCGCACCGCGTAATCGACCCTGGCGGTGATATGCACGAGTCGAACTTACGCGGTCGGCCGGGCGGGAGCGGCGAGCCGCCCGATCATGCCGACCGTCCGCAGGCGGTCAGCACGCAGGTCGCCGCGTCGAGCAGGGTCTTCTCCACCATCTCATCGGTCGCGCCGGGCGCCAGCTCCGATGACAGCAGCGCGACCCCGAGCACCTCGATGGCCGCGGCCGCGCGCAGCATGGCTTCCTGATCCGGGTCGGGACCGGCCAGCCAGGTGCGCAGTTCCCTGGTCGGCTCCATCAGATCGGGGTAGCGATCGGCGATGGCGTTGACGATCGCCGCGGTGTCGCGCACGCACAGCGCGCCCGCCGCGCGGTGCCGGATCATCCCGCGCAGGTACGTCCGCAGCACCGCGCGGATGCCCTCGTCGTCGTAGGGGACCGCGTCGATGTCGGTGACGATGTCGCGCATGTGATCGATGATCGGATCGATGATCGCGAGGAGCAGATCCAGCTTCGACGCGTAGTGGTAGTAGAGCGAAGCCTTTGTGATCCCCACCATATCGGCGACCTCGCGCAGGCTCGTCTGCTCGAAACCCTTGGCGCCGAAAAGCTGTACCGCGGCGTCGCGGATAGCCTGCTTAGTGCCTCCACCTGCGGAAACGGCGTCGACGGTGTCTCGGGGAGCCATGTATTCAATCCTCCCATCACTGCGTGTGACTTACGCGGCGCCCCCGAAATTGAGGTTGCCTCTCCACTTACTGAATCGGTAGTCTACCTACCGCACGGTAGGCAGAAAACGACGATGTGGAGGCGGGTCGTCAGGGGAGACCCGCAAGTGCTGTCTACGAGCCTGATCCCACCCGAGTTCTTCGCGCTAGGAGCACCCTCGTGTCCGTATACCTGTACAGATGGGGAAAGTTCGCTTTCCGCCGCAAATGGATCGTGCTACCGGTCTGGTTGTTGCTGTTCCTGCTGCTCGGCGGCGTCGGCGCCACCCTGAGCAAGCCGATGACCAACGACTTCAGCATGCCGTCGCTGCCGTCGGCCCGTGCGAACGAGATCCTCGACAAGCACTTCCCCGGCATGTCCGAGCAGTTCAAGTTCGACGCCGTGTCCGGCACCTACGTGATCGGCGCCCCGGAGGGCCAGAAGCTCACCGATCCGGCCAACCGCGCCGCCGTCGACGCGCTCATCACCAAGCTCGGTGAGCTGCCGATCGTCGATCACTCGAAGCCGCTGATGAGCCCCATCGAGATGACCGACAAGATGGGCTGTCTCGCCAACCCCGACCCGTCGAAGTGCTCGGGCGCACCGCTCAACGTGCTGAGCTCGACCGCGCCGGACAGCGTCGCGGTGCTGAACGTGCCGTTCAGTATCGAGGGCGTCACCGATGTCACCGACGTCGAGCGCGACGCCGCCTACGAGGTCGCCGCCGAAGCGCGCAACGCCGGCCTGACCGTCGAGCTCAGCGGCTCGATCGCGATGGAGCAGGAGCAGCCGAGCGGCAAGTCCGAGCTGATCGGCATGGGCGTGGCCCTGATCGTGATGGTGGTCGCCTTCGGCGCCATCGTCGCCGCCGTCGTCCCGATCGTCACCGCCATCGTCGGCCTCGGCGCCGCGACCTCGCTGATCATGCTCGGCACCTCGGTGATCGAGGTCCCCAGCTTCACCACCTTCCTCGCCTCGATGATCGGTATCGCGCTGTCGATCGACTACGCGCTGTTCATCGTGTCGAGGTACAAACACGAACTGGCCGTGCGTGACTCGGCCGAGGAAGCCGCGGGTACCGCGCTCGGCACCGCCGGTTCGGCCGTCGTGTTCGCCGGTCTGACCGTCATCATCGCGCTCGGCGCGCTCAGCATCGTCGGCGTGCAGTTCCTGACCTTCATGGGTCTGGGCGGCGCCATCGCGGCCGGCTTCGCGGTGCTCACCGCGATCACCCTGATGCCCGCGCTGATGGGCGCCTTCGGCAAGTACCTGTTCAAGCCGAAGCTGCCGCTGGTCGCCCAGCACGATCCCGAGGACGAGAGCTCGGTCACCAACGGCCAGCGTTTCGCCCGCCTGATCGGCAAGGCCCCGTGGGTCGCGCTGATCCTGTCGGTCGTCGTGCTCGGCGCGCTCGCCGCACCCGCCGCCGGCCTGAACCTTGGTCTGCCCGGCGAGGACTCGGCCCCGAAGACCTCCACCGTCCGCAAGGCCTACGAGCTGCGCACCGAGGGCTTCGGCGAGGGCAGCAACGGTGTGCTGATGGTCGTCACCGACCTGAGCGCGGTGCCGGAAAGCCAGCGTGAGGCCGCGGTCGGCGCGCTGCGCGACAAGCTCGCCTCCTACGACGGCATGGACTACGTGACCGAGCCGCAGTGGAGCGAGAACAAGCAGGGCGCCATGCTCAACGGCGTGCCGAAGTCGGGCCCGAACAACCAGGCCACCAAGGATCTGGTCGCCGAGGCGCGCGGCGCCGAAGCCGACCTCGAGGCGCAGTTCGGCATGGAGTACGGCATCACCGGCACCACCGCCATCTACGCCGATGTCGACCACGTCCTGCTCAGCAAGATCGTGCCGTACCTGGCGATCGTGGCCGGTGCCGCGTTCATCCTGCTGATCCTGGTGTTCCGCTCGATCCTGGTCCCGCTCACCGCGGCCCTGGGCTTCCTGCTCTCGATGGCGGCCACCTTCGGCGCCACCGTGCTGATCTTCCAGCAGGGCAAGCTCGGCCTGATCGAGGACCCGCAGCCGCTGGTCAGCTTCCTGCCGATCATGTTGATCGGCTTGGTATTCGGCCTGGCCATGGACTACCAGGTGTTCCTGGTGACCCGCATGCGCGAGGAATTCGTGCACGGCAAGTCGCCCAAGGACGCGATGGTCTCCGGCTACCACCACGGCGCCCGCGTCGTGACCTCGGCGGCGATCATCATGATCTCGGTGTTCGGCTCGTTCATCCTGGAGACCGACGTCACCGCGAAGTCCTTCGGCTTCGCGCTGGCCGCCGGTGTGGCGATCGACGCCTTCATCGTCCGCATGGTCGTGGTGCCCGCGCTGCTGGTCATCATGGGCAAGTGGTCGTGGTGGATCCCGAAGTGGCTCGACCGCATCCTGCCCGATATCGACGTCGAGGGTTCCAAGCTCGAACAGCTGCGTAACCAGGGCGCCGAGACGGTGAAGCAGCCGCTTCCGGTCTCCTGACCCACTCGAACCGGACGACCCCGCGATCCCTCAGGATCGCGGGGTCGTCCTGCTTTTTCGCCCGTCGCGCCTGGCAGGTTGCTTGATATCGCGGTGGCCTGGCACCAGACTCGGACTGGTTAGACCCGGCTCTACCTCCCGCTCCGCACCGATCACCGCGAGGAGAAAAACCGTGTCCGTCTATCTGTACCGGTGGGGCAAGCTGGCCTTTCGCCGCAAATGGATCGTGCTACCCGTCTGGTTGATCTGTTTCCTGGTGCTCGGCGCCCTCGGCGCGCAGCTCCAGAAACCGATGACCGACGACTTCAGCATGCCCAACCTGCCGTCGGAACGGGCGACCGAGATCCTCGACAAACACTTCCCCGGCATGTCGGAGGCCTTCGCCTTCGACGCCGTGACCGGCACCTACGTCGTCGGCGCGCCGGCCGGGCAGAAGCTCACCGACCCGGCGAACAAGCAGGCGCTCGACGCGATGATCGCCCGGCTCGATCAGCTCGACATCGTCGATCACAGCAAGCCGATCCCGAATCCGATCGCGATGACCGAGGAGATGGGCTGTCTCGGGGCCGAGCGCGACCCGTCGACCTGCAGCGGCGCACCGCTGAACGTGCTGAACAAGACCGACCCCGACACCGTCGCGTACTTCAGCGTGCCGTTCACGATCAAGGAATTCGCCGATATCACGGCCGAGGACCGCGACGCCGCCTACGCCGTCGGTGACGCCGCCCGCGCGGCCGGGCTGACGGTCGAGATCAGCGGCACCATCGCGATGGAACAGGAGATGCCCAGCGGCAAGTCCGAGATGATCGGCATGCTGGTGGCGCTGGTGGTCATGGTCGTCGCGTTCGGCGCGATCGTCGCCGCGTTCGTGCCGATCATCACCGCGATCGTCGGCCTCGGCGCGGCCACCTCGCTGATCTTCCTGTCCACCTCGGTGCTCTCGATCCCCAGCTTCACCACGTTCCTGGCCTCGATGATCGGCATCGCGCTCTCGATCGACTACGCGCTGTTCATCGTGTCGAGGTACAAGCACGAACTGGCGGTGCAGGATTCGGCCGAGGAAGCGGCGGGCACGGCGCTGGGCACGGCCGGATCGGCGGTCGTGTTCGCCGGGCTGACGGTCATCATCGCGCTGGTCGGGCTGAGCATCGTCGGCGTGCGGTTCCTGACCTTCATGGGTCTGGGCGGCGCGATCGCGGCCGCGTTCGCGGTGCTCACCGCGATCACGCTGATGCCGGCGCTGCTCGGCGCGTTCGGCAAGTTCCTGTTCACACCGAAGCTGCCGCTGATCGCCCAGCACGATCCCGAGGACGAGAGCTCGGTCACCAACGGCCAGCGTTTCGCCCGCCTGATCGGCAAGGCCCCGTGGGTCGCGCTGATCCTGTCGGTCGTCGTGCTCGGCGCGCTCGCCGCACCCGCCGCGGGCCTGAACCTTGGTCTGCCCGGCGAGGACTCGGCCCCGAAGACCTCCACCGTCCGCAAGGCCTACGAGCTGCGCACCGAGGGCTTCGGCGAGGGCAGCAACGGCGTGCTGATGGTCGTCACCGACCTGAGCGCGGTGCCGGAAAGCCAGCGTGAGGCCGCGGTCGGCGCGCTGCGCGACAAGCTCGCCTCCTACGACGGCATGGACTACGTGACCGAGCCGCAGCTCAGCCAGGACGGCGCGGGCGCGCTGATCAACGGCATCCCCAACGCCGGGCCCAACGCGCAGTCGACCAAGGACCTGGTGCAGTCGGCGCGCGATGCCGAACCCGCGCTGAACGAGCAGTACAAGATGTCCTACGGCATCACCGGCAGCACCGCGATCTACGCCGATATCGACCACGTCCTGCTCAGCAAGATCGTCCCGTACATGGCGATCGTGGCGGGCGCGGCGTTCGTCCTGCTGATCCTGGTGTTCCGCTCGATCCTGGTCCCGCTGACGGCCGCGCTCGGTTTCCTGCTGTCCATGGCGGCCACCTTCGGCGCGACCGTGCTGATCTTCCAGGAGGGCGAGCTCGGTCTCATCGAGGACCCGCATCCGCTGGTCAGCTTCCTGCCGATCATGTTGATCGGCTTGGTATTCGGCCTGGCCATGGACTACCAGGTGTTCCTGGTGACCCGCATGCGCGAGGAGTACGTGCACGGCGCCGATCCCACCGAGGCCGTGGTCAAGGGCTATCACCACGGCGCGCGCGTGGTGACCTCGGCGGCGATCATCATGATCTCGGTGTTCGGCTCGTTCCTGCTGGAGTCCGACGTCACCGCCAAGTCCATGGGCTTCGCGCTCGCCGCCGGTGTCGCCCTCGACGCCTTCGTCGTCCGCATGGTGCTCATCCCCGCGCTGCTGGTGCTGCTCGGCAAATGGGCATGGTGGATGCCGAAGTGGCTGGACAAGATCGTCCCCGACATCGACGTCGAGGGCGCTCGCCTGCGGGAACTACAAGAGCAGGAAAAGACCCCCGTCCCCGCCCGCACCTGACCACCCGGGGTTTCCGGCCGCCTCGAATCCGAGGGGCGAGACGTACCGCCGAAGGCGCAGTATCGCCCCTCGGATTCGAGGCACCAAGGGCCGGAAACCCCGCGGCGCCAGCCGCCTATATCACTGGCTCGGTTGGGGTACCTCGCACTGGCTGACCCGCGGGTTCAGGCCGACATAGTTGGCCGGACCCGCGGCGGCGGTCACCGCGATCGTCGCCCAGTCGGAGCACTCCTTGGGCAGGTGGGCGAAGTAGTGTCGCTGGCCCGCGGCGAGCAGCCCGACGGCTACCCAGCCCAGCACGACCAGAACCATGAGCTTCCCCCCGAGCCCGATCCCGGACTTCGCGGGTGGCGGCTGTCGCCCGCGCATAAGACATCGTTCCTTCCCGGATTTCGGTACTACCAGTCTATTACGTACAGCCCCGGCGGGCGGGGCCGTACCGCGTGAACAGCCGACGAAAAAGAGCCCCTCACCTGGCATATCAGGTGAGGGGCTCTGTGGCGGTGGCGGAGGGATTTGAACCCTCGGACGGGGGTTACCCGTCACACGCTTTCGAGGCGTGCTCCTTAGGCCGCTCGGACACGCCACCGCCGACTACGATACCGGAGGGGGTGCAGGATCGTTAAATCGGCTGGTCAGCGCTGAGTTCGGAAGAAATCGTCCAGGAGGGCGACGCACTCCGCTTCGAGGATCCCGCCCCGCACCTCGGGACGATGGTTGAGCCTGCGGTCGCGCACGACGTCCCAGAGCGAGCCGACGGCGCCGGTCTTGGGCTCCCAGGCGCCGAACACGACCTTGCCCACCCGGGCCAACACCAGCGCGCCCGCGCACATCGTGCACGGCTCCAGGGTGACCGCCAGCGTCGCGCCCGCCAACCGCCAGCCGTCGCCGTGCACGGCGACGGCTGGCGGT
>Ga0247823_10003427_pt1 | contig 12846 bp, 8 predicted proteins | sample 13C_PalmiticAcid_2_FD_192426 | JGI IMG/M metagenome (GOLD analysis project Ga0247823, IMG submission 192426) | Soil microbial communities from agricultural site in Penn Yan, New York, United States - 13C_PalmiticAcid_Day30 | ecosystem: Environmental > Terrestrial > Soil > Agricultural land...
CCGCGCCGAGGCCGCCAACGGCCAGAAGCACCTGCGCTGGATGCCCGCGGATGTGTTCAACGCCCGGAACGAAGTCGTCGCGCGCGTGCGCAAGCAGATCTACGTGCGGCTGAAGCCCGAGGCGCGGCAGGCCGGCGGCTGATCCACCCGCCGCTGCACAGCATCCCGGCGATGGCGCTACGGCAAGGCCTGCGCTCCAGCCTACAATGGCGCCATGCCCCCCGACCATCCCACGCACCGCGCTTCGGTGCAGAAGCTCTTCATCACCGGCCTGCTCACCCTGTTGCCCATCTGGCTGACGTGGGTGGTCATCAAGTTCGTGTTCGTGCTGCTGTCGGACATCAGCAAGCCGTGGGTCGAGCCGATGTCGCACCAGATCGCGGCGAACTTCCCCCAATCGCTGGGCTGGTTCAACGGCCTGTGGGTGCAGAACACGATTGCCATGATCGCCACGCTGTTCGTGATCCTGGCCGTGGGCGCATTGACGCGCCGCGTGGTCGGGCAGCGCCTGCTGCGCTGGTTCGAGGCGCTGATCGCACGCGTGCCGCTGGCGAACGTCATCTACACCAGCGCGCGCAAGCTGCTGGACATGCTGGAGACCAAGCCGGGCAGCACGCAGCGCGTGGTACTGATCGATTTTCCGCACCGGGACATGAAATCGGTCGGCCTGGTGACGCGGGTGATCCGCGAGGAAGGCAGCGGCCGCGAGCTGGCGGCGGTCTACGTGCCCACCACGCCCAACCCGACCTCGGGCTATCTGGAGATCGTGCCGGTCGAGCTGCTGACGCCCACGGACTGGACCGTGGACCAGGCGATGAGCTTCATCATCTCCGGTGGTGCGGTGGCGCCGGAAACCATGCCGTTCACCCGCGCCGGGGACCGCTGAACCATGCATGCGCCGCGCACCCTGGATGATCGCGCGGTCCGTCTTTTCATCGTGCTGGCGGCGGTGTTCTGCGCCAACGCGGTGCTGGCCGAGTTCATCGGGGTCAAGATCTTCGCGCTGGAGGACACGCTGGGGATCGCGCCGCTGGAGTGGAACCTGTTCGGCCAGACCGGATCGCTCAGCTTCACGGCCGGTACGCTGTTGTGGCCGTTCGTGTTCATCCTTACCGACACCATCAACGAGTTCTTCGGCAAACGCGGCGTGCGCTTCATCTCGTGGCTGGCGGTGGCCCTGATCGTGTACGGCTTCTGCTTCGCCTTCGCCGCCATCGCACTGGCACCGGCGGGCTGGTGGGTCGAGGCCGCGCAGTCGCAGGGCGTGCCGGATTACCAGAAGGCCTTCGCCGCCATCTTCGGCCAGGGCATGTGGACCATCGCCGGCTCGGTGGTCGCGTTCCTGGCGGGGCAACTGATCGATGTATCGGTGTTCCATCGCATCCGCAACGCCACCGGCGAGCGCTGGGTATGGCTGCGCGCGACCGGCTCGACCGCGATCTCGCAGCTGGTGGACAGCTTCGTGGTGATCTACATCGCCTTCGTGCTGGGCCCGCAGAAGTGGCCGACTTCCCTGTTCCTCGCCGTGAGCACGGTGAACTACGCCTACAAGATGCTCGCCGCGATCGCGCTGATCCCGCTGCTGTACGTCATGCGCCACGGTATCCGCCGTTACCTGGGGCACGAACGCGAACGACAGCTGCGCCTGGAAGCCGCCACGGACTGACGCCCGCCACATGCGCTAGGCTTGCACCGTTTCATCGAGGCGAGGCGGCGATGAAGGCAACCTGGATGCTCGGAGTGCTGTTGATGACCGCAGGCAATGCCGGCGCCGAGACGCGCGAAGCCACGATCGACGCGTGGATGCGGGACTACACCGGCACGGTGCCCGGCGCATCGGTCCTCGTGCTTCACGAAGGCGACGCGGTGTTCCAGCGCAGCTATGGGCTGGCCGATCTCGAGGCCGGTGTCGCCGCGACGCCACAGACCAATTTCCGGCTGGCGTCGATCAGCAAGCAGTTCACGGCCGCTTGCATCCTGTTGTTGGCGGAAGAAGGCGCGCTGACCCTGGATGACCCCGTGCGCCGCTGGCTGCCAGCGTTGCCCGCAGCGACCGATGCGGTGACGCTCCGCCACCTGCTCAGTCATGCCTCCGGCGTGATCGACTACGAAGACCTGCTGCCCGAGGGCCAGGCCACCCAGGTGCATGACGCGGATGTGCTGCGGCTGCTCGAACGGGAGGATCGCCTCTACTTCACGCCCGGCAGCGATTATCGCTACAGCAACAGCGGCTACGCCCTGCTCGCGCTGGTGGTGGAACGCGCCTCGCGACAGCCGTTCGCCACCTTCCTGCGTACGCGCATCTTCGCGCCACTGGGCATGGACGCAACGGTTGCCCGCGAAGACGACGGCCCGGGCGTGGCCCATCGCGCATACGGCTACAGCCTCATGAATGGCACATGGCAGCGTACCGACCAGAGCACGACCAGTGCGGTGCTGGGCGATGGCGGCATCTATTCGTCCATCACCGACCTCGCACGCTGGGACGCCGCCTTGTATGACGACCGCCTGCTGGGTGCCGCATCGCGCACGCTGGCGTTCCAGCCCGCCAACGCCACCCCCGAGCCCGATGTGGCGCACTACGGATTCGGCTGGCGCCTGCAAGGGGGAATGCAGTGGCACTCCGGCGAGAGCATCGGCTTCCGCAATGTGCTGGTCCGCTTCCCCACGCAGCGCCTGACCGTGGTCGTGCTGACCAATCGCAACGCCCCGGAACCGTATCGCCTGGCGCGTCGCATCGCGGGATTGTGGGGCGCCTCGCCCTGATCCACAGGCCAGCGAGCCGACTTGGCGGACGAGGCTAATGTGACGTGAAAACCCGTCAAAACCGGCCAGTCGGTCAACGGTAAGCGCCTATAATTGTGACCGATTCAACATTTCGCAGCAGCAGAAGCGGGAGTGGGCGATGCACAAGTGGGCGATCCGAGGGAAAGGATGGCTGGGTTGCGGGCTGGCGATCCTGTTGCTGGCTTCGTGGTCGGCACAGGCACAGGACTGGGCCTACCGCGTACGCCCCGGCGACACGCTCTGGGACGTGACGGGTGCATACCTCAAGCCCACCATTCCCTGGCAGCGGCTGCAGGAACACAACGGCATCACCAACCCGTACGCGCTCGCGCCTGGCTCGACCCTCCGCATTCCGCTGCAATGGCTGGACAGCCAGCCCGCCCGCGCCAAGGTCGTGGCCGTGCAGGGCAGCGCCGTCACCCGGACCACGGCGGCAGGAACCGATGCCCCCGTCACGGCCGGCATGTCGCTGGCCAGTGGCGCCGTGCTCAAGACCTCACCGGATGCATCGCTCAGCCTGCAGTTCGCCGATGGTTCGCGCCTGTTGCTGCTGGGCGGCAGTGAACTGCTGCTGGACCGCCTCACGCGTTTCGGCCGCTCCGGCATGGCCGACACACGCCTGCGCCTGCAGCGCGGGCGCATCGGCAATGAAGTGCGCCGCCTGCGCGGACCCGCGGCCAACTTCATCGTCGACACGCCCAGTGCGTCCTCCGCGGTGAGGGGTACCCGGTTCCGCGTCGAGGCCGCTGACGGCCGCACGCACACCGAAGTCCTCGAAGGCCGCGTCGCCGTGAGTGCGCGCAGCCAGCGCGGCGCGCTGGTCCGTCCAGGGTTCGGCGCGGTAGTGGCGGCGGGTCAGGCGGCCGTCACACCCGTCAAGCTGCTGCCCGCACCCAAGCTCGCGCAGGCGCCGCTGCTGTCGCAGAACACGCGCCCCGAGCTGGCCTGGCCGGCCGTGCCCGGCGCAACGCGGTATCGCGTGCAGGTGAGCGAAAGCGCCACCTTCGACAGCCTGCGGGTGGACGCGGAAAGCGATGCACCGGCCTTCACCCTGCCCGCGCTTGGCACCGGGCGCTATTTCGTCCGCGTGCGCTCGATCGGCGCAAACGGCCTGGAGGGCCGCGACGCCGTCGTGCAGGTCCGGATCGACGGCCAGCCCGTGCCGCCGTATTCCATCGCCCCGGCGGCGGCCAGCGTGGTCCGCACACCGGAGGTCACACTGAACTGGACCGGCGCACCCGAGGCGGTCGCCTACGAGTACGAAGTCGCCGGCAGCGGCGGATACGCGCAGCCGGTCGCGCGTGCCCGCGTGGACGACGCCACCTCCGCCCGGCTTCCCGATGCCCTCCCGCCGGGCGACTACACCTGGCGCATCCGCAGCGTGGATCGCCAGGGGAAGGCCGGCCCCTTCGGTGACAGCCTTGCCTTCACCCTGCGCCCCCTGGTCGAAGTAACGGCCATCGATGGCGGCGAAGCCGAAGCCGGCAACACGCGCGAGGTGACCTTCCGCTGGCCCGCCGGCCAGCCCGGCCAGCGCTACCGCTTCCAGATGTCGCGCACCCCGGACTTCAGCGAGGCGCAGGTGGACATGCTGGTCGACCAGCCCGAAATCACGCTGCCGCGGCTGCGTGGTGGCACCTGGTACCTGCGTGCCCAGACGATCGATGTCGACGGATTCGAGGGCCCGGTCCCGGCGCCGCAGGTGATCGACGTGCCCTGCCGGCTGTGCCGCATTGGCGCTGGAGCAGGGGCATTGCTCATACTGCTCGCCCTGTGAGTACCGCCGCGCCCGCGCCCAAATGGAAATCCCGCCTGCTGACGGCGGTGGGCGCGGCTGCGCTGGCGATCCTGGTCACGCTGTCCGGTGTGACCATGGCGCCGGACGCCGCCGTCTATGACGGGCTGGTGCTGGGCGCGGCGCCGGATGCCGACCCCCGCATCGTGGTGGTCGACATCGACCAGAAGAGCCTGGCCGAGCTGGGCCGCTGGCCCTGGTCACGGCGCACGCATGCGCAACTGGTCGACCGGCTTCGGCTGGCCGGCGCGAAGGGCATCGCGTTCAATATCCTGCTGTCGGAGCCGGCCCTCTTCGATCCGGAAGGCGATGCGCTGCTGGCCCGCGCGATCAGCCGCAGTGGCCGCGTGGTACTGCCGGTATTCGCCGAGCCCGTCCAGCTCAACGGTGCCACCGTCGAACTGATGCCGATCCCCGAGTTCGCCGCCTCGGCGGCTTCGCTGGGCCACGCCGAGATGGTGCTCGATGAGGATGGCGTGGCGCGCAGCGTCTATCTGCGTGCCGGCCTGGGTTCACCGCATTGGCCCTCACTGGCACTGGCACTGCTCCAGTTGGAGCAGCCGCCCGGCGCCAACACGGAGCTGCCGGGGCGCCGGCTGGTGACCACCGACCTGGCGCCTGCATCGCCCTACGAGTGGGTGCGCGACCACGAGGTACGCGTGCCGTTCGCTGCGCCGCCCAACGCCTTCCGCCATGTGTCCTATACGGACGTCCTCAACCAGCGCATACCGGCCTCGCTCCTGCGCGGCAACTGGATCGTGGTGGGCGTGAGCGCGACCGGCATGGGGCCGATCGCCCGCGCGCCCGGCCAGCCGGTGGCCGCCAGCATGAGTGGCGCGGACTACCAGGCCAACCTGTTGAACATGCTGTTGAATGACGCCGCCATCACGCCGCTGGGGGAAGGTTGGCAGGCGGGCTTGTCCGCGGCGCTCGCGGCACTGCCGTTGTTGCTGTCCCTGCTGCCGGGGCTGCGCCGCGTCTGGCTGCCCACGGTCCTGACCATGGCAGGCGCCGTGGTGGTTTCGGTACTGCTGCTGCGCTACGGGCACATCTGGTTTTCTCCCGTGCCGGCATTGCTGGTGCTCGCGCTTGGCGCATCGCTGTGGATCTACCGCCTGCTTCGCAGGACGCACAAACAGGCGCAGTCGGATGCGTTGACGGGACTGGCCAACCGCACCCGCTTCGATCACGCGCTGGACCAGGAGTTGCGCGTGGCACGTCGCAGCGGCCAGCCGCTGTCGCTGCTGGTGATGGATATCGACCACTTCAAGCAACTGAACGACACCCAGGGACACGCGGCTGGCGATGCCGCATTGAAGGCCCTGGGCCGCATCCTGCGCAGCCGTGCGCGGCGACCGCGCGACCTGGTTGCTCGCCTGGGTGGCGACGAGTTCGCGCTGCTGCTGCCGGAAACGTCGGCACAGGCGGCGGCAACCATCGCCACCACCATCCACGTGGATCTGGCCAACCAGGGCCGCAAACCCCACGGCACCAGCACGGGCACACCACCGCCGTTCACCGCCAGCATCGGCATCCACACCCACATGAGTGGCGACGACGCCGGGCCGGAAGACGTGTTCGATCGTGCAGACGCCGCGCTCTACCGGGCCAAGCAGGCCGGCCGCAACCGCAGCGTCAGCCACACCGGCGAGGCCGAACCGGTGGGAACGTCCGCCACGCGGGTCTGATGTCGGGTATCGGCGCCCGCACGGACCGCGCCCCGGGCCTCAGACGTCCATCACCATTCCCGGCCTTGCGAGTTCCACCGGTGCGCCGTGGCGCTCCCCGATCTCGCCCGCGAGCGCTTCGCGTGCCTTGTCTTCGCCATGCACCAGCACCAGCGGCGGCGATGGCTGGAAGTTGTCGTACCACGCCAGCAGGCCGCGCTGATCGGTATGCGCGGACAGGCCACCGACCGTGTGGCGCTGGGCGTTGACGCGATAGTCGCGGCCGTGGATGCGGACCCACGATGCGCCATCCACCAGCCGCCGGCCCAGCGTGCCTTGCGCCTGGTAGCCGACGAACACGATGTGGGCGTTGCGGCGCCCCAGGTTGTAGCGCAGGTGGTGCTGGATGCGCCCGCCATTGGCCATGCCGGAACCGGCGATGATGATGGCGCCGTTCTCGATCTGGTTGATGGCCATCGACTGCTGCGTGGTTTCCGACACATGCAGATTGGGCAGGCGGAACGGATTGGGCGACTGCGACCACACCCGTCGCGCGTCCTCGTCGAACAGTCCATGGTGGCGCGCATAGACATTCACCACCTTGGCCGCCATCGGGCTGTCCAGGAAGATGCGCCAGCGCGACAGCTTCCACGCCTCCCAGTGCCGCGCGAACCAGTACAGCAGTTCCTGCGTGCGCCCCACCGCGAAAGCAGGTATCAGCACGTTGCCGCGGTCGCGCCACGCATGGTCGAAGATCTCGCCGAGTTCGCGGATCGTCTCCGGGCGGTCGCGGTGGTTGCGGTCACCGTAGGTCGATTCCATCAGCAGCAGGTCGGCCTGCGTGACCACTGCGGGGTCGCGCAGGATCGGCGTGCCCTTCGGTCCTAGGTCGCCGGAGAACACCAGCTTGCGGCCTTCGGCCCACAGCTCGACGATGGCCGAGCCCAGGATGTGGCCCGCATCGCGCAGGGCGATGTCCACGCCCGGCAGGATGGTCGTGCGTTCGTCGTAGGGCAACGGCTGCACCTGGCGCAGGGTCGCGTGCACGTCCTGCGCGGAGAACAGGGGCTCTGCTTCCGGCTCGCCATGGCGGCGGTCGCGGTTGGCGCGCTCGGCCTCGGACTCGGACAGCGATGCCGTGTCCAGCAGCATGATCGGCAGCAGTTCCGCGCTGGCACCCTGGGTGTGGATGGGGCCGCGGAATCCGCGCTTGACCAGCAGCGGCAACCGGCCGATGTGATCGATATGGGCGTGGCTCAGCACTACCGCGTCGAGCGTGGCCGGGTCGAACGGGAACGGCTCGGCATTGCGCGCCTCGGCCTCGCGACTCCCCTGGATCAGGCCGCAGTCCAGCAGGATGCGCTTGCCCGCCGCCTCGACCAGGTGCATGGAGCCGGTGACTTCGCCGGCGGCGCCGTGGAAATGGACCTGCATGCAAATGCCCTCCCCGAAGGTGCGCCCAGTATGTGCCCTCCGGGGCGGGGAGGCATGACCTTCGACACACCTGCCCTCCCCGGGACAGGCGTAGAGTCGCGGCACGCCCCCACCCAGGGGGTTCCTTTTTTCCATTGCCCTGCCCGGGGCCGGAGTAGAACGTGATTGCCCGCAAACCCCAGATCCTGATGCTGTCGCTCGCCGTGGCCACCGTGCTGGCCGCCTGCGCCAAGAAGGAAGATGCCGCACCCGCCGCCGATACCGCCGCCAAGGCGCCGGCCGCGCTGGAACTGAAGCTGGACGAGAGCAGCCTGCCGGGCGTCAACCGTTTCCAGATCGGCGACCTGGATACCACCAAGAACGCCTGCACCGACTTCGCCGGCTATGCGAACGGCACCTGGCTGGCCGCCAATGCGATTCCCAGCGACCGCACCAGCTGGGGCGCGTTCGAGATGCTGGCCGAACGCTCCACCGCCATCCAGAAACAACTGGCCGAGCAGGCCGCTGCGCACCCGGGTGCGACCGGCGTGGAGAAGATCGTCGGCGACCTGTGGGCGACCGGCATGGATGAGGCCAAGGTCAACGCCCAGGGCATCGAGCCGATCAAACCCATGCTGACGGCCATCGACGGCCTGCAGGACAAGGACGCCATCGTGGCGTACCTCAACGAGTCCGCCGCGAAGGGCCAGGCCTTCCTGTTCGGTTTCGGCGCCGAAGCCGACTTCAACAAGCCCGACACCAACATCGCCTACGCGTTCCAGGGCGGCCTGGGGCTGCCGGACAAGAATTTCTACTTCGACGCCGACAAGAAGACCATCCGCGACGAATACGTGAAGCACATCGCCAAGGTCCTGGAGCTGTCCGGGGTGGCCGCGGCTGATGCGCAGAAGCAGGCCACCGACATCATGGCCTTCGAGACGCGCCTGGCGAAGGTCTCCAAATCCAACGAGGAAATGTCGCGCGACGTGTCGCTGTACTACAACCCGGTGACGCTGGCCGATGCGGACAAGCTGACGCCGAACTTCTCGTGGACGAAGTTCTTCGCTTCGCAGGGTGTGGCGCCGCAGGAGAAGTTCTCGCTGGCCGTGCCCGCCTTCCACCAGGAAGTCAGCACGATGCTGGGTGAAACCGACCCCGCCGCGTGGCGCGCCTACCTGCGCTTCCACACCATCGACGGTGCATCGCCGTACCTGAGCGATGCTTTCGCCAACGAGAATTTCAATTTCTACGCCAAGACGCTGCGTGGCCAGAAGGAGATCGAGCCGCGCTGGAAGCGCGTGCTGGGCACCATCGAGAACCAGAGCGGCGAGGCGCTGGGCCAGATGTACGTGAAGGTTGCCTTCTCGCCGGAGTCGAAAGCGAAGATGGAGACGCTGGTGGCCAACCTGGGCACCGCGCTGAAGGCCCGCATCCAGAACCTGGAATGGATGAGCGACGAGACCAAGGCCAAGGCGATGGAGAAGCAGGCCGCGTTCACCACCAAGATCGGCTACCCCGACAAGTGGCGCGACTGGTCCGGCCTGTCCACCGGCCGCGACAGCTACTTCGGCAACGTGCGGGCCGCTACCGAGTTCAACTACAAGTGGAACCTGAGCAAGATCGGCAAGCCCGTCGACAAGACCGAATGGGGCATGCCGCCGCAGATGGTCAACGCGTACTACAACCCGCTGCAGAACGAGATCGTGTTCCCGGCGGCCATCCTGCAGCCACCGTTCTTCGACCCCAATGCACCGGATGAAATGAACTACGGCGGCATCGGCGCGGTGATCGGCCATGAGATGACCCACGGCTACGACGACCAGGGCAGCCGCTTCGGACCGAGCGGCAAGTTCGAGAACTGGTGGAGCCCGGCCGACGCCAAGGGCTTCTCCTCCCGCACCGACAAGCTGATCGCGCAGTTCAATGACTACCGCACCAGTGACGGCCAGAAGATCAACGGCAAGCACACGCTGGGCGAGAACATCGCCGATCTCGGTGGCCTGGCCACGGCCTACGATGCGATGAAGGCGGCCGCCGGCGATACGCCGGACCCGAAGACCGACGGCCTGACCCGCGACCAGCGCTTCTTCCTCAACTGGGCCACGGTGTGGCGCCGCAACTTCACCCCGGAAGAGCTGAAGAACCGCATCGCCACCGACGAACACGCCCCGGCGCAGTTCCGCGCGATCGGTGCGCCGTCGAACCTGCCGGCGTTCGCGGCGGCGTTCTCCTGCAAGGCGGGTGACGCGATGGTGCGCAGCGGCGACCAGCATGTCGTGATCTGGTAAGTCCCGCGTCAACATGCGATGCACGAAAGGCCCGGCGACGTCCGGGCCTTTCCTTTTACGCATCCCCGGTTACGGTCCGTCCGGCGGTCGGCCGTTCGGGGGTGTTCCGGGCGTCACCCCTGTGCTGGCCACGCATCGAGGGGGCGTTGCAAGGCTGTGCTTCCACCCATCGAAGGAGGACTGCCATGACCCGTCTCACCGTGTCGATACTGGGCGCCGCGATCGCCTGCGTTGTGCTGGCCGCGTGCCAGAAACAGGAAACACCGCCCCCTGCGGACGCGCAGGCCACGGCTGAATCCACCGCCGCCGAGCCCGCCGAACGCGCAGCGCCACCCGTTGACCTCGAGCAGCTTGCCCAGCGCCTGGTTGCCAGCGCAGCGGTGAAGGAGGGCGATGCCGTCATCATCGTCGGCAGGACCCACGATGCCGAACTGTTGGAAGACATCGCGCTGCAGGTGCGCCGCGTGGGCGCTTTCCCGATGATCGAATACACCAGCGACCGGCTCGCCAAGCGGATGTTCTTCGATGTACCGGCGCAGTTCGACAGCCAGGCGCCGGCCCTGGACCTGGCGCTGTCCAAGGTCTTCGACGTGGTCATCTCGTTGAGCAACGGCACCTCGGAAAACCTGTTCGAAGGCGCCGACCCGCAGCGCGTGGCGGCGCGCGGCAAAGCCGGGGAAGCCATCGGCCAGGCGTTCATGAAGGAGAACGTGCGCCAGGTGGAGATCGGCAACGGCCTGTATCCCACGCCATGGCGCGCGCAACGGCTGGGCATGTCCGAAACCGAACTGGCCAGGACGTTCTGGGAGGGCGTCAACGTGGATCATGCCGCGCTGCAGACCCGGGGACAGGCGGTGAAAGGCGCGCTGGCCGCCGGCAACGAACTGCATGTCAGCCATCCCAACGGCACCGATTACCGCATGCGGATCCAGGGACGCCCGGTGCTGGTCAGTGACGGCGTCATTTCACCGGAGGACATCCGCAGCGGCGGTCCCGCACTGCAGGTCTTCCTGCCTGCCGGCGAGGTCTACACCACGCCCGTCGCGGGCACCGGCGAAGGCCGCATCGTCGCCACCCGCGACTACTTCCGCGGGCAGGCCATCGATGACCTCGCCGTAACCGTCGCCGGGGGCAAGATCACCGCACTCACCGGGACAGGGCCCGGCTTCGCAGCGCTGAAGGCCGAATTCGATGCCGTGAGCGATGCCCGCAAGAACGAAGTCTCGTTCTTCGACATGGGCATCAATCCGAACGTCAAACTGCCTTCCGGCAGCCAGGTGGGCAACTGGGTGCCGGCCGGCACGGTGACCCTGGGCCTGGGCAACAACCTGTGGGCAGGCGGCGACAATGCCCTCGCCTACGGCCTGAACTTCTTCCTGCCCGGCAGCACGGTGACGCTGGACGGCAAGGTCATCGTGGACAAGGGGCAATTGGCGTTGTGACGTCCTGGGTGGGCAGGGGCACGGACGCCCGCCCACCACGGCATGTGCGCTCTGTGACACAGCGCATGAATGCGCCGCCAAGACCGTCGGCAGATGTGGGGGACCGTGACAGGGCAGATGGGGCGCGCTTGCTAGAATCGCCCGACCCCTGAACCCCTGGATTCTCCTGATGCCCAGCCCGCGCCCCGCTCTCGGCCGCCCCACCCTGATCGCCTTCGCCCTCGTCATCGCGCTGGGCGCCCCCCATGCCGAAGCGCAGCGCAAGAAGCGCGCGACCACCCCCGCCGTGAGCGCGCAGTGCACCGACTTCTATACCGCCACCAATGCGGACTGGCTGAAGAACAACAGCCTTCCCGCCGGTGCCGGCAGCGTCAGCGTGCTGGGCGCCTTTCGCGAGCGCACCCTGGAGCAGCAGCGCGCACTGCTGGATGGGGCCATGAAGGCACCGCAGGGCAACGTGCAGAAACTGCTCGGCGACTTCTGGGCCAGCGGCCTGGACGAAGCCGCCGTGGAAGCGGACGGTTCCAGGCCCATCGCACCGCTGCTTGACCGCATCAACGCCATCAAGAAGCCCAAGGATGTAGCGCCGGCCATCGCCGCGCTGCACCAGGTCGGCGTGCCGGTGACCTTCAACTTCAGCCCGGACGTGGACCTGCAGGCGCTGGACCGCCACATCGGCTACTTCATGCAGGGCGGCCTGGGCCTGCCCGACCCCGCCTACTACACCCGCACCGACGCCGACACGCGCGAACTGCTGGGCCGCTACCGCGCCTACGTGAAGCAGGTGCTGGCCCTGACTGGCACGCCGGCCAACAAGCTGGATGCCGAGTCCGCGCTGGTCATCGACCTGGAAACCAAACTGGCACAGGTGTCCAAGCCGCTGGTGGACCTGCGCAGTCCGTTCGCCAACTACGCGCCGGTGCCGACCAAGGATCTGGGCAAGCAGTACCGCAACCTGCAACTGGATGCCTTCCTCAAGGTGCAGGGCGTCACCGACGACACCGTGTCCATGGCCGACCCCGCGCTGTTCAAGCGCCTCGATGGCCTCGTCGGCAGCCTGAAACCGGATCAGTGGAAGGCCTACCTGCGCTGGCGCGTGGGTGATGCCATGGCACCCTACCTGGCAAAACCCTTCCGCGATGCCGAATTCGAATTCCGCGGCCGCGTGCTGCGTGGCGAAGCCGCCCCGGCACCGCGCTGGCGCCAGGTGCTGGATGCCGTCAACCTCGCCGCCGGCCCGATGCTGGGCAAGGAATACGCCGAGCGCTACGTGCCCAACGAGCACAAGCGCCGGGCAGAGCAGATCGCCGGACAGGTGCGCGACGCACTGGGCCGCGGCATCGAACGCAACACCTGGCTGAGCGAGGCCGCAAAGGCCGAAGCCAAGGCCAAGCTCGACAAGCTGAAGATCGAAGTCGGCACGCCCAAACGCGACCTGGACTACAGCGTGCAGC
>Ga0247823_10003428_pt1 | contig 12845 bp, 12 predicted proteins | sample 13C_PalmiticAcid_2_FD_192426 | JGI IMG/M metagenome (GOLD analysis project Ga0247823, IMG submission 192426) | Soil microbial communities from agricultural site in Penn Yan, New York, United States - 13C_PalmiticAcid_Day30 | ecosystem: Environmental > Terrestrial > Soil > Agricultural land...
GCGATCCAGTGTGCGCCGACGGGGGCGCCCGCCGCCAGCAGTTCCTCGATCACCACATAGCGTTCGAGCGGATGACGGTCGCCGCCGTCATAGCGCTTCGGAAGCGTCATCCCGACATAGCCCGCTGCGCCGAGCGCGCGGCTGAAACCGGCATCGAAACTCGCCCAGCAATTCGCGCGCGCGACCACATCATCCTGCGGCTGGTTCGCCGCAAGCCAGCCCCGCAAATCGGCGCGCAGTGCCGCAATGTCGCCGGGCGGATCAAAAGGATAGAGCGCAAAGCCTTGCATGTCGCACCAGCCATGCAATAGCTTTGGTTAGGCAGCAAAGGATTATTGAAGATGGGCGAATTTTTGAGTGTCGAGCGGCGGGGCAAGATCGCGATCCTGACGATGATCAAGCCCGAGAGCATGAATGCGATCGGTACGCATGAAGACTGCCAGGACATCATCGACACGCTGCGTACCCTCGGCGACGATCGCGGCGTCAGCGCAATTATCCTGACCGGCAGCGGCAAGGCATTCAGCGCCGGCGGCAATCTCAAAGGTATGCAAGATCGCCAAGGCATTGGCGTACTCGACCAGCCCGATTCCACCCGCGCCAATTACCGCAAGGGCGTGCAGGCGGTGATCCGTGCGCTGATGGACTGCGAGGTCCCGATGATCGCCGCGGTCAACGGTCACGCGATCGGCCTCGGCGCCGACCTTGCCTGCACCTGCGACATCCGCATCGCGGCGGAGAGCGCCAAATTCGCGTGCAGCTTTATCAAGGTCGGGATCGTCCCCGGCGACGGCGGCGCATGGTTGCTCCAGAAGATCCTCGGCTATCCGCGCGCCGCCGAATTGTTTCTGACCGGCGACCGCTTTGACGCGGCCCAGGCAAAGGAATATGGTCTGGTCACGGACGTCGTGCCCGATGCGGAACTGCTCGACCGTGCAATCGCCATTGCCGAGCGGATCGTCTGCAACCCGCCGCGTGCGTTGCGTCTGACGAAACGTCTGCTGCGCGAGGCGCAGCACAGCCGGATGAGCGATATTTTGGAACTGAGTGCAGCCTATCAGGCGATTGTCCATGAAACCGCGGATAACCGCGAGGCGATCAATGCCTTTGTCGAAAAGCGTCCCCCCGTATTTACAGGAGAATGATGATGATTGCCGAACGCGTCCTGCCGCTGTCCGGCATCCATAATTTCCGCGACTATGGCGGCTATGCCGTCGGGGGCGGCGGGCGGCTGCGCGCCGGAACCTTGTGGCGTTCCGCGCACCATGAAGCGGCGACCGACGACGATCTCGACGCACTCGACGCGCTGGGGCTGGAGACAGTGATCGACCTGCGCGGCGACGACGAGCGCGAGCTGCACCCGTGCCGCCGGTCCGAGACCTTCTCGGCACGCGTGCTGTTCGCCGGCGGGGTGACCGCGGGCCTCGCCCCGCACCTGCAGGCAGCGGGCGGGACGATCGACGTCGAAACGGCGCGCGAGCGGATGATCGATACCTATGCCGGCATGCCCTATCGCCCCGCGCTCGTCGCGACGCTGCGGCTCTATCTCTCGGCGCTTGCCGAACAGGATGCGCCGAGCCTCGTCCACTGCGTCGCGGGCAAGGATCGCACGGGCTTTGCGGTCGCGATCGTCCACCGGCTGCTCGGGGTGCATGAGGACGATCTGATGCAGGATTATCTCCTCACCAATACCGCTGGAAAGATCGAGGAACGCATCGCGCAGGGCGCGGCGCATATCCGGTCGCGTTATGGCGCAGAGATCCAAGACGACGCGATCCGCGCTTTGATGTCGGTCAATCCTGCCTATCTCGACGCCGCGCTCGCGACGGTGCGGCGCGATCATGGCGATATTCCGACCTATGCCGAGGCGGTGCTGAACTTCACGCCCGCGATGCGCGAAGCGCTGACCGACCGGCTGGTGGTGTACTGACGGGGCTTATTTGCCCCGGACCAGCACCCCGCCCTTCACCACCGCATCGACGCTTTCGAGCTGGCGCACGTCAGCGAGCGGATCGCCGTCGACAGCAACGATGTCGGCGTAGCGGCCGACCGCGATCGCGCCCACATCCTTCTCCCTGCCGAGCGCTTCGGCGGCGTTCTTCGTCGCGGCCTGGATCGCCTGCAGGGGCGTCATTCCATATTCGACCATGACGCGGAACTGCTTGCCGACGTCGCCGTGCGGCATCACGCCCGCATCCGAACCGAACACCATGCGCACGCCGGCCTTCACCGCCTTGCGGAAATTGTCGCGCTGAATCTGCGCGACTTCGCGGTCCTTGCGGAGGTTGTCCTCAAGCACGCCGTTCTTCGCGCCTTCGGCCTGCGTATATTCGGTGTTGTAGATGTCCATCGAGAACCACACCGGCCGCCCCCGCGCGAGCGCCATGCGGATGCCCTCGTCATCGACGAGGCTGACATGCTCGATCGTGTCGATGCCCGCGGCGATCGCGGCGCGGATGCCGGTCGCGCCATGCGCGTGCGCGGCGACGCGCAGGCCCCATTGATGGGCTTCATCGGCGATCGCGGCGAGTTCCTTTTCGGAGACCTGCAACTGGCCGGGTTCGGTGTTGCGCGAGAAGACGCCGCCGGTCGCACAGACCTTGATCACCTCGGCACCATATTTGCGCTGGCGGCGGACCTGATAGCGCAGTTCCTCGGGCGTATCGCCGATCCCCTCTTCCTTGCCGTCCTTCTTTTCGAGGCTGGGAGGCAGGAAGGTGCTGTCGCAATGCCCTCCGGTGGCGCCGAGCGCATAGCCCGCGGGGACGATGCGCGGACCGGTCGCATAACCCGCGTCGATCGCCTGCTTGAGGCCGATGTCGTTGCGATTGTCCGACCCGACGTTGCGCACCGTGGTAAAGCCTGCACCGAGCATGTCGTTCGCATTTTTGACCGCGGTCATGCCCCAGAAACTGTCGGTGAACTCAAGCCCGCGATAACCGCCGATATCGGCGGGGCCGTCGAGATGGACGTGCATGTCGATAAGGCCCGGGAGTAACGTCTTGTCGCCAAGGTCGACATGCTTGACGTTCGATCCCCAGCGCACGGTACGCGCATCGGCGATGTTTGTGATACGCCCGGCAGCGTCGACGAAAATCGCGGGAAACTCGACCGTCTTGCCGGTCAGTACGTCGACATAACGCGCTGCGGTGATGACCGTCTGTCCGGTCGCATCCTGTGCGTGCGCGGGCGTGATGGCAGCGCCAAAAAGCGCCGTCGAGCCCAAAGCGATTCCCCGCAGAAAACTGCCTAACTTCACTCGCGATTGCATGTTTACCCCGCCTGTTGTTGGTGCCCGCAAACTTGATGGCAAAACGAGACTTAATAGGACAGCGGAAAATGTGTCAGGCGGTGATCTTGTGCCGCGCGAGATAATCATAGTCGGGGCGGCAGGCATCGGCGACCGCCTGCTCGTCGCCCGTCAGCGCAGGCACCGGCTTGTCGGGGACGCCGAAGCCCGTGCTCGAAACGACCGCGTCGTACCAGTGCGATCCCCAAATGCCGTCGGTCGGGTGCAACCCGGCCTCCCAGCGCAACATCGCGGGGTCCCAATCGATGCCGAGCGCGGCGCACAACTTCTGCAGCATCGCGGGCGGGTCGCGCAAGATGTCGGCGCTGTCGATCACCGGCGGCGCGTGGCCTAGCCTGTCGGCTTCGCGGTCGAAGAATTCGACCTGCTTGTCGGTGCCAAGATGGTCGGGGCGCACCGATACACGTTTCGCGGCATAGCTGGCGACGACGCGCGCGGGGTCGCGGATCAGGAAGGCGTGGCGTAGTCCCGGCAGATCGTCGTGCGCGATCGGTCCGACCATATGGTGCGCCATATGCTTCTGGTACCAGACGGGCGCGCCGGTCGGGCATAGTCCGGTCATCGTCCGCGCGACGCCGTGCCAGTCGCAATCCATCGACGCCATAACCGCATCCATCATCGGCTGCGGGTCGCCGGTTTGCTTGAGATAGGCGCCATAGAAAGGTTCGTCGCTGACGAAACTGTCGGCGCGACTGCCGAAGCTCCGCATCATCGCGGTCGACAGGTTGCGCGGCCCCGACCACATGGCGATCTTGAGCGGTTCCCCGCTCGGGGCAATGCGGACGCCGTCGCTCACGGCCGCGACCGTCCGGCGATGTCGCGCTCGATCAGTGCCTTGTAGAGGGTCTGCAACCGTTCGACCATCGGCCCCCTGCCCTCGGTCAGCACGCGCCCGTCGATCGTGTGCGCCGGGACGACGCCGGCGAAGGTGCCGGTGACGAACGCTTCGTCGGCGCCATAGACGTCGGTGAGCGAAAAATTCTTCTCGAACACCGGGATGTCATTCTCCCGGCACAGGCTGATGACGTTGGCGCGGGTGATCCCGCCGAGGCAATAATCGCCGCTCGACGTCCATACCTCGCCCTTGCGGACGATGAAGAAATGGGTCGAGTTGCACGTCGCGACGAAGCCGTGCGGGTCGAGCATCAACGCCTCGTCAGCGCCCGCCTGTGCGGCTTGGATGCAGGCGGTGATGCAGTTGAGCTTCGAATGCGAATTAAGCTTGGGGTCCTGTACCGCCGGGTCGCCGCGGCGGACGTGGACGGTGAAGAGCGACAGGCCCTTTTCGACGGTCGCGGGCAGCGGGTCCTTATGTTCGGCGATGATGACGATGGTCGCGGGCGAGATGACGACGCGCGGATCCTGATAGGGGGTCGAGCGGATACCGCGCGTGACCATCAGGCGGATGTGGCACGCGGTCATGTCGTTCGCGTCGATCGTGTCGTAGAGCCGTTGTTCGAGGCCGGCGCGCGAAATTCCGATGTCCATCGCGATCGCCTTCGCCCCCTCCCACAGGCGGTCGAGGTGCTGATCGAGAAAGGCCATCCGGCCGTTGTGGACGCGGATACCCTCCCACACACCGTCGCCGAGCATGAAGCCGCTGTCGAACACCGACACGCTCGCTTTCGCGCGGGGCACCAGCGTGCCGTTGACGTTGATCAGAATCGCGTCATTGCGCGGATCGGGGACGAAGTCGTGGGTGCCTTGTGCCATGCGGCGACGTTAGCCGCTTGTGCCTGCCTGTCGAGAGGGAAGCCTTACCCACCAGGCACCAAGGAGCGCGAAGGCGGCGCCGAGCATCGTGCCGCCCAATATGTCGCTCGCCCAATGGACGCCGAGCATGATGCGCGAGAAGCCGTTGAGGATGATCATCGCCGCCGCGAGCGTCCAAGCATAGGGGCGCCAACGCGGCGGGGCGAGCCAGGCGAGGAGCAGGTACACGGTCGCCGCGCTCGTCGCATGACCGCTGGGATACGAAAAGCTGGTCTGATGGTCGAGATGATCGATCAAATCAGGCCGCGCGCGGCCGAAGCCGAGCTTCATCAGGCTGGAAGCCAGATTAGAGAGCAGCGACGCCCCGCCAAGCGCGACGGCACAACGCGGGCCGCACCAGTGCCATACGAGCCCGCACAGCAGGATGACGATGATCCAGCGCGGTGTGCCGCCGCCGATCCAGCTCGCGCCTTGCATGAAGGCAATGAAAGCGGCGTCGCTTTCGTCGATGCGGAGCGACAGCATGTGCGAGAGCTGCCAGTCGGCCGCCTGCGTCCATCCCGCGCCTACCGCGAGGCCGAGCAGGATCGTGGCGACGATCAACGCCGCAGCTGCCGCCAATAGCCGCGACGATCCGGTCATCCTTCAGCCACCGGTCCGGCGCGGCGCGACTGGCGCCAAGCGTCAAGGTGGGCCGCAAAGCGGCGCAGCTGGTCTGTCCCGCCATCGATGTCATTGTCGATCAGCCTGAGTTCGCGGGTCGCACCGCCGGCGCGATAGCGAAGGTAAAGGCCATGCCGGAGCCGGGCGCCGAGTTTCACCGATCCTGAGGCATCTCCGGGCAAGCGATCGGCGCGATCAAAAATGGCCTCGGCGATCGCCTCGACGGGCAAGGGGATGGCCTCCGCCCCGTAGCTCGAATGAAGATGAAGACGGCCGCCTTCGGTCCTTGCGGCCACCTCGCGCGTTACGGCACGCCAGCCATGCCGACCGGCATAGAAGAGGCACACGCCCCCCGCGACGACCAGCAAGGGGATCTTGAACGGCGCCAGCGGATCACGACGCGGCGCGGGCGCCGGCAGCTCGATACCGGGCAGGCGAATGTTTTCCGGCGGTACTTCGCGCTCGCCGTGCATCAGGCCCGCCACCGCAAAGGCGATCGCCGCGACCCCCAGGAAGAACAGCATCTTGATGATGCTGCCCGACCGGGAGAAATGAAGAATCGTCGGATTCAAGCGGTGATGCCTCGTCAGGCCCTAGATGTGGAGCGGGCGTCCGAACGCAGCCAGCACGCCCTCGTGCATCGTTTCGCTGAGCGTCGGATGCGGGAAGACGGTGCCGATGAAATCATCCTCGACCAGCTCGGCGGTCTTGCCGATCGTATAGCCCTGAATGAGCTCGGTGACCTCGGCGCCGATCATGTGCGCGCCGAGCAGTTCGCCGGTCTTGGCGTCGAACACGGTCTTGGTGAAGCCCTCGGACTCGCCGAGCGCGATCGCCTTGCCGTTGCCGATGAAGGGGAAAGTGCCGGCCTTGACCTCGTAGCCGAGTTCTTTCGCCTTGGCTTCAGTCAGGCCGACGCTGGCGATCTGCGGGCGGCAATAGGTGCAGCCCGGGATGTTGCGCGGGTCCATCGCGTGCGGGTGATTGCCGGCGATCGCCTCGACCGAAATGACGGACTCGTGCATCGCCTTGTGCGCGAGCCACGGCGGCGCGGTGACGTCGCCGATCGCCCAGATGCCTGGGACGTTTGTGCGGCACATCGCGTCGGTGTCGATATGGCCCTTCGTCGTCTTCACACCCAATGCTTCGAGCCCGATATTCTCGGTGTTGGGGACGATGCCGATCGCGACGATCGCGTGGCTGAACTCGGCGCTTTCGGTCTTGCCGTCCTTCGTCTTGATCTTCGCGGTGACGCCGGTCGCAGTTGCCTTCAGTTCCTCGACGCCGGCGCCGGTGAAGATCGTCATGCCCTGTTTCTTGAGCGCCTTTTCGAGGAAAGCCGACACGTCGGCGTCCTCGACGGGGACGAGGCGGTCGAGCATTTCGACGACGGTCACGTCGACGCCCATGTCGCTGTAGAAGCTTGCGAATTCGATGCCGATCGCGCCCGATCCGATGACGAGCAATTTCTTCGGCATTTCGGGCGGGACGAGCGCATGGCGATAGGTCCAGATGCGCTTGCCGTCGGCGGGCGCGAACGGCAGATCGCGCGCGCGCGCGCCGGTCGCGACGATGATGTTCTTCGCGGTGAGGGTCTCGGTCCCCTTCTCGCCCTTGACCTCGAGCTTGCCCGGCGCGGTCAGCTTGCCCTCGCCCATATGGACGGTGATCTTGTGCTTCTTCATCAGGAAGGCGACGCCCTGGCTGAGCTGTTTCGCGACACCGCGGCTGCGCTTCACGACCGCATCGATGTCGGCGCTGATCTGCTGCGCGATCAGGCCGTAGTCGCCCGCATGCTGCATATAATGATAGATTTCGGCCGAACGCAGCAGCGCCTTGGTCGGGATGCAGCCCCAGTTGAGGCAAATGCCGCCCAAATTCTCGCGCTCGACGATCGCGGTCTTGAGTCCAAGCTGCGCCGCTCGGATGGCCGCGACGTAGCCGCCGGGTCCCGAGCCGAGGACGATGAGGTCGTAGTTGGTATCGGCCATGTTACGCCACCAGTCCGAGCGGGCTTTCAACCAGCTCCTTGAAGGTCTTCATCAGCAGCGCGCCGTCGGCGCCGTCGATCGCGCGGTGATCGAAGCTGCCGGTCGCCGACATGACAGTGGCAATGGCAAGCGCGTCGTCGACGATGTAGGGGCGCTTCTCGCCCGCGCCGATCGCCATGATCATCGCCTGCGGCGGATTGATCACCGCGGTGAACTGCTTGATCCCCATCATGCCCATGTTCGAGATCGAGGCGGTGCCGCCCTGATATTCAGCGGGCTGGAGCTTGCCTTCCTTCGCCTTCGCCGCGAGCTCGGACATTTCGGTCGAGATTTTCGACATCGACTTGCCGCCGGCATCGACGATGATCGGGGTGATCAGGCCGCCGGGGATGCTGACCGCAACCGAGATGTCGGCGCGTTTGTACTGGCGCATCACATCTCCGCCGAAGCTGACGTTGCATGCGGGAACGCGTTCGAGCGCGACCGCGAGCGCCTTGATCAGCATATCGTTGACGCTGAGCTTGACGCCGCGGCTTTCGAGGCTGGCGTTGAGCTCGCCGCGCAGCTTGAGCAGCGCGTCGAGTCGGATGTCGACGGTGAGGTAGATATGCGGCGATTGCTGCATCGACTCGGTCAGGCGGCGCGCGATTGTCTTGCGCATACCCGACAGCTTTTCGTCCTCGTGCGGGATGCCGAAATCGGGGATGGAACCAGCGGTCGCCGGTGCAGGGGCTGCCGCCGCCGGTGCGCCGCCAGGAGTCGGCACGGCGGTTGCTGCAGGTGCTGCGGCGCCTGCGGGCGCGCCTTCAAGGTCGGCTTTGACGATGCGGCCGCCGGGGCCGGTGCCGGTCAGGCTCTTGAGGTCGATGCCCTGCTCGGCGGCGAGACGCTTGGCGAGCGGGCTGGCCTTGATGCGATCGCCGGAGGCGGAGGGTGCGACGGCTGCCGGTGCCGGTGCCGGTGTTGGCGCGGGCGCGGTTGCCGCAGCGGGCGCTTCGGCCTTGGGCTCAGCGACGGGAGCAGGCGCCGGAGCCGGAGCCGGAGCAGCCTTCGCGCTCGACGCATCCTCACCCTCGCCCGCAATCACTGCGATCACGGTTCCGACCTTCACATTGTCGGTGCCCTCGGCGACGAGAAGCTGGCTGACAACGCCCTCGTCGATCGCTTCGAACTCCATCGTCGCCTTGTCGGTTTCGATCTCGGCGAGCAGGTCGCCCGACTTGACCGTGTCGCCTTCCTTGACCAGCCATTTGGCAAGAGTGCCTTCCTCCATTGTCGGCGAAAGAGCGGGCATTTTGAGTTCGATCGGCATCGTCAGATTTGTCCCTTTAGACCTTGGGATTGAGTCTTGCAGGCGTCGCCTGCCGCTACGGTTTGTTCCTCGCCATAAGCCCTGTGTCGGTCAAGGTCTAGCGCGCCAACTTGCGTTTCATACGAATGTGACGCACTCTTTGCCCAAGCAAAAACACGAGGGGTCGGGGTGATGCGGACATATCTGGTGGTGATCGACGACAGTCCGGAAGCGTCGCTGGCGTTGCGCTTTGCCGCGCGCCGCGCCGCGCGGACGGGCGGCGGCGTGATGGTGCTGGCGATCATCCCGCCGCAGGATTTCGTCGCGTTCGGCGGCGTCCAGGCGACGATCGAGGCGGAAGCGCGCGAGCATGCCGAGGAACTGGTGGCCGTTGCCGCCGATGCTGTGGTGCAGGAAGCGGGCGTGACGCCGCAGGTGATGGTCAAGTCGGGCAAGCCCGCCGAGGTGGTGTGCGAGGTGATCCGCGCGAATGACGAGATCGCGGCGCTGGTGCTCGCAACGGCCGCGAGCGGCGCACCGGGGCCGCTCGTGACCTTCTTCACCGGACAGGATGCGGGGTCGCTGCCCTGCCCGGTGATGCTGGTGCCGGGCGGGATCGATATTGCCCGGCTCGATGCGCTGAGTTAGACGACGAGACTGCGGGGCACGCCCGCGTCTTTCCATTCGAGGATCGCAAAACCGAGCACGCCGAAGGCCTGCGCGGCGACAACGGCGACGCCGAGGCCGGTCATCTGCGCGGCAAAGGTTGCGATGACCGCGAAGCTTGCCGCGACCCAGCCAAGATTGCCGAGCGCGATCAGCTTGACCAGCGCCGGGTTCGGCACCGCCTGCCGCGCCGCGACGATCATCAGGACCGCGGCGGCGAGGCAGATCCAGCCACCGATCGCGACGATATTTTCGGGCAGGCCGAGCAGCGCGCCGACCGGCGCGGCAGCGAGGAGGCCGACGGCGAAAACGCCCCCGCAGGTGATGGCGTCGGCGACGAGGATGTTCTTCAGGTTGAGGATCGACATATGGGTTCTCCTTTTGGGTCCGCTCAAACTGGACTCGAAAAGGAATGGCGTCGATTACGCCGGAGGTAATGGAAAACAGGAAGGCGGAGGTATAGCTCTCCGGACGAAGGAGACGATCATGCAAGTCGCGACGCTGGGCGAACAATTGCGCGAATGGCGCACGCGCCGCCGGATGAGCCAGATGGATCTCGCGCTCGATACCGAAATCTCGACGCGTCACCTGAGCTTTATCGAGACGGGGCGCTCGAAGCCGAGCGCACAGATGCTGCAGCGAATCGCCGACCGCCTCGAGGTGCCGCATCGCGCGCGTAACGCGCTGCTGCTCGCGGCGGGCTATGCCCCCGACTATCAGGAGCGCGCACTCGACAGCGACGAAATGGCGGGGATGCGCGCGATCGTCGAGCATGTGCTGAAGGGACACGAGCCCTATCCCGCGCTCGCGGTCGACCGGCACTGGAACATGGTTGCGGCGAACAGCGCGGTTGGAATCCTCACGGGGCTGGCGGCGGCGCATCTGTTCGAGCCACCCGTCAACGTGCTCCGCATCGCGCTGCACCCTGAGGGGTTGGCGCCGCACATCGCCAATCGCGGCGAGTGGCGCGCGCATCTGCTCGAACGGCTGGATCACCAGATCGACGCGAGCGGCGATGCCGGGCTGATTGATTTGCGCGCTGAACTGGCCGGCTATCCCGCCGAGGCCGACGAGCGTCATCGCGGCGCGGCGAACGGCATAGCGGTGCCGCTGATCCTCGACACGCCGATGGGACAAATCCGTTTCGTCTCGACGGTGACGATCTTCGGGACACCGGTCGACATCACCCTGTCGGAACTCGCGATCGAGGCGTTTTTCCCGGCGGATGCCGAGAGCGCGGCTTTGCTGCAGAAGCTGGCCGAGCGATAACGCCAATGGATTAGCGGCGCTTGCCCTTATGCTTGATGTTCGCGGGGCGGCCGCGCTTGCCGACCATATGCTTGCCGGCCTTGTCCTTCATGGTCCCCTTCCCTTTCACGCCATCGCGGCGGGTCGGGCGATTGCGGAACCCGCCTTCGGGGGCATCGGGCAGTTCGAAGCGCAGCGCGCCGCTGACCGGATTGGCGTCCATCAGTCGCAACTCGATCCGCTGCCCCGTGGTGTAGCTGACGCGGCCATGTTCGCTGTCGAGGCTGCGCGCGGCCTCGTCATAGAAGAAGCGTTCGCTGCCGAGTGTCGAGACCGGCACCAGCCCGTCGCCGCCTAGTCCGTCGACGGTTGCAAAGAAGCCGAAGGGTTGCACCCCGGTTATGCGCGCCGCTACGATCTCGCCCTTTTTGGTCGACAGATAGGCCGCGACATAGCGGTCGACGGTCTCGCGTTCAGCCTCCATCGCGCGACGTTCAAGCGCGCTGATCGCCTCACCGATGCGTGACAGGCCCTTGGCATCGGCTTCGCCGAGGCCCGTGCGTGCGGGCAGGTCTTTCGGCTTGCCCGGCACTTCCAGCTTCCAGGAATCGACGAGCGCGCGATGGACGATCAGATCTGCGTAACGGCGGATCGGCGACGTGAAATGCGCGTAAGAGCCGAGCGCGAGGCCGAAATGGCCTGCATTGGCGGGGCCGTAATAGGCTTGCGTCTGGCTGCGCAGGATCGCCTGCATGATCTCGGGCAGCCGGTCGTCTTCGGAAAAACCGTCGATCAGACGGTTGAAGACCGCCGGCGTAATCACCTGTCCGAGCGCGAAACTCTGTTCGAAGGTTTCGAGATAGTCCTTGAGACTGACGAGCTTTTCGCGGCTCGGCGGCTCATGGATCCGGTACATCACCGGCGACTTCTTTGCCTCGAGCGCCTTGGCCGCCGCGACGTTCGCGGCGATCATATAATCCTCGATCAGCCGCATCGAATCGAGCCGGTCGCGGACGCGAATCTCGGCGATGCCGCCCTGCTCGTCGAGGATCACCTGGCGTTCAGGCAGGTCGAGGTCGAGGGGCGCGCGCGCCGCGCGCGCCTTGGCGAGCAGCGTCCAGCAGGCCCACAGATTCTTGAGCGTCGGGAGCACATCGGCGTCCCATTCATCGCGCGGCCTATCGGCATCATAGGCTGCCTGCGCATGTTCATAGGCGATGTTTGCGCGCAGGCGGACGAGCGCGCGCGTGAAACGCCATGACGTCACCTTGCCATGCTTGTCGATGACGAGATGACACGCCATCGCGGCACGGTCCTGCCCCGCCTTCAGCGAGCAGACGCCCGCCGACAAAGTTTCCGGCAGCATCGGCACGACCTGGTCGGGAAAATAGACACTGTTGCCGCGGCGCCGCGCCTCGCGGTCGAGATCGCCGTCGGGGCGGACATAGTAACTGACGTCGGCGATCGCGACGATCGCGCGGAAACCGCCCTTGTTGGACGTGTCGTCGTCGGGGATCGCCCAAACGGCGTCGTCGTGGTCGCGCGCGTCGATCGGGTCGATCGCGACGATCGGCAGGTCGCGTAGATCCTCGCGGCCGTCGGGAGTGAGCGGCAGCTTCGCCGCCTTCTCGGCCTCGGCGAGCGTTTCGGCGCCAAAGACATGCGGGATTTCGTGCCGCGCGATCGCGATCATGCTGAGCGCGCGCGGCGCGAAGGGATCGCCGAGGCGCTCGACGACCTTTGCCTTGATCGCGGGACCGCGCCCGGTCAGTTCGGCGCGGACGAGATCGCCGACATTCGCGTCGCCCTTGTCGGCGACAGCGAAATCATAGCGCGCGCGTTTGTCGGCGGGGCGCAGCCACAGGATCGGCTTGCCGCCGGGCCCCATATCCTCGACGAGCACGCCGATCACCGCCTCACCGCCCGCTTCGAGCCGTTTCATCGGGTGCGCCACATGGCCGGT
>Ga0247823_10003431_pt1 | contig 12840 bp, 8 predicted proteins | sample 13C_PalmiticAcid_2_FD_192426 | JGI IMG/M metagenome (GOLD analysis project Ga0247823, IMG submission 192426) | Soil microbial communities from agricultural site in Penn Yan, New York, United States - 13C_PalmiticAcid_Day30 | ecosystem: Environmental > Terrestrial > Soil > Agricultural land...
TCACAATATTGTTAATTCATTTGTAAAATGCAAGAATTACCTAAAAAAATTTCTCTCAATTCTTTAATATGTCCCGCCGCCAGTTGCAGCCTGTGGCCGAAGCAATAGCAGCGCTTCCTGCAGCGTATTTACCGGGGGATGGCACACCTGCCCGGCACATACTTCGTAGCGCGGTGACGTATGTGTTTCATCATCAGTCTTTTTGTGCAGCAACACCCACTCCACACCCGGGTGTACCGCAGCCTGTAAGGCAGGCACAGCTTCGGCGGCGGCACTGGTTTTGACCATCATCAGCCCACGCTGGTGACGCAGCAGCACACAGCCCCACAAACCATGCGAAAGCGGGTAACGAGAGGCTGTGGCAGCCATATATTGCAGCATGTGTGCCGCTTGCTGCACCCAAACATCATTATAATCGAAAAGCCCTGCAGTGAGCAGGTTTTCAGCCATGACACTATTACCGGAGGGCAGAGCGCCATCGTAGGTCTCCACTTTGCGCACCAGCATCTCTGTATCATTGATAGCCGTGTATGAAAAAAGAACATCGTCAGCTTCCCTGTACTGCTGCATCACCACAGCTATCATCTCGCCGGCTACCGGTAAATACTGCTCCAGTCCCGCAGCAGCCAGCTGGTGCAGCGCCCGGATGGTGTAAGCATAATCGTCAAGAAACACCTTGTGCTGGTACTGCCCTTCACGGTAGCTATGCGCCAACGAACCCTCTTTCCACATGAGCGCCAGCAGGGCATCCATATTGCGTTGCGCCATAGCCAGCCATTCCGGTCTATCGAGGGCATTGGCACAATATACCAGTGCCGTGTTCATCAGGGTATTCCAGGCCGTCAGGATCTTATCATCGGTGAGGGGCGGAATACGTTGACTGCGCACTTCCAGCAACAAAGCAGCAGCCCGCTCCAGTCGTGTACGCACTTCGGCTACCGCCAATTTGAACTCCTTTGCCAGCACCTCATCATCCGCCATTACGCGGAGGATGTTCACGCCTTCCCAGTTCCCGTCTTCCGTAATATCATATTTGCGGCTAAACAACGCAGCATCTTCTCCCAGCAGGGATTGCACTTCTGCCAGACTCCACACATAATACCGTCCTTCTTCACCTTCGGAATCGGCATCCTGCGCTGCGTAGAAAAGCCCGTCGGCATTGGTCATTTCGGCTTTGAGCCAGCCAATGGTTTGCTCAATCGCTGTAGCATACCAGGCTTCCTGCGTGTGCACATACATGCCGGCAAGCAGATGTAACAACAACGCATTATCGTACAGCATTTTTTCGAAGTGCGGAGCCAGCCATTCATTGTCGGTACTGTAACGGGCATAACCACCACGCAGCTGATCGTTGATGCCACCTTCGGTCATTTTGCGAAGGGTAAGCGCCACTTGTGCCAGGGCTTTTTCGTCCTGGTAGGTCACACCGTATTCAAACAGGTATTGCAGGGCCAGTGGCTGCGGAAATTTGGGCGCACCACCAAAGCCACCCAGCTCGGTATCGGCCTGTTTCAGCAGACTGTTTTTCATCTGGTGCAGCAGCGATTCATCTGGCATTTCGCTGTCCGCTCCAATACTACCTGCTACCGAAGCATTTTTGAGGTAGTCGGTGAGCTGACCAGCCTGGCGTTGTACTTCATCATATTTTTCACGGAACATACCCGCTACACCCGTTACCACCTGCTGCCAGGAGGGACGGTTGTACATGGAACGGGGCGGAAAATAAGTACCGCCGTAAAATGGTTGTTTATCCGGCGTCAGAAAGACATTCAAAGGCCATCCACCGCTGCCGGTCATTGCAATCACCGCATCCATGTACACATGGTCTACATCGGGGCGCTCTTCACGGTCTACTTTAATGCACACCAGCTGCTCATTCATGATCGCAGCCGTAGCCTCATCTTCAAAACTTTCTTTTTCCATCACATGGCACCAATGGCAGGTAGCATACCCGATGCTCACCAGCACAGGTTTGTTTTCGCGGCGGGCTTTTTCGAAAGCCTCTTCCCCCCAGGGGTACCAGTCTACAGGATTATGAGCATGTTGCAGGAGATAGGGACTGGCTTCTTGTGCCAGCCGGTTGGTGTGACGGGTCATAACAGGGATTAAGGCTTAAAGTTACGGAGCTTCGGCAAGCTCAGCAACCATTGGTGGGCGTTCGCAAGCCTGGCTCCAACTGTGCAGCAGCTGGAGTATCAGAAAATCAGCGATCGCGACATCAGACATCAGCGATTAAGAAAGCACTTCGTGCAGGATGGAAGGCGTATTGAGGTCTTTGAAATCGACCAGGTGCAGGCGGATAAAATCGATGTAGGCATACAGCAGTTTGCGGCGCATATCGCCATTCATTTGCAGCGCCATGGCTTCATCTACATTGGCAGCCTGGAGCATGGCAGAAGTAAAGGCCGAAGCATGCCCTTCGAGGAAGTAACCATGGTGGGGCGGCTGCGCCATAAAGCTGCCTTCTTTGAGATCGAGGAACGGGGTTTCGGCAGTATACATTCCATTGAAGTAAAACCCCAGGAAGCGGAACAGGCCCAGGGTATACACCAGCGGCAGGTTGGCCACCGCTTTCAGCGGAGCCTGGTCGAGCATAATGAGGTGCTGCTTCACAAATTCAAACAACTGCGGATCGCTTTCCGGCTCCCTGAGACACTTGGTGAGCACCTCCACATAGTACAGTGCAATGGCATTGCGCACCACGTTGAATTTCAGGTTTTCATACACCACGCCCAGCCGGAATTCGGATACGCGTTGCAAAGTGGTTTTATCGTTATGGTACACCACCATATCAAGCACCGCCGCAGGTTGCAGGATATTGCCTTTGGCAGCTTTGCCCTTGGCAGAGGAGCGCACACCGTTGATCATGTATGACTGGATGCCAAACATTTCGGTCAGGATGGAGGCTACCACACTGGTTTCGCCATACTTCACCACCCGCAGCACTACACCTTCGGTCTTATGTAACATGAAACGATTTGCGCAGGCAAAAATTTAGTGCATGAAAACAAATTTGGTCACCTCTTTCTGTGTACCATCAGCATTGGTGATGAACACCAGGAACACGCCACTCTGGGGCCGCGCACCGGTGTAATCATAACCGCTCCATACCGCCTGACCACCAAGTGCTTTGGTGCGGTAAATGAGTTTGCCGGTTACATCGGTGATGCGCACATCGGCATCGGTCACCAGACCTTTGATGGCAATGGTGCCACCAAAACCACTGGGTACAGGATTGGGATACACCGTTACATCGGTATTGGTTTCGCCACCACCGGTAGCGGTACCACGATACACAATCAAACCTTTGATCGTACCAATGTATACATCGCCATTGCTTTGATCCACATATATTTTCTGGATCTGGCTGGAGGGCAAGGGACTATTTTTTTCGTTGAAACGGAGTACAATTTTTTCCAGGTCATCTGTGATGAGCCACACGCCGTTATCGGTACCAATCCATTTGCGGTTGGCGCCATCCACAGCAATGGTGCGCACGTTTTCGCCCTGGAACAAGAGGCCGGCAAAATCATCAAACTTAACCGGATACAATTCTGCTTCGCAGGGCGATGAAGTGTTGAATACATCGGTAGGACAGTTGATGATAGCAATACCATCGGCAGTACCCACCCATATTTTGCCATCACGGTCTTTGGCGATGCAGTTCACATCATTGGTGGGCAGGTTGCCGTAGCCTTTGCCTTTCACCAGCATTTTTACCTTATCGTCAAAAGCATTGTCGATGGTGCCGTTGTCGTTGAACACGAGCAGACCATTGCCTCTGGGCGATACAATCCATTTCTGGCCAATATCGTCGATGAGCAACTGGCTCACTGCATTGTCTATCCGGTTAACAGGAATGAGGAATTGTTTGAAAGTGCCGTCGGCTTTTTTAACTGTAAGGCTGTAAGGCGTACCATAAGTAGCCATCCACAGGTTATACTCATTATCCATGGCCATGCCGGCTACGCGGTAATCACCGGTACTATTAGGCACCTGGGGCAGGTAACCATCGGCATACACCGTTACCGTATTATCCGATTGTCTGTACGCCATCAAACCACCGCCGAAAGAACCTGCATAGGCTGTTTCATCGCGGGGATCTACCACCACCGCCATCAGGTCCATCACGCTGCTGAGCTGCGGAAACTGGTTTTGATTGGTGGTGTACCATTCCCGGTTTTCCATGCGCTGCAAACCATCGCGGTTAAACAGGTAGTTCCAGGAACTGTTCACACCGCCGGGAACGATATAGAGCTTTTTGTTGTACATCGTCATATCCTGGCAACCGTTCGTGATGAGCGAGTTGGGGGTGTGTTTTTCAAATTTATCGTTGCCCAGGAAGCGGTACAGACCGTCGAAATAATCGACCAGCCATATTTCGCCGCCGGGCAGGGTAATAGCGCGGTAAGGATAAGGCGTACCGTTGGAAGAATCGGCCAGCGACAGGCCTTCATCAAACAACCAGAAACCTTTATCGCCATTCCCGGTGCTGTACTGCATCACCGCCAGGCGGTTGTTGAGGCTTGCCATGGATACAAAAGGCACTTTGAAACGGTGTACCGGATCGAGGGTATTGCCCGACAATTTATACAGCGAGTCGGCCGAAGCCACTACCAGCTGCTGGGCAAACCACTCCACTCCCTGCAAGGAGCGGGAGCTGATACGCTGCCAGGAATTATAACTGATGAGGTTGGGCTCATTAACGCCGGCGCGGAACAAACCCTGGTCGGACACGGCGTAGAAATAACTGCCATCGCTCACAAAATCATTGATCTTATGGTTGTTACCATCTGTACTGATCACAAAGGTCTCCTTGATCTGCTTCTTGGTCAGATCGAGCTGTACTACACCAAAACCGGTGGAGAGGTAGGCGTAACCGCCATTGAACCAGATATCGTAAATGTTCTTATCGCCGGTGAGGTTTTTATCCTTGATATCGGAGATATTGGTAAAACTGCCGTTTTTGAACAGGTCTATATTGGAGTTGGCATAAGCAATCAGGAGATAACCGGTGGTGGGGTCATAATTGAGGGTGCTGATCCCGATCTCGTTCATCCCGTTCACCTTGCTGTACATATCGAAAGAGCGATCGGTGAGATCGTAGCTGTAAAAAGCATATTGGGAGGCTACATAAATTTTATTGTTGCCGCTCGCAATGGCGATGCCCGTGTTGTAGGGCAAATGTGAATACCAGCTGCCAATGGGAATATCCTGCGCCTTAGAAGCCCCGCCCAGCAAAAATAAAACCGATAAAATGAGCAAAAATCTAGACCTAAGCATATATGTAAAAGTAGTAGAAATATAAACGTAGCGATGCTGTTTTTCGTACTTATCCACGGGTGTGAAAACAAAAAGCAGGGAGTTACGGACTATTTGTGCTTATTTTGGGCGCACTTTTTGCTGAAAACCATACGAAAAACCAATTGTAGCAGAACCGATGTGGCAGAAACTCGCTAGTATTATCCTTAAATGGAGGATCCCCCTCCTGATTATCCTGTTTGCCATAACCGGCGTAATGGGATATTTTGCGTCGAAGGTGCAGATGAGCTACGAGTTTACCAGTGCCATTCCTTCCGACAACCCCAAGCTGCAGGAGTACCAGCAATTCCGTAAAACATTTGGCGAGGACGGCAATACCCTGGTGATCGGGATAGAGTCGCCCAAATTTTTCAATAAAGATTTTTTCAACGGATATGCCGCCATGGGTGCGGAGATAGCCAAACTACCCGGCGTGGAAAACGTGCTGAGTACCCCCATGGCTATCGACCTGGTTAAAAAAGTGACCGATACCTCCGAAGAAGGCGGCAGCGGCAAACTGGTGGTAGAACCCATTTTTAACTATCCCGTGGCTTCACAAGCCGAAATGGACAGCATGGCTGCCCGTTTCCACAACCTGCCTTTTTACCAGGGCCTGCTGTACAACAGCGAAAAAGGCGCTTACCTGATGGCCGTCCGCATCAACCGCGAGATCCTGGCCTCTCCCAAACGGACCAAAGTAGTTAACGATATCCTCGATAAAGTACACCTGTTCGAAAAAGCACAGCAAACCGAGCTCAAATACTCGGGCCTGCCGCTGATCCGAACGGTGATGGCCACCAAGGTGCAGGAAGAGATCAAGTTTTTCCTGTTGCTGAGTATTGTGCTCACCGGGGTCATCCTGCTGGTGTTCTTCCGGTCTATCTCGGCCGTGGTGTTCTCCATTGTGGTGGTGCTCATTGGCGTAGTATGGTCGACCGGTACCTTGCAACTGATGGGGTACAAGATCACCCTGCTCACGGGCCTCATTCCGCCGCTGGTGGTGGTGATTGGCATTCCCAACTGTGTATATTTCCTTAATAAATACCACAGCGAATACCTGTTGCATGGCAATAAAACCCGGGCATTGGTGCGCATGGTGGAACGGATGGGTATCGTAACCCTGTTCACGAACCTGACCGCAGCCATTGGTTTTGGTGTGTTTTATTTTACGAAAAGCAGCATCCTCAAAGAGTTTGGTCTGGTGGCCGGGGTCAACCTGATGGCCATTTTCATGATCTCCCTGATCTTTATTCCGGCTGTATTCAGCTTTTTGCCACCGCCGAACAGCAAACATACCAGCTACCTCGACAGCAAAAACCTGAACCGCATTCTCGAAATGCTGAGCAATATGGTGGTTAAACACCGGGGTTGGGTATATGGTATTTCCATTGCCGCCGTCGTGGTGTCAGCCATAGGTATGACCCGTCTGAATGCCGAAGGGTATATTGTGGACGACTTACCGCATTCCGACAAGATTTACACCGATCTTAAATGGTTTGAACACAACTTCAAGGGGGTAATGCCGCTGGAGATTGTGGTAGATACGAAGAAGAAAAACGGCGTAGTATCCTTATCTACGCTCGAAAATATAGACCTGCTCACGCAGGAATTGGGCACGCATCCCGAATTTGGCCGGCCGCTTTCGGTAGCCGAGGGCATCAAATTTGCCCGCCAGGCCTATTATGATGGAGATAGTACAGCCTATATTGTACCCAACTCATTCGACATTGCCTTCCTGGCGCCTTACCTCCGCATGAAAGGGGATGGCAACAGCCAGTTTGCCAAACTGGTGACCACTTTTATGGACAGCACCCGGCAAAAAGCCCGGATCAGCATCAATATGGCCGATATTGGCTCCCGCCGCCTGCCCATGCTGCTCGATTCGCTGCGCCCGAAAGTGGACGAAATCTTTGACAGTACCAAGTACAAAGTCACGTTTACCGGTACCAGTATTACCTTCCTCGAGGGTAGTAAATTCATCATCAACAGCCTGCGCGACAGCCTGATCCTGGCCTTTATCATGATCTTTGGCTGTATGATCTACCTGTTCCGATCCTGGCGCATCGTGTTCATGTCTATTGTGACCAACCTGATTCCGCTGGTGATCACCGCAGGTGTAATGGGCTGGATGGGCATCCGCATGAAACCCTCGACGGTACTCGTATTCAGTATTGCGCTCGGTATTACCATTGACGTAACCATCCGTTTCCTCGTCAACTTTAAACAGGAGTTGCCGAGGCAAAACGATGATATATCAGCTACGGTACACAAAACCATTCACGAAACAGGTTTGAGTATCATTTATACATCGTTGATCCTCACCGCAGGTTTCCTCGTGTTTGCACTGTCCAATTTTGACGGTACCAAATCGTTGGGTTACCTCACTTCGCTCACCCTCATCCTGGCCATGTTTACCAACCTCACCATTCTACCGGCTATGTTGCTATGGATGGAGAAGGCATTGCTCAAAAAAGCAATGAAAGACCAGGACCCGGTGCTGGATGCTTTTAGTCAGAACGACGAGGAGGAAAAACCCGAGGACCATCGCTGATTTGGGGATGCCTGATGTCTGATTGGGATGAACAGTGGTTGTCTCACGGCGTCCCGCCCATGCGGGAGCGCGAAGGCACAGCGGAGATTTAACACACAACTCCGCCTGACTTTGACCATTCACCATTGACCTGAACAATCTGATCGCTGATTTGAGCGAGCAGTGGCACGGCGTAAATGTAGTACGCAACGCCACCTGACCTTTGACTTTTCACCACTCACGAATTGACGGCTTAATATCATTACCTGATATAAAAAAGCCCTGCAGAATGTTCTGCAGGGCTTTTCCAATTATAATAATGAGCTATTCTTATGCAAACAGCGAAAGCTGCTCGCCGGTACAATTGAAAGATTTGCGGTGGTAGGGCGATATGCCATGCTGCAATACGGCTTTGCGGTGTGATGCAGTAGGGTAGCCCTTGTTTTGCTCCCAGCCATATTGCGGAAACTCGCGGTGCAGTTTATGCATCAGGTCGTCGCGGTAGGTTTTGGCCAGGATGCTGGCTGCAGCGATAGAGGCATATTTGCCATCCCCTTTGATGATACAGGCATGGTTAATGCCATCGTAGGGGGTAAACCGGTTGCCATCGATGAGCAGGTAGCCGGGTTTGATTTTCAGTTGTTCAATGGCCAGGTGCATGGCTTTGAACGAGGCTTTGAGGATATTGATGCGGTCTATCTCTTCGTGCGATACTTGCGCCACAGCCCAGGCCATCGCCTCGGCTTCAATTACTGTGCGCAGGGTTTCGCGCTGCAGCTCATTCAGTTGTTTGGAATCGTTCAGCAACGGGTGGTGAAAGTCTTCGGGCAGTATCACAGCCGCCGCAAATACGGGTCCGGCCAGGCATCCCCTGCCTGCTTCGTCGCACCCCGCTTCCATTCCGCCTTTTTTATAATATGCCTGCAGCATGTAAGTATTGAATAAACAGATTAGCCCAATATAGCGGAAAGATAACAATAAACACTTAACCATCATACGGCTTCACGAAATGATAATTATCAGCACAGCTTGCCGGTTTACCCGTTACTTTTGCAGTTGATTATGGAAAACACCACCAAACAGAACAAAGCGGTGGCCTGGTGGCTGCTGGCAGGCATATTGATGATCATTGTCCAGATATTGCTGGGCGGTATCACCCGGCTTACCGGTTCCGGCCTTTCTATTACCGAATGGAAACCCATCATGGGAGCCCTGCCGCCGATGAGCGACAAAGAGTGGCAGCATGCATTTGACGGATACCAGAATATTGCCCAATATAAATACCTCAACAACCACTTCACGATCGATGATTTTAAATTCATCTTCTTCTGGGAGTGGCTGCACCGCCTTTGGGCCCGCCTCATCGGTGTAGTGTTTGCCATTGGTTTTATTTACTTCCTCGTCAGGCGTTATTTCCGCAAGGATATGATTACGCCGCTCATCATCCTGTTTGTACTGGGTGGGGTACAGGGCCTGATTGGCTGGATCATGGTGGCCAGTGGCCTCAACGACAGCAACCTGTATGTGAACCATATTAAACTGGCTATTCACTTTGTATCGGCGCTGGTGCTGCTGTGTTATACTTTGTGGTTTGCGTTTCAATTGCTGGTACCGCAAAACCAGGTGTTCACCAACCCCGCACTGCGCAAAGCCGGCATTGCCCTTACCGGTGTGCTCACGCTGCAACTCATTTATGGTGCGTTTATGGCCGGTTTGAAAGCCGCTACCTATGCGCCTACCTGGCCGGGCATCAATGGTGCATTAGCGCCTGCTACACTGGGTTCCGAAAGCTGGGTGAACTTCCCAATCAACGTACATTTTGTGCACCGCACCCTGGCCTTCCTGCTGGTAGCCGGCACTGCGGTTTGGTATACCCTGGCGCTGAAAGCCAATACTTCGGCGTTGTTCCGCAAAACCCGCGTTCTTCCCCTGCTGCTCATTTTGCTGCAAGGCTTGCTGGGTGTGCTGGCCGTACGTACTGCTCCCGGTATCGTGCTGGGCAAATTCGGCACTTACGAACTCATTGCCGAAGCACACCAGGTAGTAGCCATGCTGTTCCTGATGACCATGACTTTGATGCTGTATTTGAACAGGAGGGATTAGCGGATGACGGATTGGCGAATGACGGATGAGTGGATTGCTGATTGCGCAACACCTTCTGACATCTGACCTTTCACCTCTGGCGGCAGAAGACCTCGCAATTTTTCAATTGTATGTTTACCTTTGCGACAAATTAAAACCATTGATATGAACCAGGCTGTTTTTCTCCGTTCCACCTTTAGCGATACCCTGCGCCAGGCCGATCCTGCCACGCCGCGTGAATGGGGTAAAATGGACCTGCAACAGATGGTGGAGCACATGAGCGACAGCTTCCGGATGGCCAATGGCAAAGACCTGCAAACCTGTGTTACACCTGCCGAGCATATCGAAAAAATGCAGGCATTCCTAATGAGTGACAAGCCTTTCAGGCCCAACACACCCAACGCGCAAATGCCCGACACTCCACTGCCACATCGCAATGCCACCTATGCTGCGGCTATTGATGAAATGCAGGCAGAGATCAACGATTTCTTTACCGTGTTTGAGCAAGAACCAGCCAGGATCATCACCAATCCTTTCTTTGGCGATCTCAACTTTGCCATGTGGCAACAGCTGCTCACCAAACATTGCGAGCATCACCTGAGACAGTTTAATTTGCTGAACACTTAGACAAAAAGCTGCTAACTCCCTCGTCTGGATGCAGCTTTAACACATATTTAATCATTTATCCTTCAAAAGCCTCCGCATGGAGGCTTTTGCTATATCCGGCATTAGGCCGATAATGCCTACATTAGCGTCTTAAAATCAGAAAATACAGTCCACATGTCTATAACAAAACTGAGAAACTACGCCGAAGGCCATTGGGTAGAAGGCAATACCGATGGTGAGGTGTTGTTCAATGCCATCACCGGCGATTCTATTTTTACCGCCAGCAGCGCCGGACTCGATTTTGGCAGCATGATGCAGTATGCCCGTACCAAAGCTGGTGCCCGACTGCGCAAAATGACTTTCCAGGAGCGTGGCCTCATGCTGAAAGCACTGGCTATGTACCTGATGGAGCGCAAAGAAAAATATTATAAAGTAAGCGCCATGACCGGTGCTACCCGTGCCGATAGCTGGGTAGATATTGAAGGTGGTATCGGCAACCTGTTTGCCTACGCCAGCCTGCGCCGCCAGTTTCCCAACGAACCTTATTATGTAGATGGCGATGCCGCCAAACTGAGCAAAAACGGCACCTTCATTGGTCACCACATCATGGTGCCCAAACATGGTGTGGCTATCCATATCAATGCTTTTAACTTCCCGGTTTGGGGTATGCTCGAAAAAGTAGCGGTGAACCTGCTGGCCGGTGTGCCTGCCATCGTGAAACCAGCTACCGTTACCTCCTTCCTCACCGAAGTAGTGGTGCAGGACATCATTGCAAGCGGTATCCTGCCCGAAGGCTCCCTGCAATTGATTTGCGGATCGGCCAGGGGTATCCTCGATTTCGTGGAACCACAGGATGTAGTGACTTTTACCGGTAGCGCCGAAACCGGAAAAATGCTGAAATCGCACCCCCGCCTCATCGAAATGGCCGTGCCTTTCAACATGGAAGCCGATTCACTGAACTGCTGTATCCTCGGCAAAGATGTAACACCTGACAAACCAGAGTTCGACATCTTCATCAAGGAAGTAGTGCGCGAAATCACCACCAAGGCTGGTCAGAAATGTACCGCCATCCGCCGCATCATTGTTCCCGAAAACCGCATCGAAGATGTGCAGATAGCCCTGGGCAAACGCCTGGCCGGCACCACCATCGGCGATCCTTCGGTAGAGGGTGTAAGAATGGGTGCTCTGGCAGGTATGAGCCAGCGCAACGAAGTGCGTGAGAAAGTAGAACAACTGCTCAAAACGCAGGAAATCATCATCGGCGATCTCGAAAACTTTGAGGTGATCGGTGCCGATAAAAATAAAGGTGCGTTTATGGCGCCGATCGTATTCCTGAACGATAATCCGTTTAAGAATACCGACTGCCACAACATCGAAGCTTTTGGTCCGGTAAGCACCCTGATGCCTTACCGCGAAACCGAAGAAGCGATTGAACTGGCCAATATGGGTAAAGGTTCGCTGGTATCTTCTATCATTACTGCCGACAATACCATTGCCAAAGAATATGTACTGGGCGCTGCCCACATGCACGGCCGTATCCTGATCCTGAATGCCGATTGTGCCAAAGAAAGCACCGGTCACGGTTCGCCTATGCCCATGCTGGTGCACGGTGGTCCCGGCCGCGCAGGCGGTGGCGAGGAAATGGGTGGTAAACGTGGTGTGATGCACTACCTGCAACGTACTGCTATCCAGGGTTCTCCAACCAGCATTACTGCGGTAACCAATGTATACCAACAGGGTGGCAGGTTCATCGAAGACCAGGTGCATCCTTTCCGCAAACATTTTGAAGAACTCCAAGTAGGCGAAACCTGGATTACGGCGAAACATACTGTAACCGAAGCCGACATCACCAATTTTGCCAACGTGAGCGGCGATAACTTCTATGCCCACATGGATGCCACCAGCCTCGAAGGCACCATTTTCGAAAACAGGGTAGCACACGGCTACTTCATCCTCAGCAAAGCTGCGGGCCTGTTTGTGGATGCCAAAAAAGGTCCGGTGTTGCTGAACTATGGCCTGGACGAATGCCGTTTTGTAAAACCCGTTTATCCGGGTGCCACCATCGGCGTGAAATTTACCTGTAAAGAAAAAGTAGACCAGGAAAAACGCAGCCCCGAAGACATTGCCAAAGGCATTGTGAAATGGCTGGTAGATGTATATGATGAAACCGGCGAAACGGTAGCTATCGCTACGATTCTGACCATGGTTAAAAAGCTTGAGCAGGCATAATCCGGACAATCTGACCGTTTTAACAAAAACCTCCCCATCCCCGGGGAGGTTTTTTTGTGTCTGTATTTTTACCCACCTTATTTAGCTTGAAT
>Ga0247823_10003432_pt1 | contig 12840 bp, 4 predicted proteins | sample 13C_PalmiticAcid_2_FD_192426 | JGI IMG/M metagenome (GOLD analysis project Ga0247823, IMG submission 192426) | Soil microbial communities from agricultural site in Penn Yan, New York, United States - 13C_PalmiticAcid_Day30 | ecosystem: Environmental > Terrestrial > Soil > Agricultural land...
GCAAATACGGCTCGCCAGAAATATATTTGTAATCAAGCCCCAAAGCCAAAGCAGAAGACATTCCCGGAAGCCAGCAATCATGCAAAACGCCAAGAGCGGCTTCACGCTGAAGAACTGCCGACACCCAAGGTTCGCGCGCAAGTACGGTGGCGATCCCTGGGCTGCAAATCACATTCACGTGGCAATCGTATTTCTCTTTTAAAATTTTTCCGAAGCGGAAGTGGATGAGCTCGTCGCCGAAACCGCCTTCAAGCACTAAGTGCACGCGACGTCCACGACCGTTTTCTCTATTCCAAATCGGAAAACGCGATGCAAGTGGCTCGAGATGACCATAAGTTTTTAGATCACGGCCGTACTCGAGAAAGGCAAGGCCCTCTTGCAACCTTCCGCGCTTGAGCAAATGCCAACCGCGATTGAATCGTGCACGTGGATCATCGGGAAATCTTTCGAGCATTTCGGTCGAGACAGCGAAAGATTCTTCTTCTCGGCCCATGGCATTCAAAAAAACCTGCAGATCGAGAAAGACCTCGATCATGCCACGATCTTTCAATGATTGAAGACCGGCGATCACTCCATCGGGAGTGTGATAGGTCTTCAAAAGATTCTCGATGAAATTGCTCTTACTCATTTTTTAATCGCGAGAATATGGCTAGCAGGACCACTTGAAGAAACCTGCACCCACGAGCCGGAAGCCCACTGAATCGGAGAAAACTTATCGACTAAAGTGCCGTCACCCATCTGACCATCACCAGCGTCGCCCCAAGCCCAGATCGTCCCATCCGGTTTGATGGCTGCAGTGTGTGAATAGCCGGCAGCGATTTGACTCCACGAGGTTCCGGTCATTTGTATCGGAGAATATTTCGTTCCTCCGAGTTGGCCATGTTGCCCGTTCGAGTTGTAACCCGTGACCCAAATCTGCCCCAAACTATTGAGCAAGACCGAGTGACGGTAACCGCCCGCGGCTTGAACGATGGTTCCCGCGATCGTCATTTGAACAGGAGACGATCTGTTGATCGCCGAACCGTCACCGAGTTGCCCCAGATTGTTCAAACCCCAAGCCCATGCCGTTCCGTCTGAACGAATTCCGATGGCATGGTCATATCCGCACGTGACTCGTGCCCATGTCCCCGGAATTTGAACGGGAACGGCGTTTGTAAATCCAAGCCCAAGTTGACCGAAGTTGTTGTTTCCCCATGTCCAGAGAGTGCCATCCGATTGAAGCGCTACTGAGTGCGACCATCCACCAGCACTGCTCGACCAAGTTCCGGCAAGCTGAATCGGCGACGATTGCGCGACGTTGGTGCCATCGCCCAACTGGTTTGCGCCATTGGCTCCCCAAACCCAGAATGTTCCGTCGGTGTGAACACCCATCGTGTGACTGGCACCGCATGCGATCTGACTCCATGATCCAGCGATCTGCACCGGCGATGAGAGATGAGCCGTCGCGCCGTTACCGAGCTGGCCGAGAGAGTTTCCTCCCCAAGTCCAAAGCGTGCCGTCCGATTTGATCGCGGCCGAATGATAGCCACCAGCAGCGGCTTGGCTCCAAGAACCTGGGACTTGCGCGGGCGATGTATAAGTCGTGCCGAGCCCGAGCTGACCCCAGTTGTTATCACCCCAGACATAAAGAGATCCGTCGGTTCTTCTCGCAAGAAAATGGTTGGCATTGCCGCCCGAGCTGAGCAATGTCCACGAGCCGGCGAGCTGAACCGGTGACGATCGATTCGTCACGGTGCCGTCGCCGACTTCACCCACAGTGTTGGCGCCCCAAGTCCAGAGAGTTCCATCACTGCGAACGGCGCCTGCTGATGAGTCGATCGCGCCCGCAGAAAGCCACGTTCCTGCCAGCTGAACCGGGACCCCCCGATTGATCGTCGTTCCGTCACCGAGTTGACCTAAATTGTTTCGACCAAAAGTCCAAAGTGTTCCGCCGGTCTTGATACCGACACTAAACACGTTACCGCCCGTGATCGCTGTCCATGAACCCGCAACTTGAACCGGCGAGCTCTTCGACACCGAAGTACCATCGCCCAGCTGTCCGTAGTTATTCGCGCCAAATGTATAGAGAGTCGCAATCGTGCTTCGAATCGCCAATGTCTGATTGGCGCCGGCCGCGACCTGAGACCACGAACCAGCCACTTGAACAGGAGTCGACAAAGTGCTCGTGCCACCGTTGCCGAGCTGGCCTGAGCCGCCGTTACCCCACGTCCAAAGTGTTCCGTCAGTTTTGATGGCAGCACCGTGCTGTTCTCCGGCCGCAATCTGGGTCCATGAACCTGCTATCTGCGCTGGCGAAGATTTCGAAGTAGCCGTGCTGTCTCCGAGTCGTCCGGCGCCACCGTAGCCCCAACTCCAGAGTGTGCCATCGGTTCGAAGGGCAGAGCTATGGAGAATGCCTGCCGCAACTTGGGTCCAAGAGCCAGCGATCTGCACCGGCGATGACCTGTACACTTGTGTTCCATCGCCGAGCTGACCGTATTGGTTTGATCCCCACGACCAAAGCGTTCCATCGGCCTTAATTCCTAAAGAGTGATCACCGCCAGAAGCGAGTTTGCTCCACGTTCCTGCCACCTGATTCGGCGAAATTGTCGTCGAGTTAAGCCCGAGCTGGCCGAAAAGGTTATGTCCCCAACTCCAGAGAGTGCCGTCGGGTTTGATAGCGAGTGTGTGATAGCCCCCGCCATTGACTTGGCTCCACGACCCGCCGATTTGAACCGGTGAGGTCCGAGTGGTTGAGGTCTGATCGCCGATCTGACCGTAGCCGTTGGATCCCCACGTCCACAGAGTGTGATCTGTACGAAGGCCAGTGCCGTGATGAGCACCGAAACTAATGTCTCGCCAAGTTCCAGGAATTTGAACCGGAGATGATTTGGTTACGATTGTACCGTCGCCCAACTGCCCGGCCTGATTGAATCCCCAAGTATAAAGAGTTCCGTCGGTGTGGATTCCACCGGTGAAACTTTCTCCGGAAGCAATCTGACTCCACGATCCATCAACCTGGATGGGCGACGACTTGTTCACTGTGGTGCCATCGCCGAGCGCACCCATGTTGTTGATACCGAAGGTCCATAGAGTTCCGTTGCTCTTCAGTGCTACGGTGTGAAAGTTCCCGACGGTGATTTTGGACCAAGTGCCCGGCACCTGAGACGGCGTCGAGAAGCTCGCATTGATTCCGACTTGTCCGTTGCTGTTGCTTCCCCAACCCCAAAGGGTTCCGTCTGTTCGAATCGCCATCGCAAACGATGCTCCGGCCGCAACTTGACTCCACGAAGCCGATCCACCGATCAGAACCGGGCTGTTCCGGTTACCAAATGTTCCATCGCCAACCGCGGAGTTACCACCCCAAGCCCACATCGACCCGTCAGGCCGAAGCGCTACAGCATGAACAGACCCAACAGCAAGCTGGCTCCATGAGCCTGCGACCTGCGCCGGCGTCGACTTGCCGACAAGTGTACCGTCACCCATTTGTCCGACGGTTCCAGCACCCCACATCCAAAGAGTGCCGTCTTGTTTGATACCGCCGCTGACCGTTGATCCTCCAGCTGAAACTTGAAGCCAAGATCCTTGCGGAAGCTGAGTCGGCCAGGATTTCCCTGCCGTCGTCCCGTCGCCAAGTTGCCCAGCTGTGTTGGAACCAGCAGCCCATAAATTATTTGGGTTTGGAAGATAGTTCTTCCACAAGCCGTGCGGAATTATTTGTGCGAAGACGTCTTTAGCCGAAAATAAAATCGAGCCCGTCCCGAAAAGTCGGGTCCACGCTTGCAATCCTGTGAGCCCTTGGATTTTCGCTAGAAAACCACGACGACCAAGATTGATCTTTGATTTTTGCTTTCGATTGGAGTCGTCGCTCACAAAACTCCTCGTACAATTCCCTGAGCCTAGATGACCTATTTGAAAAGACTAGATGAGGTTGGCTCTAGAGTCCAGGCATCCAAGACACATAGACGTCTGATCCCATGACCAAGAACGTATAAAGTGTATCTTTGTTCGGTGTCGTCAAACCATGATCGACCGGCAAATGAACGGCGATCGACGTGGTTCCCGCGTCCGAGTACGCGTTAAATGCGCATGTGCCGGATGTGTCGCCTTTTACAGCGAACGTATACGAGCCGCCGTCTTTCATATTGTGAAGCGCGTAAGTGACTGTGCCCGCGCCGCAGCTGCCCGCTGTGTATTGCAAGTTACCTGTACCAAAGTCGACAGTGGTCGCTCCGACTGAAACAGCTGGCTTGACCAAGAGAGTTCCGTTTACGTCAAGAGTACTGCGAGGAGTTGTCGTGCCGACACCGACGTAACCAGTGGTATCGATACGCATGCGCTCGGCGAATGTACTTCCGGTTGTCGTCGAGAACACCATACGAGATGTCGCCGCTGATGGCCCACGAGTCGACGAAATTTGTCCGAGGCTGGTGGCTCCGTTACCGAAGAGGAGAGCCGGCCCGCGGTCAGCACCGTTGCTGTAGTTCATCAAATTCATGACGACTTGTTCGCCCGCGACCGTCGCTCCGGATGTAACTCCGCCCGCGACATACAGACCGTCGTTGATTTCAGCGTAGTCGTCGATAACGACGCTGCCCTTCGTAGCGTCGCTCGTCGATTGAAGTGTCAAGTTGCCGCCGGATGCCGCACTTCCATAGATGGTATTGCCGCCCATCTTGAGCGTGCCCGTCATCGCAACCGATCCGTCTTTCATGAAATCGCCAGCACCACTGCCTGCAACTGCAGTTTGCCAAGCAGAGCCGTTGTACCACTTGAGCTTGTTCGAATCGCCTGAGTCGATGTAGATATCGCCGGCCGCCGGAGACGTCGGCGCTGCCGATGCAGCGACACGAATCGGACCAGCGACTTCAAGAAGACGATTCGGACTAATTGTTCCGATACCGACTTGAGTTCCATTCGTCGTCAAAGCCGGAGCATTTCCTGAAGAACCCATGTGAATTCTTCCGGTGCTTGTCGTAGAGATGGCGATATCGCCAGCAACAGTTCCCGTTAGGAAGTTGTTGCTTCCACCAGCAACGCCAAGAGATCCTTCCGAACCTGTTCGACCAACCGAAATAGTAGTCCAATTGCCAGCCGCGCCCGAAAGAACATTAACACCGACTCGCGAAGCGCCAACCTTCACGTCGACTGGATACGCTGGAGTTGTCGTTCCGACACCAACGTATCCTTCCTTCGAGATACGAACCTTCTCTGCCAGCGTACCGGAATTGCGAGTCGCAATGGTCATGTAAGATTCCGCAGTCGAAGCGCCGACGTAAGTTTGGATTTGACTGAGAGGAGTCCCGTTTGAGGTCATCAGCAAAGACGACGACGAACCAGCGCCCGTATGAAGATTCGTAATTGAAAGTGGGTAATCAGCGGCAGTCGTGCCAGTCAACGTTGCGCGTCCGGCAGTATCGAAAGACAGACCTTCGGCATCGCCATCATTGTTAATCTGATTTGCACCTAATCGGAAATTGCCGGTCATTGTGACCGAACCATCCTTCATAAGATCGCCAGCACCCGCGCCAGTACCAACAGTTTGCCAAGCAGAACCGTTGTACCACTTGAGATTGTTTGAATCCGCTGAGTCGATGTAGATATCACCCGTTGCCGGTGAGGATGGAACCGTTGATGCTGTCAATCGCATTGGGCCTGCAACTTCAAGAAGTCGATTTGGTGTCGCGGTTCCGATTCCCACGTATCCATTGGTATGAATACGCATTCTCTCAGCAAGAACCGTCGCGCTCTTCGTGTGGAAAGCCAACGAGTTATTGCCTGCCGAAACCTGCTCTTCGTCGATCGAAGCTGTCGGAGTTGATGCGTGTGTAAAAACCAAAGCCGTTTTCGAATTGGCCGTCGAAACCGGGTTCGTGATCGACAATGTCTGCGTGGTCGTTCCGTTTCCGCCTGTGACGACGGTTCGTCCAGCAGTATCAATAGTGATCCCGTTCGTTCCACCCGCATTGGTGATGACGTTTGAACCGAGCTGGAACGCACCCGTCATCGCGACAGATCCATCTTTCATGAAGTCGCCCGCGCCGGCACCAGTACCAACGGTTTGCCAAGCTGTACCGTTGTACCATTTGAGCTTGTTTGCATCGCCTGAGTCGATCGCAATGTCGCCCAATGCACCCGTCGGGAGTGCCGCTGCATCAACTCTAATTGGACCACCAACATGCAAGAGTCGTTGAGGACTGGTCGTTCCGATACCAACATTACCGCCGCTGGTGATACGCATCGACTCCGTGACTGTTCCAGCTCGCATGTTAGCGAACTTAAAATAGGAATTGTTCGTTGAGGCGCCGTCGAGGCCCATTCCAACAGAACCTACGAAAGTGCCAGCGCCAGATCCTGCTCTGAAGCCGTATGCGGCACCAGCGTCGGCAGCCACTGCCTTGTTCTGGACCTGTGCCAGCGGTTTGATGCCCGAAGAATCAGTCATCGATGCTCGAGTGATTCCGTTAACATCCAACTGATATGTCGAACTCGCCGCAACTCCGATACCGACGTTTCCATCTGTATCAATCGAAATACCTTCGCTGCCGCCATCGTTTGAAATCCAATTTCCACCTGTGCGGAAATTTCCGGTCATTGCGACAGATCCATCTTTCATGAAGTCGCCGATACCAGAACCCGAACCCGGCGCAGCCCAAGACAACACGCCCGAACCGTTTGTCTGAAGAAATTCACCTGAGTCGCCATCGTCTGCCGGCATCGTCAGACCGTAGCTTGTAAAGCCAACCGGAGTGACGATCGAGATTTCTCCGCCTGCCGCGCCGTCTTTCAAAATTAATGAGCTTGTGAACTTCGCACTACCCGTGACGAACGCGTTTGATGAATCGCGTTTCACGATCGCGTCAGCGGTGTTCGCAGCAGTTGCCGCATTTGCAAGTGCTTCACCGGTTGCGATGTTTGCTGCTGTCGAACCACCGACCGTCGCAACCGTGAACGAACCAGCGTTCGTCATTGTTACGTCGCCAGCAGGAGTCACTTCTTGTGCATCGCCTGATCCGTCACCGACCCAGATTTTTCCGTCTGTGAGCGCTGAACCTACGATGGCTGAAATACCTGTCGCAGTGAGTGCTCCGCCAGCAGACAGGTTAAGGCCAGAACCGATCGTAATCTCTTCGATCACTCCGTCAGTACCGGCCGCACGACCCAAGATTCTTTGCGAAGTGACATCTTGAATTTTCGCGTAAGTAACGTTCTTGTCTAAGATCTTTACCGATGTAATCGCATCGTTTGCAATCGTAGCACCTGTTGAGCCAGGGCCTGTTGCCGTGACATCACCAGTCAGTGCAGTAATGCCACCTGAAGTTCCAACGGCCTGCCATGAAGTTCCGTTGTACCACTTGAGTTGGTTACTCGCGCCAGAGTCGATAACGATATCACCAGTGCTCGGTGATCCAGGAAGTGCGGCTGGCGCAACATTCAATCCTGTCAACGATGCGGCGCCAGCAGAAAATTCACCAGCTGCTCCGCGCTTAACGATCGCATTGGCTGTGTTCGCAGACGTCGCCGCATTCGCGAGAGCTTCAGCTGTCGCAATGTCAGCAGCATCTGAGCCACCAACTGTTGCAACTGTGAACGAACCAGCGTTCGTCATCGTTACATCACCTGCAGGAGTTACTTCTTGCGCCAAGCTTGTGCCGTCACCGACCCAGATTTTTCCGTTCGTGAGTGCTGAACCAACGATGGCAGACAATCCTGTTGCTGTGAGCGCACCACCGGCAGACAAATTAAGACCTGTACCAATGGTGATCTCTTCGATCACTCCGTCAGTACCAGCCGCACGACCCAAAATTCTTTGCGAAGTAACGTCTTGGATTTTTGCGTACGTCACGTTCTTATCTGTGATCTTCAACGTAGTGACGGCGTTGTTTTTGATCTCGAGAGTATCGACCGCGTCATCTTGGAGTTCAGCATTGCCGATGGCGTTATCGGCCATCTTTGCATTCGTGATCACATCGTTTGCAATCGTCGCAGTCGATGAACCTGGGCCTGTTGCCGTTACTTCACCAGTGAGCGCAGTAATACCGCCCGATGTTCCAACAACTTGCCATGCAGAGCCGTTGTACCATTTAAGCTTATTGCCATCGCCTGAATCGATAACGACGGCACCTGTTGCAGGAGCACCTGGAAGTGCTGTCGGATCAACGCGAAGGCCGGCCGTGGTACGAACATTCGCCGCGGTGATGTCTTCAGCAGCGAAGCTTCCGTTGTTATCACGAAGAACCAATGTATCTGGATCGTTTGCAGAACTTGCGTTTGCCACGATGTCGACAGCTTGCGAGATGTCTGCAGCAGCTTTTCCGCCAACATCAGTCACCGTGAAGCTACCGGCGTTATCCATCGTAACGTCGCCGGCCGGAGTCACTTCTTGTGCTTTACCGCCAGCATCGCCAACCCAGAGTTTACCGTTCGCAAGGGCTGCGATGTTCGTTACTGCATCAAGTTTTGCAGCAAACGATGTGAAGTCGTCTTTATCAAGATAACCATCAGCCGATGCTGTCGCGACAGGCATTCCAACGATTGGGTCAGCGACTGTTCCTGAGTTTGCAAGTGGCGCAGTCAATGTGAGTGAAGCAACTGTTCCGGCAGAACCTGCATCAGTTCCGCATTCCCATGTGTCTGTTGTATCGTTGAATTTCAAAACTTGACCGTCAGCACACGACGCTGCACCAGCAGCGATCGGATTACCACGAATCTTCAGCGCATCGCCAAATCTAGCATCATCACCAGCAGCAACCGTTCCAGCCGTGTTGCCAACATCAAGAGTTGCGGCATCACCGAGGCCAGAAACTTGCGTGTGAGCGATAGCGATGTTTGAGCAAGTGAATGTATCTGTTGCCGCACTCCACGTCAGAGTTTGGTCAGCGTCACAATCTGCATCAGCAAACTGCGGAGCGCCTGCTGGCGTACGAAGATCAGCCATTCCAAAATTCACGGCTTGATATTCAGCACCTGTCCAAACAAAGACTTTTCCATCGTCACCGACACCCAATGCTGCCGCATTGATCGCGTTACCTTGGATTTTTGCAACTGTCGGATCTGGGTAAGTACCATCGAGATCACCAGCAGCCGCTCCACCTGGAGCAACACCTGTGATTGTCGTGTTACCAGCTGCCGTCAGACGACCTTGTTGATCAACTGTGAATGTTGCAACTTGCGTTGCAGACCCATAAGCTCCCGGAGTTACGACCGTGTCAGCAAGAGAGATCGTTCCGGTTCCTGTGATCGGACCACCAGTCAATCCAGTGCCTGTTGCAACGTTCGTTACTGATCCCGCAGAAGCTGCACCCCAAGAGAGATTACCAGAGCCGTCAGTTGTAAGAACTTGTCCCGATCCACCATCATCAAGCGGCCAAATCAATGTGTAATCAGCTGCGATCGCAATCGGAGCTTTCATCTTGATGCGACTTGCACCTGCTGTTGCATCATCTGGATCAACGAGTTGAAGTTCACGTGTTGCGGCGATTGTTGAACTAACGTTTGCAGCAACAACACTACCAGTAACTGTCGCGTTACCGCCGACAGTTAAATTTCCAGATGCAGCAATGTCAGCGCCTGAGATATTTCCGGCACTCAGTGCACCGGTCGTCGTGATTGCGATGTTCGTCGCAAGATCACTACCCGTGATTGTTCCGTCATCAATCTTCGCTGAGTTGACGGCATCGTCAGCAAGCTCAGTTGTTCCAACTCCGCCAGCTGCGATCGAGATTGTTCCGGTTGTTGTGAACCCGCCGCCTGTGAGTCCAGTGCCGGTATCAACTTGTGTGACTGTTCCAGAACCAGCACCCGCCGTCACACACGTGAGCATTCCTGATCCGTTGTCTTTCAAGAACTGGTTCGCACCACACACAGGCAATGCTGTTTTTGCAAACGCCTGAACGCCAGCAAGTGGATCAGCCGAAGTCCACGTCGTTCCGTTCCATGTAAGAGCGTGACCCGTCGTCATCGCCGGAACAGTAACGCCATTCAGACGACCCGCATGTTCGTACTGAGTCGAAGTTCCTGCCAGCAACGCCAAGAGCTCATTGTATTGATCATTATCAAGAGGTGACGTGTTAACGAGAGTTCCGTCGGCTTCAGCAAAACGAAGAAGGTTCTCTGCAGTATAGCCACCAACTTGTTTCGCTTCGATTGCGAGCGGAACGAAGTTGATGTTCATCGCCGGCATTGGTTCAAACGACGACATTGTTTCGTCTTTGAAAGAAACATAGAACATCCGGCCATCTTCTGGGCTCGTATTATATGTCGTCCCCGAAGAACACTTTGAAGCTGCAAACGTGAATGACCCACGGTTCGCAAAAATGCGATCAAGACCGTAACCAGATGTGTCTGTTCGAGTTCCACTTCCGTCATTGAGGGTCAATGAGAAGAGACCACCCGAATTCTCCATGTCGAGCGTTTGAACCTCTTCATACATTAAACAGCGGCTACCGTTTGGAGTTCGGATCTGTAGTTTGAATTGAACGTTCGAGCCCTCTAAAGGCTTGCCATCAGGTTTAAGAATTCGACCCTGATAAGTAATACCTGATTGCCCTGCATTAGCGAGCGGAAGGCTCACTATGAATACCAGGCTCAGCATTAAGAATACGTTCAACATGCTTAACTTATCGGAATGTTGGCCGATTGTTGCAGCGGGAACTGCACTTCGATGTAAACTGAGATATCTCAGCGACGTAAAGTGAACCTAAACGATCTGAGTATTTCAAAATGAGACTCGTGATGAGACATGGGCCAGTTTGGTTCACTTTCCGCAATCTCAAAACATAAACTTAGTTTATATATTTTTATCGAAATGGAACGCTGAAAGACAGCCTGATTCTTCCCGTCGATATGTGAAGATATTCTAGAGATCGAGCGCAACGACGGTGATGTCATCTTCAAGTGTCGAAGAAGATGCTTTATCAGACTGCTCCATCAAGGAAGCCAGGAAGCCGTGCAGAGAATCAAGGTTCGCGGTATGAGCATGGATCAGCATTGTGCCGAATGCCCTTTCGCTGATGGGCTCACCCGCGATTGTTTTTCGCTCAGTCAGACCATCGGTGACCAATACGAGACGCGCGCCTTCATTGACCAGGCATTGCCCGACCGACACTTTCGCAAGCCCAGTGCCGAGCGGTGATGAGACAGGATCGCCTAGGCTTTCGAGTGACTTCCACGAGAGATCCTTCGCATCCTTTGGCAGAAGGATTGCGGCCAAATGACTGGCGTTGATGTAACGAAGTGCTCGCGACTGCAAATCGATCTCGACAATAAACGCACTCATCGCCATTCGGCCACCCGAACATTTTTGAATCGCCTTCGTCAAAACTGCGTAAGCGCGCTCGATGGTCAGCTCAGGGTCATCTTCAATCGTTGCAACAGCCGATCGCGCAGCGCTCGTGATCAAGCCGGCCGAGGCTCCATGCCCTGTGGCATCGCCAACGAGAGCAAAAACTTTTCCGCCACAAGACCAGTGCCACCACCAGTCGCCACCGATTTCAGTTGCCGAGCGATAAGCTCCACCAACCTGCAGCCACTCGTACGAAACCTCCGGATGAACCGGAAACAAACTGGCCTGTAGAGTTCGAGCTTTCGCGAGTTCCGTTTCCATCCGACCTTTTTCAACCGTTTCAGAAACGATTCCTTGTTCGAGAAACTTGAAAACAAGTCCGCCCGCTCGGATTTGATCGTTGTTCTTCAGTGGATGCGCAACGTTCGGCGTGAGCGCCTGATTTTCAACAAGTGTCTTATTGGTTGAGCCCAAATCAGTGATCGTCGCTTTGTTGTTCGAGAAATGAATGCGAGCATGCATCTTACTGAGACTCGCTTCAGCCAGATGAATATCCGCTGTCGGATTTCTTCCGAGCAAGAGCTCGGTCTTATTCAGTATCCACTGACGTCCCATCAAATCCGCTGGACCGACCAGTAAAACCAAACATGGAGGAATTTGTAGGCCCGACGAAACGTCGATTTCTTTAGTGTTCGAACTAAAGATGTTCGTCTTTTCAAACTGCTCGTCGTCATCGCCTGCTGACATGAACAAAAGTCTATACGAAAAATCGCGCTGTCTGCCGAAGGAGTTGCAACTCAGGCCCAAAGGCTCGACGAGTCGCAACGAAACAATCATTTTTGTTTACTAGGCTCTACTCTATTCGCAGCCACGTAAACTGAGCGACGCTTCGTCCGGTCAATGCGGCCTGAGTCGAAATCTGCCGTACGCAATGAACGCGCAGATCGCAGCAACGACGAGCCAATAGACTATCTCGCCGCGATTCTGATCACCAGAAGCAAGATTCAATCCCGTAAAGAGCAACATCTCGGCTGCAATACCCAGCGCCCCGATGGGCGCCAAAAAACCGAGGCGTTTTTTGAAAGCCGGAATAATCAAAAAAAGTGCGCAAATGATTTCAAAAACACTCAGTGACTGCCAAGCGCCTTGAGGAATCGCACTCAACGACGGAACGGTATTCGAAAATTTCCACGCAGCACCGATGACCGTATGAAGAGCCAGAAACCCTTGAAGAACCCACAAAAAGATATTCATCATTCCACCCTATCCATTCTCGCGTCGAAGTCGTTGGATGATTTGATCGAGCTTTCCTAAAAACTGCGAGCGATCTTTCTTTTCCATTGGCGCAGGCCCTCCTCGCATCTCACCCATATGCCGAAGATTCTGCATCAACTCGCGATTGGCAACAGCACCACCAATGCTGTCCTCGGTGAACTCAACCCCTTTTGGGCCGAGCACTGCCATCTGCTTTTTCACACAGCGATCCGCAAGAAGGATGTCTGAGGTCACCACAATGTCGCCCTTCGAACCGTGCTCGACAATCCAGTCGTCAGCAGCATCGGAGCCACCTGATACCA
>Ga0247823_10003436_pt1 | contig 12834 bp, 8 predicted proteins | sample 13C_PalmiticAcid_2_FD_192426 | JGI IMG/M metagenome (GOLD analysis project Ga0247823, IMG submission 192426) | Soil microbial communities from agricultural site in Penn Yan, New York, United States - 13C_PalmiticAcid_Day30 | ecosystem: Environmental > Terrestrial > Soil > Agricultural land...
ATGGCGTTGACGGCAGCAAGGTTCTGCTCCGCTTCGGTGCTTCCTGCATTCTGGTTTGCCTCGACTGCTGCTGGGAGCGCGGCCTGGTTGCTGGCCACCTCCTTGTTGATATCCTCAAGCTCTTCTTGCGTGTTGATGTTGGCGGGGGTGTTGACGTTGGGCTGGGTGTCGGTCTGCTGGACCGCGAAGCAACCTGAGTGACCGTAAGTAACCGCAGACCCAGTGAGAGTAAGTAAGATGGTGGAACATACCGCCGAATGGGCCAGCCTGGGCATTGTTCCGGCAGCGGACGGTGCAGACGTTTCCAGTCGAGCCTCCCACGCACTTGAAGTTGTTGGGCATGGTGACAGTGATATTGAAGTCTTGAGCCTGTGCCTGCGACAGGCCATTGGCGCCGGGGATGTTGTTGGTGACGGTCAGGTTCTGGCTAAAGATGCCCGTGTTGCTCCCCTCGTCCAAGTCGCAGAAGTAAGGGCCGGCGCCGTCGGCATTGACTTGGTGGATGGTGACCTGCATTTGGCTCCCCGACTGCACTTGGGTCACCTCATTTGCGGCCAAGGCGTTCTCTGTGACCTCCCCAACGTCGATGTTGCCGGTGAGCTTGGTCCGCCCGCAGCTGTTGACGGTGCCCGCGGCGATCTCGGCGTCCCGAATGATTGTGCTGTCCATCTGGCAAGGGTTGATGGTTGTGCAATTCCTTGCGATGGCGTCGTTGACTTGGAAGCCAACGGATGGCGGCGACCCAGTGTCTCCCTGGGCTGCCAGAATCACACCATGCGCGTCAACTAAAGCAAGAAGAGCCGCCAGCGGCAGGATTTGGGCAAACATTGTTGAAAAGATTGTCGGTCAAACCGAAAAGAAGGTAAAAAGTAAAGAAGGGAGGCCCAGCCTGCCAAACGCAAGGAAACAAGAAAGAAGGAGGTGCAAGAGCAATGCAGCGAGAGAAGTGCTGTTGTTGAGACCATCGATGCTGTGAGGGTTTCGGGCGCGCATATTTAAGTCCTTTTTTTATCTCGTCGGGCGGGATGCCTGAGCACCAGTGAATGGGTTGGCCAGACTCCCAAAAGTGGCCACCTTGAGCACAAGTTTCATCCTCGAAAGGTAGCTCCAGGGATGAGATGCCTTCTCCAGCATGAGATGGGGTATGAGCTCAGTCGATTCTTACTACATCTTCCCGGTTTTTTGCGGTTGAGATGGACCAAAGCGGGCATCTTGTTTCCCGCCAGCTTAGTCCTGCCTGGGTTGGAGGTATTGGGCAGCATATTCAGGGATTTTGCGAGAGGGATGATCCATGATATACCAAGCGTGCTGCTGCCGCGAACCGTGTAGAGGTCCACTTTGCTACGGTGGGAGTGACATGTTCTAGGACGAGTCAGCCAGGAATGTTTCCGAATTCTTGGGCTACTCCTGTGGTTCAGATCGGTGGAGAAGAAAACAGCGGCGAATCGTGTTTCAAGCACCCTGATCTGAACTTACACACAGCCGCACCGAGTCACGAGCGGCGAGAGCCGCGACTCGGACGGCGCATGCCATCCTTGTTTCTCCAAACACACCAAAGAGCTGAAGAAAAACACATTTGTTTGTTTGCCCCGTTCGCCGTCAACGTTTCCCTGGAAAGCCCGGTCAGCATTGCAGGCAGATTGTGGGTTTTCATAGAAGGTAGAAGCAAGTGGCTCAACGGAGTCGGTCCTCCGTTTTAATTCTAAATTGGATCAAATTGGATGAAATCTGAAGCAGCTCCAGTGGAGTGTTTCATACCAGAGATAGCGGCAGATATGGAGAAGGTGGTGGTGTGTCACCTCGGGCAAACTTGTTTCCTAGCATGGAATTATTGTAATTGTCTAGGCGTCTCACGGTCTTCACAGGTAATACGAGCAAGTGTGGGCACCTGTTACCATGGTCCCCCAAACTGAGTTCTGATTTCAGTTCCTGAATCTCGTCTCACTGTCATGGCGTCGACTCTCAAGGAGCCATCTACTGCCTAAGCCGTCCCATCTTCCAGCCAGTGCTCATCAAGCAGAAAGAAAGAATAAGTGAATCCGATCTTCATGACGAGGCAGTACCAGCGATGTGAAACCTCATCCTCCATCCCAGCCCAAATCATGTCAGCTGTTCGCAGTCCCTGTGACGAAGTCCCCCCACAGCATCCTGCTCTTCTTAATCCGTTTGAGAATGATACTTGGCACCCGAGACCTCTGAGCGTGCAGCGACTCACGCCGAGACTCGAGACGTCGCAGCGTTGCTTCTCGATGTCTCTCGATATCGCCCCGCTGGAGTTCTTCCTCCAGTTTCGACGACGGGCTGAGAGACGACCGAGGCAGTGGTGGCAGCGGTTTATTTCTGTCAATCTGCTTGCTCAACCTTCTGGCAGCCTGAGACCGGCGGCGGATATTTGTGTGGCTTTCTGCCCTTGTTTGCCCAAGGTGCCGTTTTCGGAGTGTTGGGGATGGTGATGTCTGCGAAGCGCGCTGTCTCGGTCGCATCGACAGCCGCGGCTGTTCTCGAACAGGGTAACCCAGTTGCTTCAGGGTGTTGTTGAGCGTTGCCCTGTTGAGGGATATCCTTTGGCGCAAGGCGACCGAATTTCGCTGCTTTGCCAGCAGGAGGGCTCGGGCTTTGGGCTTCCCAGGCCTGGATAAAGAAATGCCCATGATGTGGGTTGTTATGCAGCCCAATGAACTGGCCGGACCCGTGGTCGCTTTTTGGTCGGCCGAGGGGGAGTTGGGGGATTGCGGAACAAGTTAAGGACCTGAAGGCCGAGTGTATGAAAGGGAAGGGCTCACCAAGATATATTTGGCCCAGTGGCTCCATCACGATGAGTTTGGTCCCATCTCAGGGGTCATGTGTTTATGGTGTTGACCAGGAGGCTGAGAGAGCCACCTGGAACCCTTTGAAATACGCACGCCCATTGCGAGAGCCACATGAGCATGATGGGTTGGGATAAAACCCCAAGACCGAAACGTCACACTCTCGGGCAGAAACCAGAATTGGCTGGCGTGCTTGCCTGCTATTTGAATGTGGAAGAAAAACAAGGCTATCTACAAAACTCTACCCACGCCCACATCCCATTCAAACGCTAAAAACATGTCGTGACGTCGTAACCCGGATATCAACAGCAGCTCTGCCTCCCATCATCCTCCTCTTTCATGATCATCATATCATCATCATCGATATCGACAACCCATCCCTACCCCGACACAATATACACCGGTTCCCACCACACCTCCCACCCAACCTTTCCCTCTGCCCCCCTTTCTTTTCGCTCCACCCCCTCGCAAGCTCAAACATACGCCCGATGGTGCGAGTGCGAACTCCTCCTGCTCCCGCTGCGGTGCCCGCTCCGGCTCCGATGGCGGCTGTGGCTGCGGTGGCGGCTGTGGCTCCGCCTGCGCGTCTCGACGTGGTGGCGCCGCTCGCTCTTGACGGCGTGGTCGCCGTGGATCCACGCGAGCACGGCCGTGATGAAGAAGAAGACGCAGTTCATGATGCCCAGCGCGAAGCACCCCTTGAGCATGCCGCACGTCTTGTTGACGCTCACGTCCCAGCCCGTGGGCAGGCGGGCGCTGCCGAGGATGCCAAAGTCGAGGTCGACGCTCGAGCCGGGCTGGACGGACGCGCATTCGGCGCGGGCGATGAAGCGCAAAAAGTAGACGCCCGCGATCAGGGCGCCGACGAAGGCGAGGTCGATCAGGGCGACGAACTGGGCGTTGGCCGACGAGCGGTGGTAGCTGAAGAGGGTGAAGACGGCCCAGGCGAGGGCGAGCACCGAGACGATGAAGAGGAGCAGGATGTAGGTGGGCGTCATGACGTTGGACTCGAGGTGGATGTGGACGAACCAGGAGAGCATGCCCATGATGGGGATCTACATATTCAAAGTTAGACGGCAGCCGGGTGCGGGGTGAGTAAGACGTAAACGTACCAGAGTGATGATCTCCGAGAAGCGCCAGAAGGCGAACATGATTGCGAACATCATCTTGAGCGATGTTGGTGCGCCGCGCGCAGGGTTACCGGGAGTTTTTGTGTTACCGCAGGCCGGATGCGCACGAGTGTTGAGTTTGAGTGTGTTGATGAGTGGGTTTGAATAAACTCAGCAATCAGGTCTGCAGTCGCAGTTGGGCTGACGATGAAGAACCAGTCGGAATGGCTGGGTCGGGTGACCGACTGAGCCCGGTCTTTTAATTCGCGGCAAGAACGCCTTCCAGCTGCCGCCCTCAGCACAAACTCCTCCTGTTGGCGCAGCGAGGGATTGGTTCCCAGCCTCCGGGCACTCGGTTGTGCGATCTGTGCCTCGTGCCGCGTGTGTTGCTGTCGAACAACCTTCTTGAAAGGTGTGGCGCACGTGGTTGAAGACGGTCACACCTTGCACCAATCGGCGACTGCTGCGTCCCTGACAGTCGGTATGAAGGTTGTCTCGTTGCAAAAACCCTTATGACGTCTGCGCAGATCGTCCCCGTCGCAAACTTGTCCGTTGATGCAGGCAAGTGGGGTTGTTGGCAGGGAAACGGGAAGCAAGATTCAGGAACCGTGCCGCCAACCGACAATGGCGAGAACGTGGCTTGGGCGATCTTGCCGTCAAGTCGCTCCCAAAATCTGGGGGTCTAGACAATGCGATTGTTTAAAAGAAGAAACATTTCTGGGAGCTCCTTCTGCGGAAAAGGCGCATCTCATCGTCTCATGCACGACAGAGGAAGCTGGAAAAGCCGGGGGTTGGCAGCTCAACCAATCAGCGCGGGCCTTGGTTGCCCGGCACCGGCCCCGCTTTCCAAGAATCGGAATGGCTGGTGTCACCTTCAAGGCGTGGCACGGAGCTGAGTGGGATGCGGCAGAGCTTCACCTTTGGAGAGTGGGGATTCCACAGTGAGCAACTGGTGTAAATGCATCTTCAGTTACGCGCCTCCTAAACATTAAGTATATTCAAATACGTACTCACGCTCGGCGTCTTTCAGTCCATCACGCCGAGCTCGTCAAAATCCCGAATCACCGGCCCCACATCCTCCGCGTCCGTGTCGGACCCGCCCCGGTCCAGCAGAGGCCGATCAAACACCTCCCCGGCCCCACTGGCCGCATCCGCCGCCCTATTTCTCCCCATGAACTCCTCCGGCCTGCGGTGCGGCACGACAAACGTCTCGCCGTCGATATCCACCTCCTCATCCAGCAGGTCGTCCAGTTCCGAAAAGGCACCCCCGCCGCCTCCCCCGCTGTAGGGATACCCGTGCTCCCTGGTTCCTCGCTTGCCGGAGTGCAGCTGCTGCGTAGTGTAAGGGAACCCCAGCGGCAGCGCGCCATGCACATACGGCCGTCCCGGCGCCGTCCACTCGTGCTCCTCGACGACCGGCACCTTGGCCCTCCTCGCCTCCCGCGCCGCCGGCCGCCGTCCCGGCCTTGGGCCGCCCGCCAAGGAGGACGGCGGGCGCACGCTGCTCCCCGTGTCGCTGCCCGAGTACGACAGCACGCTCGCGGCCGAGGTCGCGCTGCTAAAGGGCGTGTACATGCCGCCGCCGCCGCCGCCGATGAGCGACGGCGCCCGGCTGCTGCTGGCGCTGCGGATCGAGCCGCGGGTGCGCTGCGTGCTCATGCCCCGCGGGATCGGGAACGAGTAGTTGCGCCCGCTGTGGTCGTACCCGATGGGGCTGATGCCTTCCTCGGCCGAGTCCTCGGTGCCGCTGTTGGAGACGTCGCCGCCCGTGTTCCACGTGGCCGGCACGGTCCAGCAGTGCGATAGCTCGTGCGCCGCCTCGTGCGGGTTCGGACGAGCCCCGCCGCTCGCCTTCCAAGGCGGCATCTTGACACCTTTGAGGCGCGGCGAGAGATGGTACGAGACGCCCTGGCAGTAGCGAACGGTGGGTGCATCGACCGAAACGCTGGCGAGGGTTTGCAGGATGCCGTAGATGAGCACCCAGCGGCCGCGGCGGGCCGTGGAGGGGTCGACCTCGCCGACCTGATCGCTCTTTTCGAACTTGCTGAAGGCGTCGACGAGGTTGGAGTGGGTGAAATCCGAGCCGAGGATGCAGATGTTGGTTGCTTCTGTGTACGCCAGCTGGATGCGGCGCTCGACCGACCCTGCCCGTCCATTTCCGTTGCCACCCTGGGGGTTGGCGGCCGTCTTCCTGCTGAAGATGCCGCTGGCCGAGTTCTCCTTGGTCGGGTTGGCGGTCCCAAGCAGCGGCGGGATCGAGTCCGGGACAAGAGGATAGGGGTAAGGAATGTGTGGGCATCGGTGCTTGTTGTCGAACTCGATGAGCATATCCGTCAGGGGCAGATCCGGCGTGTCGGCCTCAAACCCTCTGTTCCCGCTCTCGCTCACCATCATCCACTTTCGGCTCGACCGCGCCTCAGATTCATCCCACACAATATCCCGGTTGACCAGGTAGTCGTACAAGGCTGCAAAATCCCTCTGCAACAGCTGTGCCACTGTCCTCGTCAACCAAATATCCTCGTCCCCGCCCTCGACACTTGAAGTGCCCGCGGCAGCGTCCTCTGGCGGTGGCCACGACCCGAACTCGCGAAAGTAATACTGCACAAAGAACTGCTGCAGCCGGTCCATCGCCGCCTTGGCGGGGGCTGCGGCAACGGGTCCGCCTGCCGTCGCCGTCATCGCCACTGCCGCCGGCCACATGTCGCTGTACTCAAAGGTCGCCAGACGCTCCTCGGCGGCCTGCACGCGCAGCTGCGTCTCAAGATTGGCACGCTCGAGGAGAGCTCGGGTTATGGGCGTGACGCATTTGAAGTCGGCGCACGCTTCGAGCTGCGAGTACAGGCCGGCGCAGTGCAGGAAGCTCTCACGCCACCCGTCTTCCCAGCGGACCTCCCTGCCTTCACTCCACGCCAATAAACTTATGGCGGTCTCTGGATCGTTGCGCACGTCGTCAATGCCCCGCGCCAAAAGGTAGTTGAGGATCGCGCCCATGTTATCGGCGCCAGGGGCCATGTATGACTCCAGGCGAGCGTGAAGGTCGCTCAGCGCCTGGCAGAGAGCGAACCCGGCCAGCGACGCGTGGCAGAGCAAAGCAAACACATTGCGCGTGGTGATGTTGTACCGGAGTTGGTCGACCATGGTCAAGTTGGCTGGTGCCGGGAAGTACATCTCGTACGAGATCTGCCCATCCATCTCCCACATGCTGCTGCTCTCTGAGCCGGGGGGCGTTGGCTGGCCGCCACGGCCGTAGGCCCCCGGAGCAAGGTGTTGTTGCTGTCCCTGTGGACTTTGCCGCTGTAGCATTGGCGGAGCGCCCGCAGGAGACACGGGGATGTGCATGTCTGCTTCCGTCGAACCCTCCCGCAAAAGGGTGATCAGGAAACGAGAGCCGGTCGCTTCGATAATGTGCGAAGACAGCCGGAACGAGGGCCGCGCAGGAGGGGACTGGTCCTTGTAGTCCAGGAAGACGAGCACGTCGCCGTTCGGATCCCAGAGCTCGGGATCCTTCTTCAGCTTATTCCACCGCTGCACAGGCCTTCCTGCGCCGACCCAGCGCTTGATCGGCGGGGTGGCTGCGTCGGGAGCAGTCGTCGAGAGGGCCGAGGGTGACGGCAGCACCACGTCCCCTACCTCGTCCCGTTGGGGATCGGGTGGTGCACGGGGTGCATGTCGATGCTCCACGGGCGAGACAGCAGGCTCATACCCGTCGCCCTGGATTCGTGGGCGGACGCCAGCAGTCCGAGTCGGGCGTACGGTTGCAGACGACTCTGGCCTGAGGTCGAGAGCGGTTCCGTCATCGCCGTCCCGCTTTCCCTTCTTCTTGAAGGCAAAGGCCTTTGCCAGTCCCTTCCGCACGCCGTCGCTCTTCTTGTCCAGCACGCTTCTTAGGCCGGACTTCTCGATGCCGGATATATCCTCGGTCTTGACCGTTGGTCTTCTGGGGCGGCCGTACGCCGGGTCGTTGAATGGTGCGTGCATGTGTGCTGTGGTTGGCCGCTCCCTCCTCCCGTCCAAGCTCGACTCGCTCTGGCTTCCGCTGCCCTCCTTCAGAACCTGGGAAGGGGCTCCATCGTGGTAAGCCAGGGTGTTGGCCTCCAAGATGCCCCTATCCCTCCGCCGTGCCTGATCATGACGCGGGCTTGGGATGGACTCGATGGGGTAGTCGTTGATGGTGGCATTGTCGGAGCTGGCAACGGACTTGGCTCGCCCTCGGGATCCCCCAACGGGTTTTGGTTCTGTGGCCTTCTTGCGCACGTAGGCGCTGCGCCCAGACATGGTCAAGCAGGGCTGCTTGAGAGCGTCAAGGTTGACAGAGGAAGATGCAGATGCGTCAGCCTGCGCAGGCAGCGCTTTTCTCGCTCGATGGATGGAGACGGGCCGAGTGTGAAGCAGAATGGAGGATGCGGTGTCAGGCCTCCGGATGGCGATTTTTGGGTGTCTCTCGGAGGTGCTCGATAAGGGGGGTGTGGTTGCTTTTTCCTTCCCGTGGCGGGGCTTTGTTGACTGCTGCCACCAGCCTGGGATGAAGCCGATTGCCCGGATCCAATGCGAATCACACAGCAGCAGTGGCGGCACCTGCAGACTCACTCACAAGGGCCGCGCTATTCGTTGTTGTTTGCCAACTTCCCGGGGACTTGTCGACGAGTCGCGTGTCGGTGAGGCTGCCATAGCGAATCATGGGAGGAGGAAGAGATGTGATCAGGGAAAACCGGCTGGGAAGCATGGCAGACGGCAGCAGGCCGTCCTGTCTTTCTTCTTCCCAGCAGCCGGCCCCAGGTCCCTTGCCGGCCGCGACAATCATGATGCAGCGGGGCGCAGGCCAAGGATCTGGACACAAAGTGACCACCGGGGGGTAACGTTAACTAGCAGATGCACGAGGAAATGACTCCCAAAGTTTGGGACGAGACCCTGGATCTGCATACCATCACCTGCGGACGGGGGCATGGCATCTGATAAGAGGGTATCAGTCCCAGGACGCGCCGTGGTATTGGAGGATGGGAGGGCTCGACCCTGGGCCGATAGTGTTGGCGTCAGCCCTGCATGGTCCCTTCCTGGTACTTGCATGGACTCTGCATTGTCTGGGAGCAAAAAAGAAAGTGCGCTTCGCATCCAGATGCGCCCCCATGGGAATTCGCCCACATTGTCGACGGCGGTGAAACGGCGCTGCTGCTGCGCTCTGCACGGGAACCTGCATCGTGATTGCCCACAAAATGCGAAGAGGCCCCTCCAATCTTTGATGGCGCATTCATCACATTTCCAGGAGGCAGCAGACATCGAGGTCGAGGCAGTCTCGCTTTGGGAAGCCGACGCCCCACTCACTGATTCCACTGCAGGACCCCCACCCCCACATCAACACACAACTGGAAGCAGCAATCCCCATCAGCACCTGCTTGCCCTGCCGTGCCTGGCCAGTTCCAGTGTCCTGGAACTTTGAAACCTCGACTGCCATGAAGTGAAGCAAACTCAGTGCCACCGTTCACCTTGAATGCTGTACCATACGCAGCATTTTGCTTCTTCTTTTCCCTACTTGCAGGACCTCTCCACAAAGGCTCCGAGCACACGACCCAGTCCGGCGAGTTTGTCCTCGGTCCGCCGATGGCGAGGTGAGACCGGACAAGCGGCCATGGTACCCGAAACCACTTGCCCCTTGCACTCCCTGCATCATGCCCAAGTAATGCCCCGTCTCTGCCTGCAGACCTTCGGAAGTAAAGCTTGTTCGACGTGCACGATGGAACGATGATGCAACTTCAAAATAAGCTCCTCGACAAAGGATTTCGTGACACATAGTTATGATTCCCCGCGACTTGGCGTCCAACGGTGCCGATCTCGAGCGACCCAGAGCGGTGGATTCATGGAACACGCTGCGAACCCCGATCCACAATGACAAGGCCGATGCCTGAGGGTGACGACGCAGCGTCTTTTGTTCGTCGTACAACAGAAGGTTGATGGGTTGCTTGGTTCGGGTCCTGACATGCCCAGAGCATTGTCCGGTTTTGACTTGATCGATGCCCTTCCTGAAGAAACCGGCTCGAGACTGGCCACAAGAATGGAGCCCGAAGGGCGCCTGGGCACCCACCATGGATCCAGGAACTCACAGGCCCCTGTCCATACATTTAGCGCTATCGTGGCTTGACACTATCGCATGGCCGCTCACTTATCTCGAGCCAACAGGAATGCACCTTGACTGAATTATTATCGAACGAACAACCTAAGCTCTTTCAGGAACCGCGGCAACCGAACAACACGACTGTTCCCGTCCCGCTCCACAGGATTTGTCCTGCCTCTGACGTTAACTAAATGCGTGGGTGGTCTATGTCCAGTCCCGGACGCAGTCAGCAGTAACAACCGCCCAGCCCAAGGCAACGGGCCTTATCAACGGTATCAGAATGTTGGCTTTGTGTCTCGTGCGTTTTCGGACAGTACCCCGACAGCCCGACAACCCCCCCACGCCCCAGCATCCGATCGAGCTGCCGTCCAGGATGCATTCAAGCATCCATCATCGACCCCCGTCGCGTGCCCGCTCCCGGCCGAAGAGGGATGATCATCCATGATCATGGCCGCCCCAGATCCCGTCCACTGCGTGGCCGTGCAAGGTGGTATTCATACCCGAGTGCGCGGACAACACAACCTGACAACCACGTGGTGGATGGCCCAGGCGAGATGTGGATGGCATGGATTTGAGGCCATGCCCTTCCCATGTGGGTGCTGGCGCAGCGACGCTCTATGTAGTTACATGGCTCCCCACGGTCCCGGCTTGCTTGCCCTTCACCTGGCCCGGCCCGAAGCGGACGCCGACCCCGAGACGCACCCATATCTCGGCGGCTTCCTATCATCCCTCACCAGGGGCCCTCGTGCCATATCCCGCACCACCATTGATCGCTGGCAACAGCTTCAAGTCATGGAGTGACGCGGGCAGCTTAATACCTATCTCGCTATCTTCAGGAGCTGCTAGTACTGTGTAGTCCGGTGGGGTGGAAGCCCGCCGACGGCCGCTGCGCCGTTCTTCAAGTTCAACTGCCGCGGTGGCCTTGGCCTGGGAACGAGGACACGGTGCACCCGCGGCGGTAGCTCTGGGAACTTGTCGGGTGGTCCCGCCCGATCTGTTGGATCCGTGAGCCCGGATGAGGACGGGCATGCAGCAGCTCAGTCCCAGAGCGGAAAGCAATCGCGGGGAGGATGAACAGCCCGGCACACACATGCCGGCAGGGAAGCTGAGGGGACGCATCCTTGAGTGCACATCCTAACCGCTTCTGATCCTCATCGCCGGTTGGGGTTCCACATTCGCCTCCCGATGCCGACTCCGCCAGTGGATCAAGTCCAGACAATCAAGATAAGCCTGGCACTGACTTGCTGATGCTTGGCATACTCTCTCCCTTTAAAAGTCTGGCGCTGGGACGCAAACCGTCGACGGGCTGGATAGCATCAAAGAGCCAGCATCTCTTCGGCGGTTGTCCTGTTCTCCCCTTTAGCCTCCCATCTTCCAGGTTCAGCAAGGCTCGCGACTTGCTCCGGCATCCCTCGCCACCATGGATGAAGACCAGGTGCCCTCCCAGATCGTCCCAGAGCACGCTCCGAAGCGGACGCTTGCCGACCGACTACAACGCGTCAAGAAGGCATGTCTGACCAAAGAGGGCCTTGTCGGCAACTACGACTATGGCTTCCTTTTTCGCCCAAACCTTCCCTTCATGAAGAAGGCGGATAAGGCCCCGCCCTTCTTCGGTCTGAATGACCGGATGCCCATCGTGCTGGCCCTCATCCTCGGCTTCCAGCATGCGCTCGCCATGTTGGCGGGCATCATCACGCCGCCCATCATCATGGCAGGCGCCGGCGGCGTCAATCTCAACACAGAGCAGACGCAGTACTTGGTATCCACCGCCCTGGTTGTCTCTGGCATCCTGTCGGCGGTCCAGATCACGCGGTTCCGCATCCTGAAGACGCCCTACTACGTCGGCACGGGTCTCATCTCGGTCGTCGGCATCTCATTCGCCATCATCCCCGTCGCCTCGGGGGCTTTTAGTCAGATGTACGCCAACGGCTTCTGCCCGACCGCCGAGGATGGCACGCCGCTGCCGTGCCCCGACGCCTACGGTGCCATCCTCGGCACGGCCGCCGTCTGTTCGCTGCTCGAGATCCTCATCTCGTTCATGCCGCCCAAGGTCATGCTGCGCGTCTTCCCGCCCATCGTGACGGGGCCGACCGTCATGCTAATCGGCATCAACCTGATCGCGTCCGGCTTCAAGAACTGGGCCGGCGGCAGTGGCCTCTGCGCCAACGCAAACCCGCCCGAGTTCTTTGCCCTGTGCCCCAACATTGCCGCCCCGCACGCGCTTCCCTGGGGGTCGGCCGAGTACCTTGGTAAGCTCTCTGCCCCCTACCCCTGACGCACACCCCGCTTGACTGGATCCTAACAAACCGCCCTCTAGGCCTTGGCTTCTCTGTTTTCTTGACCATCATTCTCTGCGAGCGCTTCGGCTCGCCCATCATGAAGTCGACCAGCGTCGTCATCGGCCTGTTGACGGGCTGCATCATCGCGGCGGCCTGCGGCTACTTTGACCGCTCCGGCATCGACACGGCCCCCGCCGTCTCGTTCATCTGGGTGCACACCTTCAAGCTCTCCATCTACGGCCCCCTGGTGCTCCCGCTCATGGCCGTCTTCATCCTCTGCGCCTGCGAGTCCATCGGCGACATCACGGCCACGTGCGACGTGTCGCGGCTCGAGGTCGAGGGCAAGCTCTACGAGTCCCGGATCCAGGGCGGCGTCCTGGCCGACGGCATCAACGGCATGCTCGCCGCGCTGGCGACCATCACGCCCATGACCACCTTTGCCCAGAACAACGGCGTCATCGCCCTCACCCGCTGCGCGAACCGCTCGGCCGGGTACTGCTGCTGGTAAGCCACCAACCACCACCCTCCAAACC
>Ga0247823_10003437_pt1 | contig 12834 bp, 12 predicted proteins | sample 13C_PalmiticAcid_2_FD_192426 | JGI IMG/M metagenome (GOLD analysis project Ga0247823, IMG submission 192426) | Soil microbial communities from agricultural site in Penn Yan, New York, United States - 13C_PalmiticAcid_Day30 | ecosystem: Environmental > Terrestrial > Soil > Agricultural land...
TCATGTCGGCACCGGCGCGTGCGCGGCCGCGTGCACGCCGGCCGCGGGCGCGGGCGGCGGCACCGGGGTGCCCGCATAGGGCGGCGGCGGCGCGGCAGCTCGCTGATACCGCTCTTCAGCGGTCAGGATCTGCTCGAGCTCGCCGCGGTCCAGGAAGATCCCGCGGCAGCCGTCGCACTGATCGATGTGGATGCCCTGGCGGTCCACCGTGCGCATCGCGTTCTGGCATTTGGGACAAATCACAGCGTCAGCCTACGCAAAGTTCAGTGCGCATGTCCGCATGTCCGAGGTCGACACGGTCGACCAGCGGATTATGGGTCGCGCGCACATGGCTCCGCCAGGACCGCGAACCTAGCGTCAACACCCATGACGAGTGGGCCAGTTCACATCCATGAGCGGACCGCCCTGGTGACCGGTGGCGCCAGTGGCATCGGCCGCGCCTGCGTCATCGCGCTGGCCGCCGCGGGGGCGAAAGTGCACGTCGTCGACCGGGACGCCGAGGGGGCCGAGCGGGTCGCGGGCGAGGTCGGGGGCTGGGCGCACGCGGTCGACCTCGCCGACGCCGACGCGATCGCCGCGCTGCCGACCGAGGTCGGCATCCTGGTCAACAACGCGGGCCTGCAGCACGTCGCCGCCCTGCACGAGTTCCCGCCGGAGCGGTTCGACCTGATCCAGCGGGTCATGGTGACCGCGCCGTTCCTGCTGATCCGCCGCTGCCTGCCGCACATGTACGCCCGCGGGTGGGGCCGGGTCGTCAACATCTCCAGCGTGCACGGCCTGCGGGCCAGCGCGTTCAAGTCCGCCTACGTCGCGGCCAAGCACGGGCTGGAAGGCCTGTCGAAGGTCGCCGCCATCGAGGGCGCCCCGCACGGGGTGACCAGCAACTGCGTCAGCCCGGGGTACGTGCGCACCCCGCTGGTGGAGAACCAGATCGAGGCCCAGTCCCGCCAGCACGGCATCGACGCCGACGAGGTCGTCGAGCGCGTGCTGCTGGACCGGGTCCCGATCAAACGGCTCATCGAAGCCGAGCACATCGCCGACCTCGTGCTGTGGCTGTGCGGCCCGCACGCGGGCCACCTGACCGGTGCGTCATTGCCGGTCGACGGTGGCTGGACCGCGACCTGATCCCCGACTCCCCCGGAAAGTGGTGATTCCCTTGGCAAACAAACCGTTCCTCCGCGTCGTCGGGGCAAGCCTGATCGGCACGACCATCGAGTGGTACGACTTCTTCCTCTACACGTCGGCCGCCGCGCTGGTCTTCAACAAGCTGTTCTTCCCGACCGCCGACCCGCTGACCGGCACGCTGCTGGCGTTCCTGACCTACGCGATCGGCTTCCTCGCCCGACCCGTCGGCGGGCTGCTGTTCGGGCACTTCGGCGACAAGATCGGCCGCAAGCAGTTACTCGTGGTCAGCCTGCTGCTGATGGGCGGCTCGACCTTCGCGATGGGCCTGCTGCCGACCTACGCGAGCATCGGCATCGCCGCGCCGATCCTGCTGACCACGCTGCGCCTGGTCCAGGGCTTCGCGCTCGGCGGCGAGTGGGGCGGGGCGGTTCTGATCGTCTCCGAACACGGCGACGACAAGCGGCGCGGTTTCTGGGCGTCATGGCCGCAGTGCGGCGCGCCCGGCGGGAACCTGCTGGCCACGGCCGTGCTGGCGATCCTCGCGGCCGTCCAGACCGACGAGGCGTTCCTGTCCTACGGCTGGCGGATCCCGTTCCTGCTCTCCGGCGTCCTGGTCATGATCGGCCTCTGGATCCGGCTGACCGTGTCGGAGTCCCCGGTGTTCCTCGCCGCGCAGGCCAAGGCCGAGACGCGGACGCACGCCCCGGTGGTCGAGGTGTTCCGCGACAGCTGGCGGCGGGTGCTGATCACCATCGGCGCGCGGATGGCGGAGAACGTGTCGTACTACGTGATCACCGCGTTCATCCTGGTCTACGTGACCACCGGCCTCGGTCTGACCAAGGGCGTCGGGCTCAACGCGGTGCTGATCGGCTCCGCCGTGCACTTCGTGTCGATCCCGCTGTGGGGCGCGCTGTCCGACCGGATCGGACGCAGGCCGGTGTACCTGTTCGGCGCGGTCGGCATGGCGGTTTGGTCGTTCGTGTTCTTCGCGATGCTCAACACCAAGTCGCCCGGCGTGATCATCCTGGCGGCGACGATCGGGCTGGTGCTGCACGGGGCGATGTACGGGCCGCAGGCGGCGTTCTTCTCCGAGCAGTTCCCGACGCGGGTCCGCTACACCGGTATGTCCGTCGGCAGCCAGCTGTCGTCGATCGCGGCGGGCGCGGTGGCACCGCTGATCGCGGTCGCGCTGTTCAAGGCCTACGGCAGCACGGTTCCGGTGTCGCTCTACGTGGTCGCGATGTGCCTGATCACGACGATCGCGGTGCTGTCGGCCCAGGAGACCAAGGGTGTCTCGCTCGGCGACCGGGTGTCCGACGCCGAGATCCCGGCGGCGCGGAAGCCGGTGGAGACCACGGCGACCGAGTCCGCGCGCTAAGGAAGGGATTGTGCGGGATGCGACCATGACCATCGTGGCAACCGATGCGGTTCGCACCCTGCTCGATCTCCTCGCGGTCGGCGCGAGCGGCGACCAGCTGGCCGGGGTCGCCGCGGACGCGCGGGCCGCCGGGGTCACCGGCGCGGAGCTGGCCAGGATCGAGCGGGCCGCCGAGAAGGCCCAGCGGGTCCGCCAGACCGTCGCCGCGCACCGGCGCCGCGAGGCCGAGCTGACCGCGCTGTACGACACCGCGAGCGACCTGGCCCGGCTGCGCGACACCGACGCGGTGCTGCGGTCGATCGTGCACCGGGCGCGGATGCTGCTCGGTGTCGACGTCTCCTACCTGTCGATGAACGACGAGGTCGCGGGCCGGACGTACATGCGGGTGACCGACGGCTCGGTCTCGGCGCTGTTCCAGCAGGTCACCCTGGCCATGGGCGAGGGACTCGGCGGCCTGGTCGCGCAGACCGCCCGGCCGTACGCCACCCGCGACTACTTCGCCGACGAGCGCTTCCGGCACACCGGCCCGATCGACACCTCGGTGCGCGACGAGGGCCTGTCGGCGATCCTCGGGGTGCCGCTGCTGCTGGGCAGCAAGGTCATCGGCGTGCTCTACGCCGCCGACCGGGCCCCGCGCGAGTTCGCCGCCGAGGAGGTCGCGCTGCTGGCGTCGCTGGCCGACCACGCGGCCATCGCCATCGACAACGCGCACCTGCTCGACGAGACCCGGCTGGCGCTGGCCGAGCTGAACGCCGCCAACGAGACGATCAGCGCGCACAACGCCGCGATGCGCCGGGCCGAGGACGCCCATGACAAGCTGATGGACTTGGTCCTGCGCGGCGGCGACGTGCCGGAGGTGGCCGCCGCGGTCGCGCAGGTGCTGCACGGCGGGATCGCGGTCTACGACTCGGCGGGCGCGGAGCTGGCCAACGCGGGGGCCGGGTCCGTCCGGCCGACGGTCAAGGCGGTCGCCGCCTCCCGCTCCTCCGGCCGCGCGGTGTCCACTTCGGACTCCTGGGTGTGCGCGGTGCACGCGGGCCAGGAACTGCTCGGCAGCCTCCTGCTCACCGGGCGCCCGACCCTGGAGGACGCGGACCGGCGGCTGTTCGAACGCGCGGGCGTCGTCACCGCGCTGCTGCTCATGCTGCGCAGGTCCGTCGCGCAGGCCGAGGACGAGGTGCGCGGCGAACTGCTGACCGACCTGCTCACCGCCCCCGACCGCAACCCGGGCGCGCTGCTGGCCCGCGGCCACCGCCTCGGCGTCGACCTGACCGAGCCGCACTCAGTGCTCGTCGCCACCGCCGACAACGTCCCCCGACGACGACTGGCGATGGCCGCTTCCCGCTATGGCGCCCTGGTCGGGGTGCACGCGGACCAGGTCGTCGTCCTCTCCCGCGACGCCGACGCGGGCAAGCTCGCCGCCCGGGCCGCCGCGGAGTTGGGGTCCACTGTGGACACCCCGGTGACGGTCGGCGCGGCGGCCCGGTCGCCGGGATCACCGAACTCGTCGGGGCCTACGCCGAAGCCGCCAGGTGCGCGCGTTCGCTCATCGCACTAGGCCGAATCGGCCAGGGCGGGTCGATGGGCGACCTCGGGTTCGTCGGCCTGCTCCTCGGCGAGGCGGCGAACCTGGAGGACTACGTGCGGGCCACACTCGGCCCGGTCCTGGAATACGACGACCGGCGCGGAACGGAATTGCTGCACACCCTGCGGGAGTACTACGCGGGCGGGGCGAACCTCACCCGGGCCAAGGAAGCGCTGCATGTCCACGTCAACACGGTGGTGCAGCGGATGGAGCGGATCGGGTCACTGCTTGGCCACGACTGGCAGGCCCCGGAGCGCGCACTGGAGATCCAACTCGCGCTCAGGCTCCATGACCTGATGGCGTGACGACCGACCAGGCAGACACGATGTCTTCAGCACTGACGACAAGGTCGACCGCCTCGGCAACGGCCGCGGACACGCCGGACAACGACGCCACGGCCAGTCCCGTCACGCCGGGCTCGAATCCTGGCACCTGAGCGACCGCCCGCCGCAGTGCGGCGAGATCGTGGTGGTCGAAGGCGGTGCCCAGCCACTTGATCGAGCGCGACTTGCCGACCTGCCATCGCCCGCGGATCGCCACCGCCACCCCGGACCTGGTCGCCTCGACGCGATCGAGCCGCTTGTCCAACACGGCGAGCTCCGCTGCGCGCGCCACAAAGACGACCACGGAGCACTCCTCTAGGTAGACGGGATCTACATAGATTCACGCTACTAAACGCCGAAGCCGGAGCACGCGCTTGGGACAGCGCGTGCTCCGGCTTCAGTGGTCAAGAGTTACTTGCCCGCGCGGTACGCGGCCCAGGAGTTCTGGATGCGGGTGTTCTGGCCCGCGGTGAACTGGTTGTAGCAGTCGTCGTAGGAGTAATCCATGTAGTTGTGGATCGGGTCGGTGCCCGGCAGGGTGCAGGAGTCGCGACCCTCGGGGCAGCCGGAGGTGGAGCTGGACTGAGCCGGGGTGTCGGCGACCTCGTCGTTGGTCGCGGTGCAGCCACCCTGGAAGGTGTGCCACAGGCCCGCCCAGTGACCGGCCTCGTGGGTCAGGGTCTTGCCGAGGTTGAAGTTGGTGGCGCTGCCGCCGGGCACGGTGGTGTAGTCGATGACGACACCGTCGAGCTTCGGGCTCTGGGCGTAGTTCCACGGGAACGTGGCGAAGCCGAAGCCGCTGATGTCGACCGACCAGACGTTGAGCGTGGTGGCGGTGCCGACGTGGGTCGCGGTCTTCATCTGCTTCTCGACGTTGGAGCGGTCGGTCTTGGCGAACCAGGTCGCGTTCGACCAGCGCTTGGTCTCCTGCAGCGTGAAGGTGAAGCCGGTGTTCGCGGCGACACCCGGGGCCTCGGCGCCCGCGAAGCCGTCGTTGAGGACCTTGATCTGCGCGGCGATCGTGGCGTCGGAGAGGTTGCCGACGCCACCGCTGCCGGTGACGACGTGGAACACGACCGGGATGTTGCCACCGGCGGCGAGCGCGCCGTTGGCGCCCATCGCGGCGACCTTGTCCTTGAGGTCCTGGTTGACCCGGGCGGCCTGGAACTGGGTGACCTCGTTGCGCTCGGTGCCGGTGGTGCCCGGCTTCGCGCGGTCGGCCGACAGCAGGTTGGCGCAGAGCTCAGGGCTCCCGGTCAGCGACGGGGCGGCGGTGGCGCCGCTGGCGCCGCCGACGAGGGTGAGACCGCCGAGCGCGAGGGCGGCGGCGACCATGGCCGACCGGATACGCGGGTTCGACATTCGATGTCCTCCATGCAGGGGTTTGGGGACCGGCGGGGGGAATCCTCACCGGCCGACCACCCGATCGAGGGCATCTTTGTGAGCTGCGTCACCCTGTTAACGTATTACCAAATATAGATATGTCGACGGTGTTTCCGCAGGTCAACAGCCTGTGAATCTTGTATTCAAGCTGCTGTTGGTCTACTTCGGACCCGCGAACCAACGTCACCTGGGGGCCGCCCCGAGCGGCCCCCAGGTGACGACCCCCGGTCATTCGGTGCGCATCGAGCTCAGCCGGGTCGCACCACGCAGGAACGGAAGCGTCAGCACCGAGACGAGCAGTCCGAGCACGATCGCCGCCACGGTCATCACCCCGACACCGACCCAGTCGACCTGGTAGTCCGCGCTCGCCGTCAGCCGCATGATCAGCGCGCTCAGCGACAGGCCCGTGATGAACGCGACCACCACGCCCAGTCCGATCGGCACCGCGATCTGCCAGAACAGCGACCGCGCCAACGCCCCCGTCGGCACCCCGCTCGCCGCCAGGATGGCCAGCGGCCTACGACGCTCACGGATGTGTTCCAGGGCAAGGACAAGCAGGCTGACTCCCGCGAGCATCAGGGTGAACAGCGAGCCGCCGAGCAGGCCGCGGCGGATCGTCAGAAACAACTCCTCCTGCGGAGAGTGGTACGTCGAAGCCCAGAACCACTGGGCGTGCACATCCGGACCGACCTTGACGGCCGCTGTCCGCACCCGTTCGAGCGCGGATTCGTCCGACACGTATACCCGAGCACCCGCCACCCACCTCGACGGGTCCGGCTTCGGCGCCGATGGCCCGTCGGCGACGACCACACCGAACAGGACCTCGTCGGTCGCGGGCCGCGAGACCTCCCGCCGGATCGCCGGGACCGTCCACTCGGCATAGCGGCTTGACGTGCCGCCCGACTCGGACAGGTAGACCTTCCGGCCGGGCGTGAGTCCGTCGTCGCGGTCGGTGTCGCCGTACGTCGAGAACATCTGGCCGTCCGCGCACCCGGTGACGGCCAGCTTCCGCTCGATCAGCGCGCAATCGGCGACACGCACGTTCGTGGCCGCGCCGTCGCGGTCGAACTGGAGGTAGACGTCGCGGTACCGCTCGACGGGCGCGGCAGGAGCCAAGGCGGTCAGGTCGGCCGTCAGTTTGGCCACCGCCTCATCAGTGCCCACCAGGACCACAAACTTCGAGTCCAGCGGCACGACGTACTCAGTAGGCCCGAACCTGTCCGAGATCGACAGCAGGACGCTTTGCAGCGCGATCGCACCCGCGAGCACCACCGCGACACCGCTGACGACCCTGGCCGACGTCCCGCTGTCGAGCTGCAGCCTGCGGATGGCCAACTGCCACGACGACGAGCCGCCCCGCAGCCCGGACACCGTCCGCTCCACCACCCACGGCAACAGCAGCGGCACGCCGACGAGCAGCAGCGTGGCGCCGGTCGCGACGACGACGGACCAGAGCTGTTCACTCGGGCGGAGCTCGTCGGCCCCGATCAGCAGCGCGACGCCAAGCAAGACCGCCGCGACCCGCGGCACCATACGGCGCTTCAACGGCTTGCTGAACCGCACGACGCTCAGTGGCTCGATGATGGTGCGGCGCAACGCGAACTGTGCGGTAAGCACCGCCAGCACCGGGATCGCCAAGACCACGAGCACCGCGAGCCACCAGGTCGGCGAGATGTCGCCCGGATACACGCTGACGTCCATGATCCGCACGCCCGCCGCGGCTTGACGACCGACCAGGAACAGGCCGGTGCCCAGCACCAGTCCGATCACCGCGCCGACCAGACCCTCCGCGGCCGCGATCCGCCGCACCTGCGTGCCGTCCGCGCCTACCAGTCGCAGCGCCGAGAGCCTGCGGTCGCGTTCCGCGCCCGCGATCCGGGTGCTCGACGCGATGAAGATGAAGACAGGCACCAGCAGCGCCACCGACCCGAGCAAGATCAGCAGCAGCAGACCGGGGTCCATCGGAGGCGTGTTGATCTGGATGCCGAAGGAGTACGCCGCCTTGCCCTGCGCGGTGGTGATCGGACCGGTCCGGACGACCGCGAACATCGAGTCCGGCGCGGTCACCGCGTCCGGGTCGATCACCCCGGCCATCCGCTGCGGGAACCGCTCGCGCAGCAGCTCACTGCCGTCGGCGGCCAGCAGGTCCGCCAACGCCTGCGAGGCGTAGAACTCGCCCACCGCGGGCATCGCGGGCAAGCCGGGCGGACGCGGCGAGGTCGAACCGGTCGGGTCGATCGACAAGACGGAGATCGCGTCCGACTTGAACTCGGTGCCCCACTGGACGAAACGCAGCGGCGCCACGTCGTCGATCCGCGACTCGTTCGGCTGCATGGCGGCGGTTCGGTCCGTGCGGGCCTGGATCATCGGGTCGACCGAGGCGGCCAGCAGCAGCACCGCTACGGCGATGCCGATGCCGATGGTGCTCAACGCGAGCCTGGCGATCGAGGTCCGGCCGCCCCCGACGGCCAGCCGGACTCCGATGCGCAGATCGTTGATCCAGCCCCTCACTGGACCAGCTCCACCTGGCGGGTGCGGCCGTCGCGCACGACGACCTCGCGGTCGGAGTAGGCCGCGACCCTCGGCTCGTGGGTGACCAGCACGATCGCCGCGCCGGTCTCCTTGGCCGTGTCGACCAGCAGGCGCATGACCTGCTCGCCGTTGAGTGAGTCGAGGGCGCCGGTCGGCTCGTCGGCGAAGATCACCTTCGGGCCGGTCACCAGCGCACGCGCGACCGCGACCCGCTGTCCCTGGCCGCCGGAGGCCTCGCCGGGACGCTTGTCGGCGACACCGTCGACCTCCAGGCGCTCCAGCCACAGCTTGGCTTTCCGCTCGGCCTCGGCGCGGGCCATGCCGTCGAGGCGCAGCGGGAGCGCGACGTTCTCCAGGCAGGTCAGCTCCGGGACGAGCTGGCCGAACTGGAACACGAAGCCGAACTCGGTGCGGCGCAACGCGCTGCGCCGCTTGTCCGACATCGTGGTCAGCTCCTGGCCGTCGTAGACGATGGAGCCGGATCCGGGCGCGACGATCCCCGCCATGCAGTGCAGCAGGGTCGACTTGCCGGAGCCGGACGGCCCCATCACCGCGACGATCTCGCCGCGCCCGACCGTCATCGACGCGCCGTCGAGCGCCTTGGTCTGCCCGAAGGCCATGTGCAGGTCGGCCCCGGTCAGCAGGTAGTCGCTCACGAAGCCACCTGCTTGCCGAGGTCGGCGAGGCGGGCGGTGGTCAGCTCCAGCCAGCGCAGGTCCGCCTCGAGGTGGAACAGCGCGTGGTCGCAGATGAGCTGGTCGGCCAGGTCGCCCTGCTGCTTGCGCACGGTCAGCTCGCGCATCGCCCGCAGGTGCGCCGTGCGCTGGGCGTCGAGGACCTCTCCGGCACTTCGTCCGGACATGAGCGCGAGGATCACCTTGATGTAGAGCGCGCTCTGCAGATAGATCTCGGGCTTCTCCGGGGTCACGAGCCACTCCGCGACATCGGTGACGCCTGCGTCCGTGATCGCGTACCGCTTGCGCTCCGGACCTCCCCCAGGTTCAACACCGCTCTCCTCCACCAGTCCGTTGCGCAGCAGCCGGGAGAGCGTCGAGTAGACCTGCCCGTAGGCCAGTGGGCGGTCGGCTCCGAAGTGCTCGTCGTAGGCGCGCTTCAGGTCATATCCGTGCCGAGGCCCTGTTTCCAGGAGCCCCAGCAAGGCGTGTCCGATTGACATGACCCGGACTCTACACGATGCGTATACACACAGCGAATAGTCGCCTCAGCAGGCACAAAGGCAGAACGGGTGGCCCGCCGGGTCGGCGTAGACCCAGAACGTGTCGGCCGAGTCGTCCAGCAGTTTCGCGCCGAGTCCGACCGCGCGCTCGGCGGCCGCGGCGAGGTCGGCGACGGTCAGGTCGAGGTGGAACATCTGCGGCCGGTCGCCGGTCGGCCAGGTCGGCGGCCGGTAGTCCGGGATCTGCTGGAAGTCGATCCGGCCGGACTTCCCCGTGATGGAGACCCACGAGTTGTCGTCGCCCGGCTCCGCCTCGGGCCAGTCGAGCAGGCGGGCGTAGAAGGCCGACAGCGCTAGCGGGTCCGGACAGTCCAAGACGACCGCGCCGAGCGTGGGTACCGACATGACTCCTCCTTCGTGCGTAACCAGTGTCATCAACAATGGAGGTTAGCTCTGGCCACGTCAACCGGTATACGGCCTACAGTGGTTTGGTGAGCGACGTGGAGTTGGTCCTCGATTTCTTGAACACCGTGGATGTCGAACAACACGCCGACGTGCTCGACGACCCGGTCCTCTGGCTGGCATGGCTGGCCGAGCGCGCGTTGGAACCGGGCGATCCCAAGCATGTGCGAGCGGTGCGCGACGGGCTGCGCGGCTGCGTCGGCGGTCCGGAAGCCCCGCCCCCGCCCGGGGCGGACGTGCGGATCGAGGTGGTCGACGGATCCGCGCGGCTGGTGGCCGCCGAGGTGACCGGCGCGGTCCTGGCCGCGGCGAGCCGCCTCGTCGTGCTGGGCGACTGGGAGCGGATGAAGATCTGCCCGGCCGACGAGTGCCAGTGGGCGTTCTTCGACCGGTCCCGCAACCGCTCGCGGACGTGGTGCTCGATGCAGGTGTGCGGCAACCGCGAGAAGGCCCGCGCGTGGCGGGAACGGGCGAAGCTCAGCTGATCAGCTGGGCCCATCGAGCACAGTGATCAGCTGGTGAGGTCAGCTGATCAGCTGGGCCCATCGAGCACAGTGATCAGCTGGTGAGGTCAGCTGATCAGCTGGGCCACCGCATAGATCAACAACCCCGCCAACGCGCCCACGACCGTGCCGTTGATCCGAATGAACTGCAGGTCGCGGCCGACTTGCAGCTCGATTTTCCGGGAGGTCTCCTCGGCGTCCCAGCGTTGGACGGTGTCGGTGATCAGCGTGGTGATCTCACCGCGGTAGTTGTGCACGATGTAGGCCGCCGCGCCCTCCAGCCAGCTGTCGGCCTTGGTCCGCAGCGCCTCGTCGGAGACCATCCGCTCGCCGAGCGACACCAGGGCCGCGCGGACCCGGGTGCGCAGCTCGCTCGACGGGTCCTCGGCGGCGTCGAGCAGCATCTTCTTCGCCGTCGACCACGCCGACCCGATGAGCGTCTGCACGTCGGGGTGTTCGAGCACCTGGTGTTTGACCTGCTCGGCGCGCTCCATGACGCGCGGGTCGGTCTGCATGTCACCCGCGAACTCGGTGAGGAACTTGTCGAGCGTCAGGCGCATGGGGTGGTTGACGTCGGTCTTGACGCTCCACGCGAAGTTCAGGACCTCGCCATAGACCTTGTCGGCGACTAGCGCGTCGACGAACTTCGGCGACCATGTCGGGGAGCGGCCCGCGACGACGTTGACCACCTGCGAGTGGTTGGCCTTGACCCAGTCGTAGGCCTGGTCGCACATGAGGTCGACCAGCTTGTGGTGGGAGCCGTCGCCGATCACCCGTTCCAGCAGCTTGCCTAACGGCGGGCCCCACGGGGTGCCGATGACCCTGGTGACCACGGCCTGCTCCATGACCGCCTGCACGTCCTCGTCCCGCAGGACGGTGACGGCGCCGCGGACCACGGTGGCCAGCTCGGAGGTGACCCGTTCGGCGTTGGCGGGCTCGGCGAGCCAGCCGCCCAGCCTGCTGGCCACGCCGATCCGGCGCAGCCGCTCGCGCACGACCTCCTCGGAGAGGAAGTTCGCGCCGACGAAGTCGCCGAGGCTGTCGCCCAGGACGTCCTTCTTCGTCGGGATGATCGCGGTGTGCGGGATCGGCAGCCCCAGTGGCCTGCGGAAAAGCGCGGTCACGGCGAACCAGTCGGCCAGCGCGCCGACCATCCCGGCCTCGGCCGCGGCCTTGACGTAGCCGACCCAATCGGGTGCACCGGCGGCCTGCCAGAGTGTCATGCCGAGGAAGATCGCCGTCGCGCCGAGCAGGAAGGCCAGCGCCACCCCTTTCATCTGTCGGAGGGCACGCCGCTTCTCGAGTTCTCCTGGGATCGCTTGCTCCACGACCTCATTGTCCGTGAGGATTCTGTTCCGTGCCTCGAACCACCCTTGTACCCAGGCTGCGCCCGTTCACGTCGACGATCTTCGCCGAGATGACCGCGCTGGCGGTGAGCACTGGCGCGGTGAACCTGGGCCAGGGCTTCCCGGACACCGATGGCCCCGCGTCCATGCTCGCCGCCGCCCAGGCGGCGATCGGCGCGGGGATCAACCAGTACCCGCCCGGCCCCGGCCGCCCGGAGCTGCGCGCGGCCATCGCGGCGCAGCGGTCGCGCTACGGGACCCACTTCGACCCGGACACCGAGATCCTGGTGACCGTCGGCGCCACCGAGGCCATCGCCGCGTCGCTGCTGGCCCTGGTCGACACGGGCGACGAAGTGATCATGTTCGAGCCGTACTACGACTCGTACGCGGCGTCGGTCGCAATGTCCGGCGCCACCCGCCGCGTCGTGTCGCTCGCCGAGGAGCCCTCAGGCCGCTTCGGCCTCGACGCTGACGCACTGCGCGCCGCGGTAACCCCCGCGACGAAGGCCATCCTGGTCAACACCCCGCACAACCCGACCGGCACGGTGTTGACGGCCGAGGAACTCGCCGAGATCGCCGCGGTCTGCATCGAGCACGACCTGCTGGCGATCACCGACGAGGTCTACGAGGACCTGCTGTTCGACGGCCTGACGCACGTCCCCCTGGGCTCACTGCCCGGCATGGCTGACCGGACGCTGACGATCTCCAGCGCGGGCAAGAGCTTCAACTGCACGGGCTGGAAGATCGGCTGGGTCTGCGGGCCCGCTCAGCTGGTGGCGGCCGTGCGGTCGGCGAAGCAGTTCCTGACGTTCGTCGGCGGGGCGCCGTTCCAGCCCGCTATCGCGCACGCGCTGAACCACGAGGGCGCCTGGGTCAAGGACATGCGGGATTCGTTGGCGGTCAAGCGTGATCGGCTGTCGGCTGGTCTGGCGCAGGCCGGTTTCGGCGTCCGGCCGACGGCGGGGACGTATTTCGTGTGCGCGGATGTGCGGCCGCTGGGGTTCACGGACGGGTTGGAAC
>Ga0247823_10003438_pt1 | contig 12833 bp, 8 predicted proteins | sample 13C_PalmiticAcid_2_FD_192426 | JGI IMG/M metagenome (GOLD analysis project Ga0247823, IMG submission 192426) | Soil microbial communities from agricultural site in Penn Yan, New York, United States - 13C_PalmiticAcid_Day30 | ecosystem: Environmental > Terrestrial > Soil > Agricultural land...
CGTCATCAACAACCACCTCAAGCGGACCCGCGGTGGGAAGGTCTCCTTCACCCACCTCATCGGCTACGCGATGGTGCGCGCCCTCGAGGCGTACCCGAACATGAACCGGCACTACGCCGAGGCGGACGGGAAGACCTTCTCGGTCACCCCCGAGCACGTCAACCTGGGTCTGGCGATCGACCTGCCGGGCAAGGACGGCTCGCGCAACCTCGTCGTCGCGGCCATCAAGGGCTGCGAGGGCATGACCTTCCAGCAGTTCTGGCAGGCCTACGAGGACCTCATCCGCAAGGCCCGCACCGGCGCGCTCACCGCGGACGACTTCGCGGGCACGACGATCTCGCTGACCAACCCCGGCGGCATCGGCACCAACCACTCGGTGCCGCGCCTGTCGGTCGGCCAGGGCGCCATCCTCGGCGTCGGCGCGATGGAGTACCCCGCGACGTTCCAGGGTGCCAGCGAGAAGACGCTGATCGAGATGGGCATCAGCAAGATCATCACGCTGACGTCGACCTACGACCACCGCATCATCCAGGGCGCGGAGTCCGGTGAGTTCCTCGGCCGCATCCACAAGCTGCTGCTGGGCGAGGACGGCTTCTACGACGACATCTTCACGTCGCTGCGGATCCCGTACGAGCCGATCCGCTGGACGTCGGACCTGTCAGAGGGCTCGGTCGACAAGACCGCGCGCGTCATCGGCCTGATCGACGCCTACCGCACCCGCGGTCACCTGATGGCCGACACCGACCCGCTGAACTACCGCCAGCGCAAGCACGAGGACCTCGACGTCCGGTCGCACGGCCTGACGCTGTGGGACCTCGACCGCGAGTTCCCCGTCGGCGGGTTCGCCGGCCGCGAGCGGATGAAGCTGCGCGACGTGCTCGGCGTGCTGCGTGACTCGTACTGCAGAACCGTCGGCGTCGAGTACACCTACATCCTCGACCCGGCCGAGCGCCGCTGGATCCAGGACCGCGTCGAGGTCGCGCACGAGAAGCCCCCGGCGGCCGTGCAGAAGTACGTGCTGTCGAAGCTCAACGCCGCCGAGGCGTTCGAGACGTTCCTGCAGACCAAGTACGTCGGCCAGAAGCGGTTCTCGCTGGAGGGCGGCGAGTCGGTCATCCCGCTGCTCGACACGGTCCTCGACAAGGCTGCCGAGTACGAGCTCGACGAGGTCGTCATCGGCATGCCGCACCGCGGCCGCCTCAACGTGCTGGCCAACATCGTCGGCAAGCCGATCTCGCAGATCTTCCAGGAGTTCGAGGGCAACCTCGACCCGGGCCAGGCGCACGGCTCCGGCGACGTGAAGTACCACCTCGGCGCCGAGGGCAAGTACTTCCGCATGTTCGGCGACGGCGAGACCAAGGTGTCGCTGACGGCCAACCCCTCGCACCTGGAGACCGTCGACCCGGTCCTGGAGGGCATCGTCCGCGCCAAGCAGGACCTGCTCAACAAGGGCGACGCCAGCGGTGTGGGCTTCTCGGTCCTGCCGGTCGCCCTGCACGGCGACGCCGCGTTCGCGGGCCAGGGCGTGGTCGCCGAGACCCTGAACCTGGCGCTGCTGCGCGGCTACCGCACCGGCGGCACCGTGCACGTGATCATCAACAACCAGGTCGGCTTCACCACCGCCCCGGAGCACTCGCGGTCCAGCCAGTACGCCACCGACGTCGCCAAGATGATCCAGGCGCCGGTGTTCCACGTGAACGGCGACGACCCGGAGGCCTGCTACTGGGTGGCGCGCCTGGCGATGGACTACCGGCAGACGTTCAACAAGGACGTCGTGATCGACCTGGTCTGCTACCGCCGCCGCGGCCACAACGAGGGCGACGACCCCTCGATGACCCAGCCCGGCATGTACGACATCATCGACACGAAGCGGTCGGTCCGTAAGGGCTACACCGAGTCGCTGATCGGGCGCGGTGACATCTCCGTCGAGGAGGCTGAGAAGGCGCTGCGCGACTTCTCCAGCCAGTTGGAGCACGTCTTCAACGAGGTCAGGGAGCTGGAGAAGCACCCGATCATGGCCAGCCCCTCGGTGGAGTCCGAGCAGCAGGTGCCCGCCAAGCTCGCCACCGGCGTGAGCAACGCGGTGCTCGAACGCATCGCCGACGCGCACACCGACCTCCCGGAGGGCTTCAGCCCGCACCCGAGGGTCAAGCCCGTGCTCGACCGCCGGGAGAAGATGGCCCGCGATGGCGACATCGACTGGGCCTTCGGCGAACTGCTGGCGTTCGGCTCCCTCAACATCGAGGGCCGGACCGTGCGGTTGGCGGGCCAGGACTCGCGGCGCGGCACGTTCACCCAGCGGCACGCGGCGATCATCGACCGCAAGACGGGCAAGGAATACCTGCCCCTGCAGAACCTCGTCGAGGACCAGGGCAAGTTCATGGTCTACGACTCGGCGCTGTCGGAGTACGCGGCGCTGGGCTTCGAGTACGGCTACTCGGTGGCCAACCCGGACGCACTGGTGCTGTGGGAGGCGCAGTTCGGCGACTTCGTCAACGGTGCCCAGTCGGTGATCGACGAGTACATCTCCTCGTCGGAGGCCAAGTGGGGCCAGGTGTCCGACGTGGTCGTGCTGCTGCCGCACGGCCACGAGGGCCAGGGCCCAGACCACACCTCGGGCCGCATCGAGCGCTGGCTGCAGCTGTGCGCCGAGGGCTCGATGACGGTGTCGGTGCCCTCGACCCCGGCGAACTACTTCCACCTGCTGCGCCGCCACGCCCTCGACGGCGTGCAGCGTCCGCTGGTGGTGTTCACGCCGAAGTCCATGCTGCGCAACAAGGCCGCGACCAGCCCGGTCGCCGACTTCGTCACCGGCACCCGCTTCCAGAAGGTCATCGACGACCCGACGGCGCCGGACCCGGCAGGCGTGACGAAGATCCTCTTTGTCTCCGGCAAGCTGTACTACGAGCTGGCCGCGGAGAAGGCGAAGCTCGCGGCCACCAACACCGCGATCGTCCGCGTCGAACAGCTTTACCCGATGCCGATCGAGAGCCTCACGGCGATCTTCGAGCGCTACCCCAACGCGAAGGACCTGCGTTGGGTGCAGGAGGAGCCCGCCAACCAGGGTTCGTGGCCGTTCTACGGCCTGACCCTGCCGGAGGAGCTGCCGCAGTACGTCACCAAGCTCACCCGCGTCTCCCGGCGGCCGATGTCGGCCCCGTCGGCCGGGTCGAGCAAGGTCCACGAACTCGAGCAGCGCGCGCTGATCGAGAAGGCGTTCAACTGATCACCTGACAGACCAGCGGAGCCGCCGAACCCAGGTTCGGCGGCTCCGCCGTTTCAAGGAGACACCGTGTACTTCACCGATCGCGGCATCGAGGAACTCGAAAACCGCCGCGGCGACGAGGAAATCACCTTCGCCTGGCTCGCCGACCGCCTCCGCGCCTTCGTCGACGCCAACCCGGATTTCGAAACCCCCATCGAACGCCTCGCCACCTTCCTAGCCCGCGACGACGACATCGACGACTGAGACCAGTCGGCTACGCTGAGGCAGGAGGTGGACGATGACTGCACTGCCGGACTGGATGACTTTACGACCGGGTGGATTGACCGCAGCGGACTACGAAGCGCTGCCAGAAGAAGTCAGCCGCCGGATCGAAGTCGTCGATGGAGCAATCATCGTGAACGCAGCCCCGCGCCGACCACATCAGCGGGCGGTACGGCGCCTCGCGAACGTCCTGGAAGGGGCGTTGGGCGATCGCTTGGCCGTGGACTTCGACATCGATCTCCGGCTCCGGGACATCCCATTGCTCAATCGCCGGCCGGATGTTGTCGTCTACGACGGCGCGCTGGCTGACGACGATGTTCTCCGCGCGAAGCACTGCTTGCTGGTCATCGAGGTCATGTCCCCCGGTTCGGTGACGACCGATCAGACGGACAAGCCTGCCGAGTACGCTGCGGCCGGGATCCCGCACTTCTGGCGGTTGGAAAGCGCGCAGGACGACGAATACCGGCTGACGCTGTTCCGGTATCGCCTCGACCCCACGACGAGGACTTACGCCTCGGCCGGGGTCGACACCGGCAAAGCCGTGATCGCCGATCCGGTCGATGTGTCGTTCGACCTCATCGACTTGACCTGATCCGCTTCGCACCCCGCGCACGATCAGCGCGGGGTGCGAGCGGCACCTCACCAGGCGTAGGCCTCCGGGGCGGGCTTGGCGCCGTTGGGTGCGGGCGGCGGGAACAACTCGTCGAGCTTGGCGAGTGTTTCCGCGTCCAGCTTGAGTTCCAGCGCGTCCAGTGAGTTGTCGAGCTGCTCCACGGTGCGCGGACCCACGATCGGGCCGGTGACCCCGTCCTGGTGCAGCAGCCACGCCAGCCCAACGGTCGCGGGATCCGCGCCCAGGTCGGCGCACAGCTTCTCGTAGGCCTCGATCGACGACCGGTGCGTGCCGAGCGCGTCGCCCGAGCGGCCCTTGCCCGCACGGGACCCGGTGCCGTCGCGCTCCTTGCGGATGGCGCCGCCGAGGAGGCCGCCGTGCAGCGGGGACCACGGGATCACGCCGAGACCGTAGTGGCGGGCCGCCGGCAGGACCTCCAGCTCGATCCACCTGGTCAGCAGGTTGTAGATCGACTGCTCGCTCACTAGCCCGAGGAAGTGCCGCGCCTTCGCCGCTTCCTGCGCCTGCGCCAGGTGCCAGCCCGCGAAGTTGGACGAGCCGAAGTACAGCACCTTGCCCTGCTGCCGCAGCACACTGAACGCCTCCCAGATCTCCTCCCACGGGGTGCTCCGGTCGACGTGGTGCATCTGGTAGAGGTCGATGTAGTCGGTGTTCAGCCGCCGCAGCGAGCCCTCGACGGCGCGCTTGATGTTCAGTGCGGACAGGAAGGTCTCATTGGGCCAGTCGCCCATGCTGCCGTAGAGCTTGGTCGCCAGGACCGTCTTCTCGCGCCGCGCGCCGCCTTGGTCGAACCACCGGCCGATGATCTGCTCGGTGACCCCTTCGCCCTTCTGCCAGCCATAGACGTTGGCCGTGTCGAAGAAGTTGATGCCGTGCTCGTGCGCACGGTCCATGATCGTGTGGCTGTCCGCTTCCGTGGTCTCTGGACCGAAGTTCATCGTCCCGAGGACGAGGCGGGAGACCGACAGGCCGCTACGGCCGAGGTGGGTGTACTCCATGCCGCCAACCTACGCCTGGAGCCACTCCAGCATCCTGACCTGCCCACATGCCGGGCGCCTACCGCGCCCGCGCCCCCGCCCGCCACACCGCCCAGGTCAGCGGCACCCCCGGCCGATACGCCAGGTGCGTCGCCGATGGAGCGTCGAGAACGTGCAGGTCAGCGCGGGCCCCCGGCCAGATCACGCCGACGTCGTCACGCCGCAGGGCCTGCGCGCCGCCGAGTGTCGCGGCGCGGACCGCCTCGGCGACGGACATCCGCATCTGCAGGACGGCCGTGGTGACGCAATAGGCCATCGATGAACCCGGGTTGCAGTTGGACGCCAACGCGACAGTCGCGCCCGCGTCGAGCAACGCGCGCGCGTCCGGGAGGGACTGGCGGGTCGACAGGTCGCACGCGGGCAACAGGGTGGCCACGGTGTCCGACGACGCCAGTGCGTCCACATCGGACTGGGTGAGGTAGGTGCAGTGGTCGACGCTGGCGGCGCCGAGTTCGACGGCCAGCCGCACGCCGGGTCCTGGTCCGAGCTGGTTGCCGTGCACCCGCAGCCCCAGCCCCTTGGCGGCGGCGGCCTTGAGTACCGCACGCGACTGGGCCTCGTCGAACGCGCCCGTCTCGCAGAACACGTCGGCCCACCGCACATACGGCGCTACCGCGTCGAGCATGGGGCCGGTCACCAAGTCCACATAGGACTCCGCATCGGTGCCCGCGGGAACCAGGTGGGCGCCGAGAAAGGTGATCTCGTCGGCCTGCGCGGCGGCGATGCGGGCCGAGCGGACCTCGTCGTCGACGGTGAGGCCGTAGCCGGTCTTGGTCTCGATGCACGTCGTGCCCTGGGCGACCGCTTCGGCGATGTGCTTGCGCAGACCGGCGGCCAGTTCGTCGTCGGTGGCCGCACGGGTCGCGCCGACGGTGACGGCGATACCGCCCGCGGTGTAGGGCTCGCCCGCCATCCTGGCCCGGAACTCGGCCGTGCGGTCGCCCGCGAACACCAGGTGGGTGTGGCTATCGACCCAGCCGGGCAGCACCGCCCGCCCCTCGACGTCGACGCACTCGTCGGCGTCCGGCGCCGATGAGGCGGCCCCGACCCAGGCGATCCGGTCACCGTCGATGACCACCGCCGCACCGGCAAGCGGGTCGCCGTCGTTGGTCGTCAGTTCGCCGATTCCGGTCACCAGGATGCTCACGCCCACAGCCCTTCGATCGCCTTGCCCAGCATCGCCCCGACGTCACCGAGCCGGTGGACGCCCTCGCGCACCACGACCCGGCCGCCGACGACCACGGTGTCCACATCGGACGCAGTCGCGGCCAGCATGACCTGCCCGGGAAGACATCCCGCCGTCCGAACGGTGTCGAGTCGGACCGAGACGAGGTCAGCAGGCGCGCCGACCTCGATCCGTCCGGCTTCCGGCCAGCCAAGGCTCGTGTGACCAGCCGACGTCAGCGCGGTGACCAGTTCGTCCGGGCTCAGCCTGCCCCGCTGCCCGGTGCGCAGCCGCTCGCCGTGCTCGACCGCGCGCGCCTCGGTCAACGGGTCGACCACGGCGTGCTGGTCACTGCCCAGCGACAGCGGCGAACCCGCGTCGAGAAGTTCGCGGGCGGGCCCGATCCCGTCGGCGAGGTCGCCCTCAGTGGTCGGGCAGAAGCAGGCCCCGGTCCCCGACCCACCGAGCAGGGCGATGTCGCCCGCGGTGAGGTGGGTGGCGTGCACCGCCGTGGTCCGCGGCGCGAGCACGCTGGCGTCCGCCAGCAGTTGGGTGGGGGTGCGCCCGTAGGCGGCCAGGCAGGCCTCGTTCTCGGCGGGCTGCTCGGACAGGTGCACATGCAGCGGCCCGTCGACCGCCGCGACCTCGGCCAACGCGGCCCGCGGCACCGCCCGAACCGAGTGGATCGCCGCCCCGATCCGGGTCGTGGCGTCCGCCCGGAGATCGGCGACCCTGACCGCCCACGCCTCGGCCGTGCCGTCACTGAACCGACGCTGTTCAGCGGACACCGGCGTGTCGATACCGCCCGCGAGATAGCAGGTGTCGAGCAACGTGATCCGAATCCCGGCGTCCCGCGCGGCCTCGACCAACGCCACCCCCATGGCGTTGGGATCGGCGTAACGGCGACCACCGGGCGCGTGGTGCAGGTAGTGGAACTCGCCGACACAGGTGATCCCCGCCAGCGCCATCTCGGCGAACACGGCACGGGCCAGCGTCAGATAGCTCTCGGGATCCAGCTTGGCGGCCAAGGCATACATCCGCTCCCGCCAGGTCCAGAACGTCCCACCATCACCATGCGTCCGCCCACGCAACGCCCGATGAAACGCATGCGAATGCGCATTGGCGAACCCCGGAAAAACCAACCCCGCCAACACAACAACCCCAGCACCACCACGCAGGTCCCCAGCACCACCACGCGAACCCCCAGCGCCACCAACACCCGCGCCGCCAGGCGAGTCCCCAGCGCCGCTACTTCCCACACCCACGTCGGCGCCAGCGCCAAAACCCTCCGCGCGCAGCCCCCACCCTTCCCCGGGGGGACGGCCCTTGGCCAGTCTATCGGTGGGGGGTGACAAATGATCTTGTTCGCGGGGTGTCTGTGGATAACTTGTCTGATGTGTGGATATGTCGGTGATGGTGCCGTTCTCGGCCGCCGTGATGAGGACTCCCGGGGCGATGCCGGTCGGCAGCCAGGCGTTCTCGCACCAGTACGTGGTCATCGGGACAGGTGCTCCAAGACGTCCGCCAAGGCCGCCGAGCCTGCCGCGCAGTCGTCGGGCTCGGCGTATTCGGAGGGGGCGTGGCTGACGCCGGTCGGGTTGCGGACGAACAGCATCGCCGTCGGGACGTGCGCGGCGAGGATGCCCGCGTCGTGGCCTGCGCCAGTCGGCAGGGCCGGGACGCCGCCCAGGTGGGCGGCCAAGTCGTCGCGCAGGGCCGGGTCGAACACCACAGTGTCCCCATAGGACTCTTCGGTGACCGCCACCGTGCAACCCTCGTCCGAAGCGGCGGCGGCCGCGGCGGCCGTGATCGCGGCGACGACCGCGCGGGTGCGCGCGTCGTCGTCGGCTCGGGCGTCGAGCCAGACGTCGACGGTCGAGGCGATCACGTTGGTACCGCCCGGATTCGGGACAATCCGGCCGACCGTCGCACGCGCGCCCTCGACCGCGGACGCGGCGCGCCTGGCGGCTGCGATCAGGGCGGCGGCGGGGAGCATCGGGTCGCGGCGGTCCCCCATCAGGGTCGCGCCCGCGTGGTTGCCCTCGCCGGTGAAGGTGAACCGCCAGCGGCCGTGGGCCAGGATCGAGCTGGCCACGCCGACTGGAGCCGCGAGGTCGACCAGCCCTCGCCCCTGTTCGACGTGCAGCTCCACAAACGTGCCGATCCGGCCAAGCGCGACTCGATCGTGTCCCAGCCCAGCGGGATCCAGACCTGCGGCCCGAACCGCCTCAGCCAGGCTGACGCCGTTCGAGTCAGTCAGGGCCAGCGCCTTGTCCGCCGACAGCGCCCCCGTCATGAGCCGCGAGCCCAGGCAGGCGACGCCGAAACGGCCGCCCTCCTCCTCCGGGAACACCGCGATCGCCAGCGGCTTCCCCGGCTGGAAACCCCTACCGCGCAACAGATCGACTGCCTCCAGGGCCGCCGTGACACCCAGCGGGCCATCGAAAGCACCGCCGCCCGGCACCGAGTCCAGGTGGCTCCCGGTGACGATCGCGCCGTCGCCGGGGGCGCCCCACCAAGCCCACAGCGTGCCGTTGCGGTCGGTCTCGACGTCGAGCCCACGCGCCGCGGCCTCGGCGGTGAACCATGAGCGCAGCTCAAGCTCCGCCGAGTCGAACCCGTGCCGCGAATACCCGCCGCGGCGCCGGTCGACGCCGACGTCGGCGATGGCGGCCAGCAGGCTCACGACCGAGCCATCGGGACGACGACCCCACGCTCCGCGGCGACCTCGTCCGCGCGGGAGTAACCGGCGTCGACGTGTCGGATGACGCCCATGGCCGGGTCGTTCGTCAGGACGCGCTCGATCTTCTGGCCCGCCAGGGCGGTGCCGTCGGCGACGCAGACCTGGCCCGCGTGGATGGAGCGGCCGATGCCGACGCCGCCGCCGTGGTGGATCGACACCCAGCTGGCGCCCGACGCGGTGTTGACCAGGGCGTTGAGCAGGGGCCAGTCGGCGATCGCGTCGGAGCCGTCGGCCATCGACTCGGTCTCCCGATAGGGCGACGCGACAGAGCCGCAGTCGAGGTGGTCGCGGCCGATCACGACCGGCGCGGACAGCTCGCCGGAGGCCACCATCTCGTTGAACCGCAGGCCCGCCAGGTGCCGCTCGCCGTAGCCGAGCCAGCAGATGCGGGCCGGAAGGCCTTGGAAGGCAACACGTTCCGAGGCCATCCGGATCCAGCGGGCCAGGGACTCGTTCTCCGGGAACAGGTCCAGGATCGCCCGGTCGGTCGCGGCGATGTCGGCCGGGTCGCCGGACAGCGCGGCCCAGCGGAACGGGCCCTTGCCCTCGCAGAACAGCGGGCGGATGTAGGCGGGGACGAAGCCGGGGAAGTCGAACGCGCGCTCCAGGCCACCCAGTTTGGCCTCGCCGCGGATGGAGTTGCCGTAGTCGAAGACCTCGGCGCCCTTGTCCATGAAGCCGACCATCGCGCCGACGTGCTCGGCCATCGACTCGCGCGCACGGTCGGTGAACTCGTCGGGCTTCTTGGCCGCGTAGTCCTGCCAGTCGGCCAGGTCGACGCCGCGCGGCAGGTAGGCCAACGGGTCGTGCGCGGAGGTCTGGTCGGTGACGATGTCGATCTCGACGCCGCGGCGCAGCAGCTCGGGGAACACCTCGGCGGCGTTGCCGATCACGCCGACCGACAGCGCGCGCTTCTCCCGCTTGGCCTTCTCGACGCGGGCGACAGCGTCGTCGAGCGAGTCGGCCAGTTCGTCGAGGTAGCGGGTCTCGACGCGGCGGCGGGCGCGGTCGGGGTCGACCTCGACGCACAGCGCGACACCGTCGTTCATGGTGACGGCCAGTGGCTGCGCGCCGCCCATGCCGCCGAGCCCGGCGGTCAGGGTCAGCGTGCCGCGCAGGGTGCCGCCGAAACGCTTGTTGGCGACGGCGGCGAAGGTCTCGTAGGTGCCCTGGAGGATGCCCTGGGTGCCGATGTAGATCCACGAGCCCGCGGTCATCTGCCCGTACATGGTCAGGCCCTGGGCCTCCAGCTTGCGGAACTCGGGCCACGTCGCCCAGTCGCCGACCAGGTTCGAGTTCGCGATCAGCACGCGCGGCGCCCACTCGTGGGTCCGCATTACGCCGACCGGCTTGCCCGACTGGACCAGCAGGGTCTCGTCCTCCGACAGCGTGGTCAGCTCGCGGGTGATCGCGTCGAAGCTGGCCCAGTTCCGCGCGGCCTTACCGGTGCCGCCGTAGACGACGAGGTCGTCGGGACGCTCCGCGACATCGGGGTCGAGGTTGTTGTGGAACATCCGCAGCGCGCCCTCGGTCTGCCAGTTGCGCGCGGTCAAAGTGGTGCCACGGGCTGCGCGGACGGGTCGAGCTGTGCTCATCGGGAAACCTTCCTGGTGACGGCGTTCATCAGGTCGCCGGAGCGGATGAGGTCCTCGGCCGCGGCGATCTCCGGGGCGAGGTGGCGGTCGGGGCCGGGTCCTTCGACGTGCTCGCGAAGCGCGGCGACGGCGGCGGCGGTCGCGGGCGCGGGTAGCAGCGGTTTGCGCAGATCAAGGGCGCGGGCAGCGGTCAGCAGCTCGATGGCGAGGACCGTGGTGAGCCCGTCGACTGCCTTGCGCAGCTTGCGCGCGGCCGACCAGCCCATGGAGACGTGGTCCTCCTGCATGGCGCTGCTCGGGATCGAGTCGACCGACGCGGGCACGGCCAGCCGCTTGAGTTCGGAGACGATCGCGGCCTGGGTGTACTGGGCGATCATGTGGCCGGAGTCGACGCCGGGGTCGTCGGCGAGGAACGGCGGCAGGCCGTGCGAGCGGGCCACGTCGAGCATCCGGTCGGTGCGCCGCTCGGCCATGCTCGCCACGTCGGCCACCGGGATGGCCAGGAAGTCGAGAACGTAGGCGATGGGCGCGCCGTGGAAGTTGCCGTTCGACTCGACCCGGCCGTCGGGCAGCACGACGGGGTTGTCGATGGCGCTGGCCAGTTCACGGTCGGCCACGGTCTCTGCGTAGCCGACGGTGTCGCGCGCGGCGCCGTGCACCTGCGGCGAGCAGCGCAGCGAGTACGCGTCCTGCACGCGGGTGCAGTCGGGGCCGCGATGGCTCTCCATGATCGGCGACCCGGCCAGGAACCTGGCCATGTTGGCCGCGGAGACGCTCTGGCCGGGGTGCGGGCGCAGCGCGTGCAGGTCGGGCGCGAAGACCCGGTCGGTGCCCAGCAGCGCCTCGACGCTCATCGCGGCGGTCAGGTCGGCGATGTCGAGCAGGTGGCGCAGGTCAGCGGCGGCCAGGCACAGCATGCCGAGCATGCCGTCGGTGCCGTTGATCAGCGCGAGCCCTTCCTTCTCGGCCAGTTCGACCGGGCTCACCTGCCGCTCGGCCATCACCTCGGCGGCGGGACGCAGCGCGTCGAGCCGGTCGCGGACCATGCCCTCGCCCATCACCGCGAGCGCGATCGACGACAGCGGGGCAAGGTCGCCGGAGCAGCCCAGCGAGCCGAACTCGTGCACCACCGGGTGGATGCGGTGGTTGAGCAGGCCGAGCAGAGCCTCCACAGTGGACTGGCGGACGCCGGTGCGGCCGGTCGCCAGGGTGCGCAGGCGCAGCAGCATCAGCGCGCGCACGACCTCGCGTTCGACCTCGGGGCCCGCGCCCGCGGCGTGGGAGCGGATCAGCGACCGCTGCAGCTCGGCGCGCTTGTCCTGCGGGATGTGCCGAGTGGCCAGCGCGCCGAACCCGGTGGACACCCCGTAGGTCGGCTTCTCGGCGTTGGCCAATTCCTCGATGTGGGCCCGCGACTTGGCGACCCCGGCGAGCGCGTCCGCGGTGACCTCGACGCGCGCGGCGGTCCGGGCGACCTTCACCACGTCGGCGCGGGTGAGCGGGCCACCGTCGATCTGAACCAGTTCCAGCATGGGCCCATCTCAACGCGGACGGGCGGCGCGCACGAGGGGGGATCGGGTGAGAGTGTCTGGTATCCCAGACGGAGGTACCGTGGGCGGATGGGAGCCAGCAGCGACGTGCCCGCGCTGCGCCGCGGCCTCGCGGTGCTGCGCCTGCTCGCGGGCAAGGCGGGCCCGGTGACCGCGACCGCGGTCGCCAGGGAACTGGGCCTGCCCCGGTCGACGACGTATCACCTGCTGGGCGAGCTGGCCGACGCCGGATTCGTCACGCATCTGCCGGAGGAGCGGCGGTACGGGCTCGGTGTCGCGGCCTTCGAGTTGGGCTCGGCGTATCTGCGCCACGACCCCCTGGAACGGCTCGCCCGCCCGCTGCTGCGGCGGCTGATCGAGCGGACCGGGCACACGGCGCACCTCGGGGTGCTGCACGGCGGGGAGACGCTGTATCTGCTGCGGGAGCAGCCCGCCCATCCGCACACGGTGGTGACCGACGTCGGTGTCCGGCTGCCCGCACACCTGCCCGCGTCGGGCCGGGCGATGCTGGCGTACTTGCCCGCGGCGCAGGTCAGGGCCCTGTTTCCGACCCGGGCGTCGTTCGTACACCGTACGGATCGGGGTCCTGATCACCTGCCCGCGCTGCGGGGGCTGCTGGCGG
>Ga0247823_10003439_pt1 | contig 12829 bp, 11 predicted proteins | sample 13C_PalmiticAcid_2_FD_192426 | JGI IMG/M metagenome (GOLD analysis project Ga0247823, IMG submission 192426) | Soil microbial communities from agricultural site in Penn Yan, New York, United States - 13C_PalmiticAcid_Day30 | ecosystem: Environmental > Terrestrial > Soil > Agricultural land...
AATATCGGCAAGGCGGCGCGCGCGATGCTCAATTTCGGGCTGACCGAGCTGCGGCTGGTGAGCCCGCGCGACGGCTGGCCGAACCCCGATGCCGGCCCCGCTGCGTCGGGCGCCGATATCGTCCTAGCGAACGCCGAAGTATTCGACAGCCTCGCCGCCGCGACCGCCGACTGCACCCATATTTACGCCACGACCGTCCGCAAGCGCGGGGTCACCAAGCCGGTGCTGACGCCCGAGGCGGCGGCGCGGCAGGTGCGCGCGACCGCCGGACGATCGGCCTTCGTCTTCGGCGCCGAGCGATCGGGACTCGAGACCGACGATGTCGCGCTCGCGCACAGCATCGTCACCGTTCCGATCAACCCCGAATTCGGCTCGCTGAACCTCGCGCAGGCGGTGATCCTGCTCGCCTATGAATGGTCGAAGGGCGAAGCCCTCGCCCAGCCGCCCGTCGCCGAACTCGCGCCGACTGCCGAGCATGCCGAGTTCGAGGAACTGATCCAGCATTTCGTGCGCGATCTCGACGCCGCGGGCTATTTTTTCCCCGAAAACCGCCGCGCGATGACGTTGCGCACGCTGCGTACGACGCTGACCAAGACTGGCTGGTCGTACAATGATATCAGGATGATGCACGGCATCATAACGGCTCTTGGCCGCAAGCCGAAAAACCGTTAAGCAGCACCAAATCGTTTCTGGAGTTACTTTCCCATGATGAGCATCCTCCTGTCGCTCGCTCTCGCCGCAGCGGCAACCGAAACCCCGCCCGCCGACAGCACGACGACCACCCAGCCGGCGAAGCCCGAAAAGCCGAAGAAGATCTGCAAGACGACCAAGATGACCGGGAGCACGATCGGTCGCCGCGTCTGCAAGACGCAGGAACAGTGGGACAATATCGCCCGCGACGGCGCCCAGTCGCTCGACCTGGTCGACCAGGGCTACAAGGCCAACACCGGCAACGGCGCGGTCAACTGAGCCCTCGCCCTACCCGCGGATAACCGCAGAAAACACCAGTCGCGCGGCGCGGACGGCTTTCGCCCGCGCCTACAACTTTGGCTGGACAGCGGCGTGTCCGCTCAACATGATATCGCCATAGAATCGGCTCAGGGAATTGGCCGGCATATGGAGAGGTCCCGTGGCCGTTTTTCCAGGAGTTTGATTAGCGATGATGACGATATTGCTCTCCCTCGCCTTCGCGGCGGCCGGGACGACCACCCCCGGTACGGATAGCCCCGCCACCGAACAGGCGGCGAAGCCCGCCAAGCCGAAAAAGGTCTGCGAGCGCATCGAATCGACCGGCAGCAGCGTCCCCAAGAAGGTGTGCCGCACCGTCAAGGCGCCGACGGTCGGAACCGGGGCGGTCGAAGCCGCAGCCGAAAAGCCGGTGGGCAACAGCACCAACTAAGTTGCGCGGCCTCAGGCCGGGTCGGCGCGCAACCGGTCCCAACGGACCATTTCATAGGCGATCGACTGTTCGACCAGTTCGTTCCACACCGCGCGCAGGCGGTCGGGCTCGAGCCCGGCCGCCGCGGCGTCGCGTGCGATATTGTCGAGCACCTGCGCTTTGCGCGCCTCGTCGCGGACGACATTACGGTCGGTCTTGATGCGCGCCGCGGCATCCATATAGCCGAAGCGGCGGACGAGCAGCGCGACGAGCTCGCGGTCGACCTCGTCGACCCCGGCACGGACGTCGATCATCGTTTCGCACTGTTCAGGAGATTTGGCAGCGGTCATGCGCGCTGGCTTTAGCGGCTTTTTCCCGCCTGTCGAGACAGGCATCTGCAGCAGGCGGCAGTGCTTGACTTTCGCCCCTGCCCCGTCTAACCGCGCGCCTTCGCAATGGACCCCGCACCCCGGTGAAGCGGCGGTCGCATATGGCTCAGCCCATATGGTGCGACCCGGGAACCCGCCGAAATCCTTCGGCACACAGCATATTGGAGACGACAATGTCGAAGCGCCAGAGCGCCAAGTATAAACTCGACCGCCGGATGGGCGAAAACATCTGGGGTCGCCCGAAGAGCCCGGTCAACCGCCGCGAATATGGCCCCGGCCAGCATGGCCAGCGCCGCAAGGGCAAGGTGTCGGACTTCGGCATCCAGCTTCGCGCGAAGCAGAAGCTCAAGGGCTATTACGGCGACATCACCGAAAAGCAGTTCAAGAAGAACTATTTCGAAGCCAGCCGCATGAAGGGCGACACCGGCCAGAACCTGATCGGCCTGCTCGAGCGCCGCCTCGACGCGGTCGTCTATCGCGCCAAGTTCACCCCGACCATCTTCTCGGCGCGCCAACTCGTCAGCCACGGCCACGTCTATGTGAACGGTGTGAAGTGCAACATCGCCAGCCGCCTGGTGAAGCCGGGTGACGAAATCACCCTCGGCAAGAAGGCGCAGGAAATGGCGCTGGTCGCCGAAGCGCAGAGCCTGCCCGAGCGCGACCTGCCCGAATATCTCGCCATCGACGGCACCAAGGCGACCTATGTCCGCGTCCCGACGCTCGACGAAGTCCCCTATCCGGTGAAGATGGAACCGAACCTAGTCGTCGAATTCTATTCGCGCTGATCCGGCGGTTCATCGCAGAAAACAAAGGGGCGGTCCGGCAACGGGCCGCCCTTTTTCTTGGCCGCAATTTCGGGCTCGTTTCGGTACAGATCGCGGTCGGTGGCGCGGCCATAGTCGGTTAAACCGAAATCGACCAAATTTCAGATGAATGACGAGTTTAGATCGTTAACTTTCCTCGCGGCTAATCGGCCTTGGTCAAACCATCGAGAGGAAACTCATGCCCACCTACAACGGTACCGCCGGCAACGACACGATCTATGGCAGTTCGACCGACGATGATATCTTGGGGCAAGGTGGCGGCGACACCTTATATGGCGGCGACGGCAACGACTATATCCTCGATTACGACGGCCAGAACCCCGACACCTCGATCGACAATCTCTACGGCGAGGGTGGCAACGACTTTCTCTTCGCCGGGTTTCAGGACAATGCTGACGGCGGGTCGGGTTTCGACGCGCTGATCCTGCGCCTCGACTACGCCACCGCCGGGGTCGTCGTCAATTTCGCACCTATGTGGTCCAGCGGCACCATGACCCTCGCCGGCGCTACCTACCGCAATTTCGAACAGCTCGCGTGGGCGACGGGTTCCCAATATGGCGACGTGATGAGCACCGGCTCGCTGGCAGGTTACCATTCCCAACTCACGGGTCTGGGCGGCGGCGACACCCTGTATGGCGGCAACGGCAACGACTATCTGGACGGCGATTTCTATAGCATATCGACGATCGTCAACGACATCTATTATGACGAGATGATCGGGGGAGGCGGCAATGATTTCCTGTCTGGCGGGCTGGGCGACTATTTCGACGGCGGATCGGGCATCGACGGTATCGGCCTCGATCTCGGGCTCTACGCCAGCGGCGTGTCGATCAATTTCACTTCCCTGCTGACGACAGGATCGGCGACGATCCTCGGTTCCTCGATTACCGGCATCGAGGATATCTCGTGGGTATACGGCACGCAATTCGGCGACACGATCGATGCAACCTTCGACGGATCCGACACCAAGCTGGCGGGACGCGGCGGCGACGATATTCTGGGAACCGGGACAGGAGCCAACACCCTTTACGGCGGAACCGGAAACGACATACTGCTTGCCGGGGGCGGGAATGACAGGCTCTACGGGGATGAGGACGACGATACGCTCTATGGCGAAACGGGCAATGATTCGCTCTATGGCGGCGACGGCAATGATATGCTCGTGGGCGGTAGCGGTATCGATAATATGACCGGCGGTGCGGGCAACGACACCTATGTCGTCGAGGATATCGGCGACATGGTGACCGAAGACGCGAGTGGCGGGACCGACAACGTGAAGGCCTCGATCAACTATACGCTGGGCGCCAATGTCGAAAATCTGGAACTGACCGGCACCGCGATCTCAGGCACCGGCAACGCGCTGGCGAACGTCATCACGGGTAATAGCGGCAATAATTCGCTGTTCGGTGCGGCCGGCAACGACACGCTGAATGGCAATGACGGCAACGACATGCTCGACGGCGGCACTGGGGCCGATACGATGAGCGGGGGCATCGGCGATGATCGCTTTATCGTCGACGATATCGGTGACGCCGTGATCGAAGCCGCAAGTGGCGGGATCGACACCGTCGTCGCCTCGGTCAACCATACGCTGGCCGCCAACGTCGAAAATCTGGAACTGACCGGCACCGCCGTCTCGGGCACGGGCAATAATCTGGCGAACGTCATCACGGGCAACGGCAGCAATAATTCGCTGATCGGATCGGCCGGCGACGACACGCTGAACGGCGGCGACGGCAACGATACGCTCAACGGCGGGGGCGGCAACGACATGCTGATCGGCGGCAACGGCAATGACGCGCTCAACGGCGGGCCGGGAACCGATATCATGAACGGCGGCGCCGGCGCCGATCGTTACCAGATCATCCAGACGAGCGTCAGCACGACGCAGATCGACCGAATCTATTTTTCGGCGACCGACGACGACATCATCGACCTCAGCCTCGTCGACGCAGTGACCGGGGGAAGCGACAACGCGTTCAACTTCATCGGCACCGGCGCCTTCACCGGCGTCGCGGGCGAACTACGCTACCAGATGACCGGCAGTTGGAGCGAAGGCGGCCAGTCCGGGTCGATCTATAGCCTGAGCGGCGACATCAACGGCGACGGCGTGGCGGACTTCTACATCGACGTGAACATGTTGGGCACCGCCCCCTTGGGGCCAGGCGACTTCATCCTATAAGCCTCGAACACCTCAATCCGAGGGCGCGGGCAAGGTCGGAACTCTGACCTCCCGCGCCCTTGCATACCCCTGCTCCAGCTAGCACAAGCCTAGGGGTCACCATTTTCTTTTCCTGAACCCCCTGTTTCTTGCCGGTACTGTTACTTGTCCGGACGTCGTGGGTCCGGACAAGCTTATGCCAATATTCGATCCCTATTGCGGCCGTTGCGGTTGTATCGCGCGGACCGCGGCCGCTGCTTGCCCGTGTCAGCGGGCCAGGAAGGTCGCGATTCGGCTGAGCATCGCGGTGCGCGCCTCGCTGTCGCCAAGGTCGTGCGCCAGCCCCGGATATTCGACCAGTTCGACGCTCTTGCCCGACGCGGACAGCGCGCGCTTCATTATCCGCGCCTGTTCGATGGCGACATTCTGGTCGAGCGTGCCGTGGAACATCAGGACCGGCGCGGCGATCTTCGCCGCATTTTGCGCCGGCGATCCTTCGCGGACGTGCGGACCCGATCCGATGAAGTCGCGGGTAATCGAACCCGACCGGTATTTGTCGGCTTCCAGTTTCAGCTCGGCGAGGTCGGTCACCGGCGCGATCGCGACGATCGACCGGAACAGGTCGGGAGCAACGACGCCAGATTGCAGCGCCGCATAGCCGCCATAGGACCAGCCGACGATCGACAATTTGGCGGGATCGGCGCCTTCCTTGACCAGCCAGCGTCCGGCATCGGTCACATCGCCGATCGCGGTCCGCCACGACTGGAAGCCGTTATTCTGGTACCATTGGTCGCCATAGCCCGACGAGCCGCGATAATTGGGCTGCACGACCGCAAAGCCGCGCGCCGCGAAATATTGCGACAGCCAGTCGAATCCCCATTCGTCGCGCGACGACGGCCCGCCGTGCGGCATGACGATCGCCGGCAAGCCCTTGGCATCCAAGCGCCCTGGTGGCAGCGTCAGATATCCTGGGATCATCGTGCCGTCGGCGGCGGGATAGCTGATCGCCTTGACCGGTGAGAGCGCCTGATCCGCCAGCATCGGCCGATCCTCGAGCAACGGCCGGAGCTGTTTCGCGGCGGGCGAATAGCGATAATAACGACCCGCATCGACGTCCGACCCGGCCCAGACCAGCCACTGCGCCTCGTCCGCGGAGGCATCGAGGAAATAGACGTCGCGCCCGCCCAGCGCCTTGGACAGCGCCTTCGACATCGCCGCAACCTTTTCATCGGTGGTCACCATCTTGCGGCGATCGGTCGCATAGGTGGCGCCGACAACGCGCCGGTCACGACCGACACGAACGAGGCCGTCGACGTCGACCTCGGGATGGCGGAACAATATGTCGCCGCTTCCGGTCCCGTCCAGCCGGACCGCGCTGACCGCCAGGCGGCCGTCGACCTTGGCGAAACCGATCGCGCGATCGGTCGCGGCATCGACGGTCACGGGGTCGAACCCTTCATCGGTCAGGACATTGACCGCCGACAGGGTCTGCCAGTCGCCACCGGCTTTCGCTTTGAAGAAATAGCGCACCACGCCGCTGACGTAGCCGGTTTGCCCCTTTTGTCCGTGCATGCCCATGATGCGGACATTGCCTTTGCCGTCGGTCATATATTCGACGGCATCGCGCCGCGGCTTTTCGACTACCTTGATCGCGCCGCTGGTGGCATCCATCAGGTCGACCCCCATGCCCTCGTCATCCTTGACGATCAGCGACGCCGACTCGCGATTGGCTTCGCGGACGTGGCTGCGCATCACCAGCACGCTGCCCGCCGGCCCCGGCTGCCAGTCGATCACGCTGCCGCCGCGAAAATCAAGGCCCAGCGCGTTCGCGCCGCGCCTGGTGCTCAGCGTGCGGACGTCACCGCCCGCCGCGTCGACGCTGACCAGCGACGTGAAGCCGTAAATGTCCTCGCCATATTTCTGGCGGCCGCCAACCTGGCAGATGATCCGTGCGTCGGTCGCCCAGCGGCACCAGAACAGCATTTCGGGATCGCCGCTGGCGCGCAAGATCCGGCGCGGCGTCGCGCCATCGGCGATGTCGACGACATAGAGATCGTTCGCCTGTCCCTTGTTCGGGGCGACGAAGGCCAGTTTGCCGCCGTCGGGCGACAGGCTGACCTGCGTCACGCCGGGCAGTGTCCCGAAACGGCGCGAAACCTCGTCCTCCTGTGCCGCAGCCTGCGCCAAAGCCAGCGCAAACCCCGACGCCAGAAAGGCGAACAAGCGACCCCGCATTCTCTATCCCCCTGTTATCCAATCCCGTTCTCGTACCGCTAGATCGCTGGCCGGACTTTTCCAAGGCGCAATGGTTTCAGACAGGCAGCGATGCTTGCATCGCCCTGCCCCGGCTGGCACAAGCCCGGTCGTCGCAAACGAAACCATTCAAGGACATTTCCATGCTGCGTTCCCCCCGATCCGCCGCGGCCTTCGCGGCCCTTCTGTCGCTTGCCGCATGCGGCGGCGGCGACAAGGCGGCCACCGATGCCGCCGCCACCGCCATTCCCGACGTCCAGATTCCCGAACTGTCGCTCGCGACCCTGCAGGAAGTGACGAAGGAGCTGTCGTCGGACGCCTATGAGGGCCGTGCGCCTGGCACGCCGGGCGAGGAAAAGACCGTCGCCTATATCATCAAGAAATATCAGGAAGCGGGTCTGCAGCCGGGCAACAACGGCCAATGGACGCAGGACGTGCCGCTGGTCGAGATCACCGCGAAGAACGCGACCCCGCTGAGCTTCACCGGCGGCAAGGCGCCGGTGACTGCGCAATATGCCAAGGATTATGTCGCCTTCAGCTACCGCGTGCAGCCCAAGACCGCGATCAAGGACAGCGACGTCGTCTTTGTCGGTTACGGCATCAATGCCCCTGAAAAGGGCTGGAACGACTATGCCGGGCTCGACGTGAAGGGCAAGACCGTCGTCGTGCTCGTCAACGACCCCGACTGGCAGACCAAGGAAACCAAGGGCGAATTCAACGGCCGCGCGATGACCTATTATGGCCGCTGGTCGTATAAATATGAGGAAGCCGCGCGCCAAGGCGCTGCCGCCGTCCTCATCGTCCACGACACCGAACCCGCCGCCTATGGCTGGAACGTCGTCGAGAGCAGCAACACCGGCACCCAATACCTCGCCGAGAGCAAGGACGGCGGCGCCAAGGAAACGGTCGCCAACGGCTGGATCCAGCTGCCCAAGGCGAAGGAACTCTTCGCCAGCGCCGGACAGGATTTCGACAAGCTGCGCGACGCGGCGAAGGTCAAGGGCTTCAAGCCCGTGGCGCTGGCCGGGGTGAAGGCGAATTTCGGCTTCGACAACGCGATTTCCAAGAAGATGTCGCGCAACGTCATCGGCGTGCTGCCGGGCGCCAAGCGTCCCGACGAATATGTGCTCTACACTGGCCATTGGGACCATCTCGGCCGCTGCACGCCGGTCGCGGGCGACGACATCTGCAACGGCGCGGTCGACAATGCGAGCGGCATCGCCGGCCTCGTGACGCTGGCGCAGGCGTTCAAGACCGCGGGCGCGCCCGACCGCAGCATCGTCTTCCTCGCGGTGACCGCCGAGGAATCGGGGCTGCTCGGTTCGAAATATTACGCCGAAAACCCGATCTTCCCGCTCGCGCAGACCGTCGGCGGCGTGAATATGGACGCGCTCAACGCGGTCGGCCCGACGAAGGACATCGTCGTCGTCGGTGGCGGCAAGTCCGAGCTCGACGCCTATGTCGAAAAGCTCGCCAAGATGAGCAATCGCACGATCAAGGCCGAACCGACCCCCGAAAAGGGTTTCTATTACCGGTCGGATCATTTCAGCTTCGCCAAGCTGGGCGTCCCGATGTTCAACTTCGGCAGCGGCGACGATCTGGTCGTCGGCGGGGTCGAAGCCGGCAAAAAGGCGTCGGAAGATTATGAAAAAAACCGCTATCATGCGCCGGGCGACGAATATGAGGCGATCACCAACTGGGACGGCATGATGTCGGACCTGCGCCTCTATTATGCCGCGGGGCGGATGCTCGCGATGACTGACGCCTGGCCGAACTGGGTCGAGGGCGACGAATTCCGCGCCGCCCGCGACAAATCGCGCGCCGCCGCGAAATAGCCGATGTTGGCGGCAGGATCGCGTCTCGCCCGATTGACGGCATACGCGATTCTGCCCGCCCTCGGCCTCGCCATCGCCAGCACCGCGCTGATCCTCGGCCTGTCGCTGGTCATGCCCTTCATGCTGGCGGTGCTGCCGCTGCCAGCGCATGGGCTTTTCGTCGTGCTGCTGGCACGCCATCTGCTGGGCGAACCTTTGCGCCTCGGCTGGCGCGACTGGTCGACAGCCTTTGCCCTCGCCGCAATCATGTTCGGGGCGATCTGGCTCGACCAGCTCGGAACCAATGCGATGTGCGGCGACGGCAGGATGTACGAACCGAGCACCTTGCCGCAGCTGCCCTGGGCATGGATCGGCTGGGGACTGCTCGTCGTCTCGGCGCTTCCCTCGCGCCTCCTCGGCTATCCCGCGCAGCGCCTGCTCCCCTGGCCCGAACGCGTGATCCTTGCCGCCCCGTTTGCCGCTGCCGTCCTCTTCACCGGCATGCCCTTCCAGCGCGCGATCGACGATTGCGCGATCATCGAAGGTTGGGGATTGTTCGAGGGCGGGCTGTTCCTTATTCCGCTGCTCGCGCTCTTCCTGTTCACCCTGTCCTTCTCGATTGCCGTGCTGAGCGCGGCGTTCGTCCGGCCCGAAGCTCCCGAGATTTTTACATGACGCTGAAAATGCCCGCCGAATGGGCGCCCCACGACGCCGTCTGGATCGGTTTTCCGCATATGGCGGAGGAATGGTCGGGCCAGATCGACGCGGCACGGCGCGACGTCGCGGCCTTTGCCAACGCCGTCCATGACGGCGGCCGCGGCGAGGAAGTGCGGCTGGTCGTCAACGACGAAAGCCAGGCCGAGATCGCCGCGAAGCTCGTCGATCCGGGCATCTCCATCATCGTCCAGCCGCTCGGCGATATCTGGCTGCGCGACACCGGCCCGATCATCGCGGGCACCGGCGCGTCGCGCCGCGCGCGCAATTTCCGGTTCAACTGGTGGGGCGAAAAATTCATCATGCCCGGCGACCAGGAAGTCGGCGGCGCGCTGGCCGCGACGACGAGCTTTCCGGTCGACGACCAGGACTGGGTGCTCGAGGGGGGCGGCATCGACGTCGACGGCACGGGGCTTTGCGTCACCACCGAGGAATGCCTGCTGAACATCAACCGCAACCCGTCGCTGACGCGCGAGGATATCGCGGTGCGGCTGCACCAGTCGCTCGGAATCGATCGGATTTTGTGGCTCGGTAACGGGCTGCTCGGCGATCACACCGACGGCCATGTGGACAATCTCGCGCGCTTCGTCGGCGAAGGCCGGCTGGCGATCCCGGTTGCCGCCGGGGACGACGATCCCAACGCGCATATCTATGCCGACGCGCGCGCGCGGACCGCAGCGTTCGGCGGGGTCGAGGTCGTCGACCTGCCCTCGCCCGGCCGCGTCGAGTTGGGCGGCGAGGTCGCGGCGGCGAGCTATATGAATTTCTATATCGGCAACACGACCGTCGTTGTGCCGACCTATGGCGCCCCGAACGACGCGGCGGCGGTCGAAGCTCTCGCCGCGCTCTTCCCCGGACGCCGCGCCGTGGGCGTACCCGCGCTCGGCATCATCGCAGGCGGCGGCAGCTTTCACTGCTCGAGCCAGCAGCTTCCGGCCTAGCATCCCGCGCGATGCCGCCTATATTCGGCTCGATCTGAGCTCCATACGGAACCCCGAATGACCCGCACCCTTACCGTCGCCGCGCTGCAAGTCGCCCTGCCCAGCCCTGTCCAGCCGAATATCGACGCGGTCACCGCGCTGGTCGAAGAAGCTGCCGCGAAGGGCGCGCAGGTCATTCTACCTCCCGAATTGTTCGAGGGGCCCTATTTCTGTCAGGTCGAGGATGAGGCGCTGTTCGCGGCCGCGCGGCCGACCGCCGAGCACCCGAGCGTGGTGGCGATGCAGGCGCTCGCGGCGAAGCTGAAGGTGGCGATCCCGACCAGCTTTTTCGAGCGCGACGGCCATCATTATTACAACACGCTGGCGATGATCGGCCCCGACGGCGGCATCATGGGGACGTACCGCAAGTCGCACATTCCCGACGGCCCCGGCTATGAAGAGAAATATTATTTCCGGCCGGGGAATACGGGTTTCAAGGTCTGGGACGTGTTCGAGGCGCGGATCGGCGTCGGGGTGTGCTGGGATCAATGGTATCCCGAATGTGCGCGCGCGATGGCGCTGATGGGCGCCGAACTGCTCTTCTACCCGACCGCGATCGGCAGCGAGCCCTATGACGCCGACCTCGACACGAGTCGCATGTGGCGCCGCGCGATGCAGGGCCATGCGGTGTCGAACTGCATGCCGGTGATCGCCGCGAACCGGATCGGGACCGAGGGCGACGCAAACTTCTATGGCCACAGCTTCATCAGCGACGAATGGGGCGATCTGACGCAGGAATTCGGCGCGGGCGAGAGCGGAGTGCTGGTCGAGACGATCGACCTCGACCGCGCGGCGAAGCATCGGGCGGGGATGGGCTTTTTTCGCGATCGTCGCCCCCATCTCTATGGCCGGCTGGTCGAGGATATCTGAGTCATCACAATAGCTTTGGGGGCCAAGCTGTGGAATTACCGGACGATATTTTTACCGAACCCGAGGATGTCGATCCCGAGACGCTGGCCAATCTCGGCCCGCTCGCGCGGCTGGCGGGAATCTGGGAGGGGCAGCGCGGGGTCGATATCAATCCCAAGGCCGATGGCCCCGAGACGCGGCAATATTATGAGCGGATAGAGTTGCAGCCGATCGACCCGCAAGCGAATGGCCCGCAGCTTTTTTATGGGCTGCGTTACCACCTCCACGTCAACACGCGCGAAGAAGATATCAGCTTTCACGACCAGGTCGGTTACTGGCTGTACGAGCCCGCGACCGGGCTGATCCTGCAGACGCTGGCGATCCCGCGCGGGCAGATCGCGATCGCCGCGGGGCATGCCGAGCCCGCTGCCAAGACGCTCGTGCTGCGCGCCGAGCGTGGCCAAACCGAATATGGCATCTGCTCGACGACCTTCCTCGACCTGGCCTTCACAACCGAATCCTACCAGATTTCGGTGGAGTTCCATGAGGATGGAACGTGGAGCTACGTCTCCGACACGACGCTGCTGGTGAAGGGCCGCGACGAGCCCTTCCTGCACCGCGACCGCAACCGGCTGACCAAGGTTGGCGAGCCCGACCTCAACCCCTGGGCGAAGATCGCGCGCGGGCTGGCGCCCTCGGTCGAAACCGCCGACTAGAACGACCGTAGCCCTGAGCCTGTCGAAGGGCGCCTCACCGAAAAGCGCCCTTCGACAGGCTCAGGGCTACGGTATCATTTGAACGGCGGAGATTCTAACGGGCGAGGAAGCCCCAACGAGTAGGGGCGAGCCCCTGTGGACTCGCCCCATGACCCCAAAAGGGACTCGAACCCTTAACGGCACCAAATCACACTGCCGATTTATCAATCAAGGCCAAGAAGATCATGGCCGATTTCTGCGCAAATTTCAAGGAAATTCGCCACTTTTCGTCGCAGAATCACGGCCTGTTGTCGCGGCGTAACAGAAATTCAGGCGCGCGGATCACATTATTCGACGGCACATTCTCGACAAGATTGTCCGAGGCCACCCAGAGCATGTTCCGCGTGCTTTCGAATTCGATAATCGGCTGCACCGCGATGCCGATGCGGGCGACCGAAATGCGATTGTCCGAAATCTTGAGATAGGCGCCGATGTCGCCCCAGACGCGGATGCCGTGCTGGATCAGGTTCTTGTTGCCGCGCCCCGCCCAATCGAGCGTGTTGCGCTGGATGCGCAGCGTGTCGACGTTGCCGACGAACAGCCCCATCGGCACATAGGCATCCTCGGCGGGCTTGCGCAGCGACAGATGATTGTCGGCGATCGCGACGGTACCGGCGCGGATCATCTTCGGGTCGGCCTGGCTGGTGCCGACATGGACGCCGCGCAGGAAACCGAAAACCTTGTTGCCCCGGATCGTCACGGTGGTCAGCGT
>Ga0247823_10003440_pt1 | contig 12828 bp, 12 predicted proteins | sample 13C_PalmiticAcid_2_FD_192426 | JGI IMG/M metagenome (GOLD analysis project Ga0247823, IMG submission 192426) | Soil microbial communities from agricultural site in Penn Yan, New York, United States - 13C_PalmiticAcid_Day30 | ecosystem: Environmental > Terrestrial > Soil > Agricultural land...
CTGGAGGGATTCCTCGCCAACCCGCTGTCCATCTTCAAGGTGTGGGAAGGTGGCATGAGCTTCCACGGTGGTCTGCTGGGCGTGATGATCGCCGCGCTGTGGTGGTCGCGCCGTCAGCGCATGCATTTCTTCGACACCATGGATTTCGTCGCCCCGCTGGTGCCACTGGGCCTGGGGTTCGGGCGGATCGGCAACTTCATCGGCGCCGAGTTGTGGGGCAAGTACACACAGGCTGGCTGGGGCGTGATTTTTCCGACCGATCCGGCCTTGAAGGATTTCTCCGTCGCGCAATTGCAGGCCCAGTACGCCGCCGGCGCGCTGGACCCGTTCGCCCGCCATCCCTCGCAGCTCTATCAGGCTTTCCTCGAAGGCCTGGTGATGTTCCTGGCGCTGTGGTGGTTCTCCCGCCAGCCGCGGCCGCGCTACGCGGTGTCCGGCCTGTTCGCGTTGCTGTATGGCGTCTTCCGTTTCCTGGTCGAGTTCGTGCGCGTGCCGGACGAGCAGCTCAAGTATCTCGCTTTCGGCTGGTTGACCATGGGGCAGTTGCTGAGCGTGCCGCTGATCCTGCTGGGCGTGTACCTGCTGTGGCTGTCGCGCCGTTCCCCCGTCCTGCAACCCGTCGTTCCGGCCAAGGAATCCGCATGAAGCCCTATCTCGATCTGCTGCGCCACGTACTGGAGCAGGGCGCCGAGAAGTCCGATCGCACCGGCACCGGCACGCGCAGCGTGTTCGGCTGGCAGATGCGCTTCGATCTCGCCGAGGGCTTTCCGCTGGTCACCACCAAGAAGCTGCACCTGCGCTCGATCGTCCACGAACTGCTGTGGTTCCTGAAGGGCGAGACCAACATCGCCTATCTGAAGGACAACAAGGTCAGCATCTGGGATGAATGGGCCGATGCCGAGGGAGAACTCGGGCCGGTCTACGGCAAGCAGTGGCGGCGCTGGGCGACCGCCGAGGGCGGCGAGATCGACCAGATCAAATGGGTGGTCGAGGAAATCAAGCGCAATCCGGATTCGCGCCGGCTGATCGTCAGCGCCTGGAATGTGGCGGATCTGCCGAAGATGGCGCTGATGCCCTGCCACACGATGTTCCAGTTCTACGTGGTCGACGGCAAGCTGAGTTGCCAGCTGTACCAGCGCAGCGGCGACATCTTCCTGGGCGTGCCGTTCAACATCGCCAGCTACGCGCTGCTGACCCACATGGTGGCGCAGGCCACCGGCCTGGGCGTGGGCGACTTCGTGCACACGCTGGGCGATGCGCACCTGTATTCCAACCATTACGAACAGGCGCGCGAGCAACTGACGCGCGCGCCTCGCCCGTTGCCGACGCTGCGGCTGAATCCGGACGTGACCGATCTGTTCGCCTTCAGTTACGACGACATTGAAATCCTCGGTTACGAACCGCACCCGGCCATCAAGGCGCCGGTCGCGGTATGACCGGCGGCAATGACGCGGCGGAAGTGGGTTTCCGCCGCGATGACGCCTATCTGCGCGAGCAGTACCTCAAGTGGTGGCTGTTTCGCAGCGGCTTGCGTCGCTGGTTGTGGTTGGGGTCGCTGCTGCTGGCGGTCATCGCGTTGGGGGTGATCGTCGTGACGGACACACAGGGCGTGCGTCTGTCCGCCATGGTGGTCGCAGCGGTCGGCCTGGCCCAGGGCGTGATGCCCTGGCTGGAATTCCGTCGCTGGAAACGGGCCGCGCTGGGCGGCCTGGACACCATGCCGGATCTGCGCCTGTCGGTGGACGCCGGCAGGTTGCGGTTCGGTGCCGGACCGAACGTGCGCTATGACGCCGCTGGCGAGGTGGTGCGGGTGACGGGCGGACGTTTCATCTATGAGCGCGGGCGGAGCGGCCGCCACGTCTATCTGCCGGATCGCTGGTGGAACGAGCCGCGCACGCAGGCGCTGCTGGCCCAGTGGCAGCCCGCGTCACCGGCGGATGCGCCGCGCTAGCGCGGGAGCGTATCCCGGCAATTGGCGACGCAGCGGAAGTAGGCCGCCGCGCCCGGATAATCGACGGTCATGATGAAGTGGCGGAAGGCGTTGCCGCCCAGCGCGCCATCCACCCGCGCGTCCATGAAGCTGGACATGAAATCGTGGAAGTTGCGGTTCTCGCGATGGGTGAACCACACCGGACCGACCTTGTAGCCGGCGATGATCACCTCCGGCACTTCGATCATCGACGAACCCATGCCGGCCTGTGCGTTCTCGATGACGCGCCATTCCGGGTGCGCCTTGCGCCAGATCCGGAAGACGCTGTCGGCGATCATGCTGGTTGCCCGTTCCTGCGGACCGCCATCGGCGAGTTCCGTCAGTGCCTGCGGCGTGAGCACCGTCATCGCACCGGTATCCAGCAACAGCGAATGCTGCCTGCCATCGATGGTGACCTGCAGGCGCGGGAAATCGGCGACCCGCACCCCGTGTTCGTCGGTCTTGAAACCCAGCGCAAGCCTGCGCAGCTCCGCCGGCGGTTTCCAATCGCCGGCTTCGCGGCGGAAGCGGCGGCCGGGGTAATCCCAGGTCCAGATCCGGCCTGCGAACCAGGCCTGGCCGAGGATGCCGTCGTCCTGGCTGGTACCGGGCAGCTGCGGACCGGCCAGCGCGCTCGGCAGGACCATCAGGCGCCCGTCGTCGGCCAGCGGCGCCGGGATCCCGGCTTCCAGCGCGAAAGCGGGCAACCGGGTGATCCGGGCGCGATCGCCCAGTTCGCGGCGGGCGTCGGGATCCTCCAGGGGAGAGAGCGGCAGCTTCAGGCGTTCGACCGCTTCCTGCTTGAGGAACAGACCGCCACCGGTGTCGGTGTACAGGCGCAGACGCTCGCCTTGCGCCCCCCGGGCTTCCAGATAGACGCGATCGGATTCGAAACTTGCGGGAAGCGACTGGCCGGCGCTGGCGGTCGCCCCCAACAGCAGTCCGCCGGCCAACAGCATCGTTCTGGCTTGCGAGGGCATCCGGCCTTCCCCGAAGATGGTGTGTGGCGAAAGTACGCCGCGTTTCCCACGCCTGCAATACGCCGGAAGTCAGTCCACATGAACAACCCCGTTTCCCTGTCGCTGATCGCGGCGCTGGATCGCCACTACGCCATTGGCCGCGACAATGACCTGCCCTGGCGCTTGCCCGACGACCTCAAGCGTTTCAAGGCGCTGACCCTGGGCAAGCCGGTGCTGATGGGCCGGCGGACCGCCGAGTCGCTGGGCCGCGCGCTGCCGGGCCGCCGCAACCTGGTCCTGACCCGCGGCGGACAGGTGCCGTTCGCCGGCATGGAGGCGGTCGGGTCGCTCGAACAGGCGCTGGCCTGGGCGGCCAGCGAGGAGAATCCCGAGATCTGCGTGATTGGTGGCGGCGAGATCTATGCGCAGACGCTGGCCTTGGCCGATGCCCTTTATCTGACCCATGTCGACACGGTGGTGGAGGACGCGCACGCGCACTTCCCCCGCTTTGAACCCGCCGAATGGGACGTGGTGCGGCGCGAACCGCATCCGGCGGACGCGCGCCATGCGCATGCGTTCGAGTTCGTCGATTATCTGCGGGTGCGGACGGCCTGAGTTGCGATCAACACGCGGCTACGGGAGCGCCGGCCGGTAGTGGCCGATGATGGAATGCCGGAACAGCAGATCCTCCTCCTGCGTTCCCGCGCCGATGTTGTGCAGGATCAGTGGCACGCCGTCGGCGCCACGCCGATCCGAGACGATGCCGATGTGCAGCAGACCGCTGCCCTGCAGCTTCCAGGCCACGATGTCGCCGGCCCGGTAGCTGCCAGCGTCTGTGCTGATGGGCACCGTCCAGCCCTGCCGCTCGAACCAGCGCATCTGGTTGGGCACGCGCCGATGGTCGATGTTGCGATCGGGGCCGCGCATGCCCCAGTCCTGGGGATACGAACCGAAATCCCCACGCATGTCCTCGTGGATGCTTCGCTGCAGATCCATTCCCTGCGAGCGGAATGCGCGGATGACCACATCGGTGCAGACACCGCGATCCTCCGGCACGTCACCGCCCGGATACGACAACCGGACATACGCCGGATCGTAGCGGCGGGTGACGCCAATCTGCGCACGGGCGGCCGCGACCAACGGAGGGGACGCCGCGGAGATGGCACCCGCGGGCGCTGCCATCGCGGTGGAGATCGCGGTGGTTGCGGGTGCTTGCGTGGACGTTGCCGTGGCGGGCGCACGGCCACACGCCACCAGCAGCTGAGCGGACAACAGAGCCACGGCGAAGGTGCGCGGGGGGATCGTCGGAATACGCATGGCCCGATTGTAGATGAGCAACGCGATGGAGCGTCTCACCGGAACAGCGGGATCAGCGAACGGACAACAGACGCATGCCGGATGTTCGGCGTGCGTCAGTCCCGCCCCGCGAAGGAAGCCGGATCCACATCGCGTCCGGGTACCTGCACGATGCGCAGCTCATCGGTATCCAGTTGCAGCGCGGTGAGCTTGCCACCCCAGACCGCACCGGTATCGATGGCGTGCACGCCATGGCCGATCATCAGGCCCAGGGTCGACCAGTGGCCGCAGACGATCTTCAGATCGCGAGGCGCACGGCCAGGCACTTCGTACCAGGGATACAGGCCCTGCGCCTGTGTGCCGGGTGCGCCTTTTTCCTCGATCGCCATGCGTCCGCGCGGCGTGCAGTAGCGCATGCGGGTGAGCACGTTGATGATGGCGCGCGCGCGGTCATAGCCGGCCAGGCCGGAGGACCAGTTGGGCTTGTCGCCATACATGTTGCGGAACAGCTTGCGGAAACCGTTGCCGTGCAACTGCTGTTCGACCTCGTGCGCGTAGCGTTCGGCGAGGCTGGTGGTCCACTTGGGCGCGAGCCCGGCGTGAATCATCATCCAACCGAGCTCGCGGTCGGCATGCACCAGCTTCTGGCCGCGGAGCCAGTCGAGCAGCACGCGTGCGTCATCGGCCAGCACCACCCGCTGCAGGTCGGGATTGACCTTGCGCTGTTCCTCCGGCGAACGCTCGCCGATCGCCAGCAGGGACAGGTCGTGATTGCCCAGCACCACCACGCTCTGTTCGCGCAGCGAATGCACCAGCCGCAGCGTCTCCAGCGACTGACCGCCCCGGTTGACCAGATCGCCGCAGAACCACAGCCGGTCGCGGGCGGGATCGAAACGCACGCGTTCCAGCAGGCGCTGGGTCGCGTCGTAGCATCCCTGCAGATCGCCTATCGCCCAGACCGCCATCAGTGCAGCGTCCGAGGGATGGAGAGGGTGAACTGGGGAATGGGGGCGTCGAAGCGGGTGCCGTCGTCGGCAATCATGTCGTAGCTTCCTTTCATGGTCCCGATGTCCGTTTCCAGCACGGCGCCGGAGGTGTATTCGAAGTCCTCGCCCGGCTGCAGCCACGGCTGCTCGCCGACCACGCCCGCGCCCTCGACCTCGCGGACCTTGCCGTTGGCATCGGTGATGATCCAGTGGCGACCGAGCAGGCGCGCGGGCGCCGCACCCCGGTTGCGGATGCGGATGGTGTAAGCGAACACATAGCGCCCGTCCTCGGGCGCGGATTGATCGTCGAGGAAGCGGGTGGCTACGTCGATATCGATGGCGTAGTCGTGTTTCATGCCGGACAGTGTATGCATTGCGGCGTGAAACAGGAATCGCCGGGCGGGCGTGGGCGCGCTCAGCCCTCGGGCGTTGCCGGGATCTGGTTGGCCAGGCGGATGAAGGCGGCCACTTCGACCTGCTCGGCGCGGGAATCGGGACTGATTCCCGCGGCCTCGATGGCCGCGCCGTCGCACACCCCGGACAACGCGTTGCGCAGGGTCTTGCGGCGCTGCCCGAACGCGGCCCGCACGACTTCGGTAAAGCGTTGCGGATCGGTGACACCGATCTCCGCAGGAGGACGCGGGACCATCCGCACCACCGCCGAGTCCACCTTCGGCGGCGGGCGGAACGCACCGGGCGGAACCACGAACAGCGGCGTCACCGTGCAGTACGCCTGCAACATCACGCTCAGACGGCCATATACCTTGCTGCCTGGACCGGCGGCCATGCGATCGACCACTTCCTTCTGCAGCATGAACACCATGTCGCGGATCGACGTGGCGTGTTCGAGTGCATGGAACAGGATGGGCGATGACAGGTTGTAGGGCAGGTTGCCGACCAGGCGCAGGCGATCGTCGCCGGCCAGCTTGCCGAAATCCACCGCCAGCACGTCCTTGTGGATGATGGTCAGGCGGCCGACGCCTTCCGAGGCTTCCATCAGCGGGGTGATCAGATCGCGATCGAATTCGATCGCGGTCAGTTCACCGTGGCGGCGCAGCAGCGGCATCGTGATCGCACCCTGGCCCGGACCGATTTCGACCAGCCTGTCGCCCGGTTTGGGATCCACGGCCAGCACGATCCGTTCGATGTAGCTGCGATCGGTGAGGAAGTGCTGGCCCAGTGATTTCTTGGGCGGCGCCTTGAAAGGGGACATGGCTGGGTGGGGAGTCGTGATGGGGATTCGGGATTAGAGCGAGCAGGAAGCAGGATATGCGTTTGCTAACTTGTGGATTTCCGGGAGGCGATGCGGGCGCAGGTCTGTACCGCGGCGAACAGGCTGGAGGGATCGGCGATGCCTTTGCCGGCCAGGTCCAGCGCGGTGCCGTGATCGACCGCGACCCGGGGATAGGGCAGACCCAGCGTGAGATTCACCGCTTGTTCGAAGCCACTGTACTTGAGCACCGGCAGGCCCTGGTCGTGGTACATCGCCAGCACCGCGTCGAAGCCGGCGAGCTTCTGCGGCAGGAAAGCGGTGTCGGCGGGCAGCGGACCGACCAGCCGCATGCCTTCATCGCGGAGGGCAGCCATCACCGGTTCGATGATCTCCATTTCCTCGTGTCCCAGATGGCCGGCCTCGCCGGCATGCGGGTTGAGTCCGAGTACGGCGATCACGGGATCGGCGATGCCGAAATCGTCGCGCATCGCGGCATGGGTGATGCGCAGCACCCGGGTGAGTGCGGGGGGGGTGATGGCGTCGGCCACCTGCCGCAGCGGCAGATGGGTGGTCGCCAGGGCGACCCGGACGATGTCGTTCGCCAGCATCATCACCACATCGCGCCGCGCGCGCGCCGCGAGCAGTTCGGTGGTGCCGGTGTAGGGAATGCCGCCGGCGTTGATGGCGGCCTTGTGCACCGGACCGGTGACCACGCCATCGAACTCACCCTGCAGGCAGGCATCCGAAGCCCGCTCGAGCGCGGCGATGACCGCGGCGGCATTGCGGGGATCCGGTTGGCCAAAACGGGTGGGCACCGGATTCGGCATCGGGCGCAGGCACAGCTCGCCCGGTGCGCGGGCGTCCTGATGTTCGTCGAGCAGTCGCAGCGGCAGGTCCAGCGCCGCGGCGGCCGCCTGCATCACGCCGGCGTCGGCGAAGGCGACCAGCCGGCAGTCATCGCGAGGTTGCTGGGCCAGCCGGACGCAGAGTTCAGGCCCGATGCCGGCCGGCTCGCCCGGAACCAGCGCCAGGCGGGGCAGCATGCTCAGCCGCCGGGCGCAGGCGCGGGTGCGGGCGTCTCGGCCGGTGCCGGCGCGTTTGCCGGCGTACCGTCGGTCTGGGCCTGGGCGCCGGTGCGGATGTTCACATAGGCTTCGCCGCGCATTTCATGCAGGAAGCGGTTGTACTCGTCTTCCAGCTTGCGGCGACCGATGGTCTCGCGGACCTGGGCGCGCTGGTTGGCATCGGTGACGTCGCTCTGGCGCGCTTCCACGCGCTGCACGATGTGCCAGCCCGCATCGGTGCGGAAGGGTTCGGTGACCTGGCCATCGCCGACGCCGGCGACCTGTTCGCCGAAGGCCGGACCGAAGGCATCGGCCGGGAACCAGCCCAGGTCGCCGCCTTCGCCGCGGCTGTTGGGATCCTCGGAGGATTCCTTGGCGACGGTGGCGAAATCCGCGCCGCCGGCGATGCGGGCGCGCAGGGTATCGATCTTGGCCTTGGCCGCCGCGGCGTCCTGGGTCTCGGTGACGCGCACCAGGATGTGGCGGGCGTGGTACTCGGTGACGGTGCGCTTGTCGGCCTGCGATGCGTCGCGGGTCTCCACCAGCTTGAGCAACTGGAAGCCGCTGGCGCCGCGCAGCGGGCCGACCACCTGGCCGGCGGACATCGTCTTGAGCATGTCCACGAACGCGGTCGGGATTTCGTCCATGCTGCGCCAGCCCAGATCACCGCCATCCAGCGCGTTGGGGCTGTCGGAATAACGCACGGCCGCGGCGTTGAAGTCCATCTCGCCCTTGTCCAGCAGGGCCTTGATGCCTTCGATCTTCTGCTGGCCGGTCGTGATCTGCTCGGCGGTGGCACCATCCGGCAGGGCGACCAGGATGTGCGCCAGGTGATACTGCTGACCCGAATTGGCCTGCATCGCCAGCGCGGCGTCCACTTCGCCCTCGCTGACCTGGATCTTGCTCTGGGCGAAGCTCTGGCGCAGGCGCTGCACCGTGATTTCATCGCGCAGCGAATTGCGGAAGTCGTTGAAGGACATGCCATCCTGGGCCAGCCGCGCGCGCAGCGCGTCGACGGTCATGCCGTTCTGCTGGGCGACCGCGGCGACCGCGCCGTTGACCTCCTGATCGCCGACCTGGATGCCGCTGCCATTGGCGCGGGTCACCTGCAGCTTCATCAGGATCAGGCGCTCCATCACCTGCCGTTCCAGCACCTCGCGCGGCGGCAACTGGCCGGGCTGGCTGGCATATTGGTTGACCACGTTGGCGATCGCGCGATCCAGTTCGCTCTGCAGGATGACGTCTTCATCCACGATCGCGGCGATCCGATCCAGCGGCTGGAGGGTCTGGGCGGACAGAGGCGCCATGCAGGCGGCCGCCAACAGGACGGCGGCGAGGGGACGGAACAACTTGATGGTCATGGCAGCATATCCGGAGCGTAGCGGTTGTCGTCGTCCGGATCCGGCGTGGTATTGCTCGGCGGGACGAGATAGAGGTCGTCTCGGTAATAGCCGAGGATACCACGGCGCAGGGTGCGCTCCGTGTCCTGGCCAGCCGAGCCCAGGCCCTTGAGGACGAATTCGACCTGGATGGAGTTGTTCATTTCGCCTTCGCGGTTGCGCACGTAGCGGCGCACCACCGCGCGCACGGCCAGGCAGCAACTGTCCCACTGGACGCCGGCGATGCCTTCCAGCAGCTTGTTGTCCTGGAACGAGTGGTAGTAGCGGCCGACGATGCTCCAGGACGGGCTGATCGGGTACAGGAACGAGAAATCGCCCTGTTCGAGCAGGTCGCGGCGGCTGCGGTAGGTCAGGTTGACCACGCCGTCGTCGCCGATCAGGTAGCGCGCGCGGAGACTGGAAAGATCCTCGCGACGGAACTTGGGATCCCACTGGTACGACGCGCCGATCGTCCAACGGTCGGTCGGAGCGTAGTTGGCATCGGCGATCCAGGCCGATTCCCCCTTCTCCAGGGGTGCATCGCCCGGGCGCAGGGTGACGCGGCTGTCATCGAAATAGCGAATCTGACCCAGGCTGACCGAAAGCCGTTCGAAACCATCGGACTGGCGCAGGAATCGGGTGGTCAGCGCCACCGTCAGCTGGTTGGCGTCGGTCTGCCGATCCGGACCCGAATACCGGTTGTCGCGGAACATCTGGCCCCAGCTGTAGGTGAAGGGGCGGGTATCGAACAGCGGAATGCCGTCCTGATTGCGATAGGGCACGTTGAGATAGAACAGGCGCGGTTCCAGCGTCTGCAGGAAGCGGCTGCCCTTGATCTCCGTCTCGCGATCGAAGAACAGGCCCATGTCCATCGAGCCGATGGGCAGGCTGCGGTTGGGGGATTCGTTGTAGTACGGCCGCATCATCGCGTCGGTGACGCTGCCGGTGGGTACGCCCAGCGCGCGCGCCGCACGGGTCACGGCGATGCTGCGGGCCAGCTCCGGATCCAGGCGGTAATCGGTGTAGCGCCAGGCGAGGGTGGGACGGATGTACCAGGACGGCCCCTCGAAATTCATGCCAAGGGTCGGCTTGAGATCCAGTCGGGTTCCGCCGTCACGCTGGTCATGCTGGAAGCGCACGGCTTCGCTCTGCATGCCGACGTTCAGCCAATGGCCCAGGGGGCGCTCGTATTTGAAATAGGCGCGCGGCAGGCGGTTGTATGGCAAGGAGGCCTTGGTCAGATTGAAATCCGACAACTGCCAGGCATCGGCCATGAGGCCGCCGTTCCAGTACTGCCCCACGCCATACAGCCCGGCGGTGCTGGTCAGCGTACTGGCGCTCAGGCCGCCCAGGTTGTTGGCGAAATCCTCGACATAGCGGGAATCGCTGACCCAGACCAGATTGGCGCGCGCCTGCCAATGCGCGCTCAGGTTGTGATAGCCGCTGAAGCGGAACAGGCCGCGGCTGTCGTCCGGGTCCGGGTTACGGGCGGCTACGAACTCCGGTTCGTGGCTCCGCGTTTCCAGCAGATCGTCGCGGTGCATGTAATTGCCTTCCAGCTTGCCGGCACCGCCCCTGTACAGGTAGCGGAACTCGGCACCGAAGGCGAAGCCGCGCTTGCTCATGTAGCGCGGATTGAGCGTGGCGTCGTAGTTCGGCGCCAGGTTCAGGTAGATCGGCTGGCGGTAGTCCAGGCCATTGCGTCCCGAATGGCTCAGGGCGGGGTACAGCAGGCCGGTGTGGCGCTGATCGTCGATCGGGAACTTGAACCACGGCATGTACAGCACCGGCACGTGGCCCAGCCGCACGGTCGCGCCGTGCGCCACGCCCCAACCGGTCTCGGTATTCACGTCGATGCGCCGCGAACGCAGCTCCCAGCGCCGGTCGGCGGGATCGCAGGTGGAATAGGTGGAATGCAGCAGGCTGCCTTCCGGTCCCTTCATGTCGATGCGATCGGCGCCGCCATTGCCGCGCCGCGAGACCAACTGGTACTGCAGGTTGTCGATCTGGTGGCGATCGGCGTTCTGGTCGCCGCGTGCGCTTTCGGCGACCAGGCGGATGCCGGCGTCCTGGTAGCGCACATGGCCTTCGGCGGAATAGGTATCGCTTTCCTGGTCGTACTTCAGGTTGTCCGCGCCCAGGAACTGGTCACCGCGCTTCAGCGCGACATTGCCCGTGTACTCCAGGTTCTGTTCGGTGCCACCGAGCTGGTTGCCCTCGATGTGGGTGTCCTGGTTCGCGCGGGCGGCGCGGGCCTGTTCGGTGTTGGCGCCAGCCGCGGGCTGGGGCACGTCGGCGAAGACCGGGACCGGATCCTCGATCGGGCACAGCGCCCAGCTCTCGGGCTTTTCGTCCGCCGCCAGCGCCGGCAGGCACAGGGCGATACTGAACGGCAGGGGCAGCAGGCGAAGGACTGGACGCACGCGGTACCGGGCTCCGGGACGGTTCGGTTCAGAAACGGCGGTTAGCTTGCCGGATCCCCGGCATGGCGGCAATGAAAACCCCCCGCCGGTTTCGGGTCTGGTTCATGCAGTCGCGACCGGGCCGGGGAGCGTGGTCAGCGCAGTTCGTCGACGTGGGCGGAAGCACACTCCTTCAATGCCTCCAGGTCGTACCCGCCTTCCAGCATCGACACCACCCGTCCGTCGGCATGGCGTCGGGCCAGTTGCCGGAGCTGGCGGGTCAGCCAGGCGAAATCCTCGGTTTCCAGCATCAGATCGGCCAGCGGGTCGCGCATGTGGGCGTCGAAGCCGGCGGAAATCAGCAGCAACTGTGGCCGGACCTCGTCCACGGCCGGCAGCAACTGGTCAGCCCAGGTGTTCTGGAAGCGGAAGCCGCCGCTGCCCGGGGGGAGCAGGGCGTTGAACACATTGCCGGCGCCCCGCTCGTAGGGCGCGCCGCTGTAGGGGAACAGGCCCGACTCGTGGGTGCTGAAATAGGCCACCCGCGGATCGTCGTAGAAAATGGCCTGGGTGCCGTTGCCGTGGTGCACGTCGAAATCGACGATGGCGACCCGTTCCAGGCCGTGCTTGTCCAGCGCGTGGGCAGCGGCGATGGCGATGTTGTTGAACAGGCAGAATCCCATCGCCGCGCTGGCGGTCGCGTGATGGCCAGGAGGACGCACCGCGCAGAAGGCGGTACCGGCTTCCCCATGCATCACCGCGTCGACCGCGGCGATGCCGGCGCCGGCGGCGCGCAGCGCGGCCGCGCGCGATGCCGGCACCATCACGGTATCGGGGTCCAGCATGCGGTGGCCTTCGAAATCGGTGTCCAGGATCTCGCGCAGCAGCGCTTCGTCGTGCACCCGGCGCAGATCGCCCAGTTTCGCCAGCGGCGCTTCGCGCCAGTCGAGGTCGCCATGGTCGCGGCGCAGTACCTCGAGTACCACCTCCAGTCGTGCCGGTCGCTCCGGATGCTCGGGTCCGGGATCGTGCGACAGGCAGGCCGGGTGGGTGTAGATGATCACGGCGTCAGGTCGGGCGCCGCCGTTCGTGGTTCCAGAGCACTTCGCCGTGACCGTCGGCGCGGGCCAGCACCCGTGCCAGCACGAACAGGAGATCCGACAGTCGGTTGAGGTAGCGGACCGCTTCCGGCCGCACCGCGTCGTGGCGGGCCAGGGTGACGGTCTCGCGCTCGGCGCGGCGGACGATGGTGCGGGCCAGGTGGCAGCGCGCCGCGGCCTCGCCGCCCGCCGGCAGGATGAAATCCTTCAGCGGCGGCAGCGCTTCGTTGTAATGGTCCAGACGCGCTTCCAGCGCATCCACGTCCTCGCCGGTGATGGCGGCATGGCCGGGAATGCACAGTTCGCCGCCCAGGTCGAACAACTGGTGCTGCACCACGGTCAGCAGCGCGGCGACGTCCTCCGGGACGTTCGGCGCGGCGAGGATCACGCCGATCGCCGAGTTGGCCTCGTCGACCGTGCCGTAGGCGTTGACCCGCGCCGAGTCCTTGCCGACGCGGCT
>Ga0247823_10003441_pt1 | contig 12824 bp, 7 predicted proteins | sample 13C_PalmiticAcid_2_FD_192426 | JGI IMG/M metagenome (GOLD analysis project Ga0247823, IMG submission 192426) | Soil microbial communities from agricultural site in Penn Yan, New York, United States - 13C_PalmiticAcid_Day30 | ecosystem: Environmental > Terrestrial > Soil > Agricultural land...
CACCTAGCATGCCGCTGAAGACCGCCACGCCCAGTGCGTAGCGCATCTCGGCGCCGGCGCCCTTGGCGAGCACCAGCGGCACCACGCCGAGGATGAACGCGAACGACGTCATCAGGATCGGCCGCAGCCGCAGCTTGCACGCCTCGATCGTCGCCTCGCGCAGCGGCCGCCCCTGGTCCTGCAGCTGCTTGGCGAACTCCACGATCAGGATCGCGTTCTTCGCCGCCAGTCCGACGAGCACCACGAGCCCGATCTGGACGAAGATGTTGTTGTCGAGCTTCGCAATCACCACGCCCGCCAGCGCCGCCAGGATGCACATCGGCACGATCAGCAGAATCGACACCGGCAACGCCCAGCTTTCGTACTGCGCCGACAGCACCAGGAACACGAACACCACCGCCAGCGGGAACACGAGCTTCGTCAGCAGGTCCTTCGAGGCCAGGATCTGCTGATAGGTCAGCTCAGTCCACTCCGATCCCAGTTGCGTCGGCAGCTGGTCCCGGGCCAGCGTTTCCATGATCTGGATCGACTCGCCCGAGCTCACGCCCGGCTGCACGTTGCCCGAGAGTTCGGCCGAAGGATACAGCTGGTACCGATTCACGATCGCCGGCCCGGTGATGTCGCGAATCTTGAGCAGCGTGCTGAGCGGCACACGGTCCCCGGCCGCGTTTCGCACTTCCAGCCGGCCGATGTCCGCCGCCTGCATCCGGTAGGCCGGATCGGCCTGCACGTTCACCTGCCAGCTGCGGTTCTGGAACTGGAAGTCATTGACGTACGTGCTGCCGAGATACGTCTGCAGCGTCAGGTTGACGTCATCCAGCGATACTCCCTGCGACTTCACCTTCTCACGGTCGATATCGAGGAACACCTGCGGCTGCGTCACGCTGAACGTGCTGAACAGGCCGCTCAACTTGTCGCCGTAGGTCGACATCCCCTGCTCGACAAGATTCTGAACGCCCCCCTGCAGGGCCGTCAGCCCCGCGTTGCGGCGATCCTGGATCTGCAACTTGAATCCGCCGGTGCTCCCCAGTCCTTCGACCGGCGGCGCCCCGAAGATCGCGATCTGTGCTTCCGGGAACTTCTGGAACTCCTTCCGCAACTTGGCCAGGATCGCCGGCGCGCTCACCTCACTCTTCCCGGCCCGCTCTTCGAACGGCGACAGGATGACGAACATGCCCCCCGCGTTGCTGATGTTTGTACTCAGCACCGTCGAATAACCCGCCAGGTCGATCGTGTGGGCGACCCCCGGCGTCTCGCGGACGACCTTGCTCAGCCGCCGAATGACTTCATCCGACCGCGACAGGCTCGCCCCGTCTGGCAGCTGCACATTGACGATCAGGTAGCCCTTGTCCTGCTCCGGAATGAATCCCTGCGGCACGGTCGTCGCCGCGTACACCGTCGTCACCATCAGCCCGCCGTAAACCAGCAGCACGATCACCGACAGCCGCAGCAGCAGGTGCACCACACCGCCGTACGCCGCGATCGAGACGTCAAAGAACTTGTTGAACAGCACGAAGAATCCCGCCAGCAGCTTGTTGATCACCACGGCCGCGAAGAACCCGAGGACCGCGCCGATCAGCAGGACCAGCGGCGTGAACCACCCCGGAGGCGGGTTGTGCGACACATGTCCATGCCCCCCCAGTTCGTACCCCATCGCCTGCGCCATCGGGCCAGCGAGGAACAGATTTGCGAGCATGGCGCCGATGATCACGATCGCCAGCCGCGGCAGTGCATCCGGCTTTTTGGCATGCTCTCCGTGGGCATGCGGCTTCAGCATCAGGGCGCACAGCGCCGGGCTCAGCGTCAGTGAATTGAACGCCGAGATGACTGTCGACGCGGCAATCGTCAGCGCGAACTGCCGGTAGAACTGCCCTGAAATCCCCGCCATGAACGCCGTCGGCACAAACACCGCGCAGAGCACGAGTGCAATCGCAATCACCGGCCCGGTCACTTCAATCATTGCCTGCCGGCTCGCGTCCCGCGGCGACAGCCCCGTCGCCATCAGCCGCTCGACGTTCTCCACGACGACGATCGCATCGTCGACCACAATGCCGATCGCCAGCACCAGCCCGAACAGAGACAGGTTGTTCAGCGAAAACCCGAGCATCGACATGGCCGCAAACGTGCCGACGAGCGACACCGGCACGGCCACCATCGGAATCACCGTCGCCCGCCAGTTCTGCAGGAACACGAGCACGACGATGAACACCAGCACGATTGCTTCGATCAGCGTGTGGTAAACGCTGTTGATCGACTCCTCGACGAACACCGTCGTGTCGTACTCGATCCGGTGCTCCACCCCTTCCGGAAACGAGCCGGCCAGACCTTCCATCTTCGTCCGGATCGCCTGGGCCGTCTCCAGGGCGTTCGACCCCGGCAGCTGGAAGACCGCCAGTGTCACCGACGGCTGGCCGTCGAGATAGCTGTTGACGTCATAGTTCTTGGCCCCCAGCTCGACGCCGCCCGACACCACATTGCCGTCCTTGTCGCGCGTGGTGTCGCGAACGACATCCCGCAGGTAAACAAGGCTCCCGGCTTCGCCCGAGCGCACCACAATCTTTTCGAAGTCGTCGACGAGCGACAGCCGCCCCTTGGTGCTGATCGGCAGCTGAAAGCTCAGGTTCATTCCGTCCGGAATCGGAGGCGCCCCGAGCCGGCCCGCCGCCACCTGAACGTTCTGCTCTTTGATCGCCTTGATGATCTCCGACACCGTCATCTGCCGGGTCGCCAGTTTGTTCGGATCCAGCCAGATCCGCATGCTGTAATCGCGCGGCCCCAGATACGCGACGTCCCCCACCCCTTTGATGCGCGCCAACTCATCCTTCACGTTCAGCGCGGCGTAGTTGCTCAGGTACAGCTGGTCGTACTTGTTCCCGGGCGAGATCAGGTTCACGCACATCAGGATGCTGGGCGACTTCTTCTTCGTCGTCACCCCCGTCCGCTTCACTTCCTCGGGCAGCTTCGCCTCGGCCACGGCGACGCGGTTCTGAACCAGCACCTGGGCCGTATCGAGGTTCGTCCCCAGTTCGAACGTCACGTCCAGGTTCATCTGTCCGTCGTTCGTCGACTTCGAGCCCATGTACAGCATCCGCTCGACGCCGTTGATCTCCAGCTCGATCGGCGTGGCCACCGTCTCGGCAACGGTGAGAGCGTTCGCCCCGGGATAGTTCGCCGTCACCTGCACCGTCGGCGGCGCAACGTCGGGATACTGGGCGATCGGCAGGCCCAAGAGGGCAATCGAGCCGACGATCACGATGACGACCGAAAGGACCGTCGCGAAGATCGGCCGGTCGATAAAGAAGTGCGACAGCATGAAGCGCAGTCCCGCGCAGAGTGTGAGGGCGCCGCGAAATGTTCCGCGACAGGGAAGCCACTACTTCAACGCCAGCGCCTCGCCCTGGTCATTCATCGGTTGAACCGGATAGTTGATCCGCGCCCGCTGGAGGCCGACGGTCACAATCAGGTCTTCGGCCGTTAGCGGGTTCTTCGCATCAGCCGGTGTCCGCACGACACGCATCCCGTCATCAAGCAGCTTGCCGGGAATCACATCCTTGCGAACCACGACCTTCTCCGCGTTCAATGCCAGCACGTACTTGCGGTCCTGATCGCTCAGGATGGCAATGTCCGGGACCACCGTTGCCTGGTACGGATCGTTCGTCGCCACCCGCACGCGAACCCGCGATCCCGGCACATAACGGCGATCGGCGTTGTCCGCTCGCCCGCGGATCTGGATCGTCCCCGTCGAAGCCGTGATCGTGTTCTCGGCGAAATCGATGATCCCTTTATTCGGATAGCCGGCCTCTGTCTCGAGCCCGAACTCGAACGGAATCTTCACTTCCGTCACCGCCGGCAGTTTTCCTTCGGATTCCTTCGCCTTGCGATTCTCGCGGTACTCCAGCAGCGTCCGCTCATCGACGTTGAAGTAGACGTAAATCGGATCGATCGAAACCAGCGTCGTCAGCAGCGGATCGCTTCCCCCCGCGTTCACCAGGTTCCCCTTGGTCAACATTGCCCGGCTCACCTGCCCATTGATTGGAGCGGTGATCCGCGAGTATTCCTTGTCGAGTTCCTTGCTGCGAATCAGTTCCTGTGCGATCTCGATTTTCGCTTCCCAGCTCTTCCGGGTCGCCACCGCTTTCTCGACATCAGCTTTCGTTCCGGCCTGTTTGGCCATCAGATCCTTCTGGCGCTGCTCATCGAGCTGCGAGGCCTCGAGTTGGGCCTGGTCGAGCGCCAGCTGCTGCGTCGCGGCGTCGATTTCCAGCTGGAACGGACGCGGATCGAGCTCGAACAGCAGATCCCCCGCCTTGACCTGCTGTCCGTCAGCGAAGTGGACCTTTTCGATGTAGCCCCGCACTCGCGAACGGACCTCGACGGTCTCGGAGGCCGCCGCCGTCCCGTTGTAGTCCCGGAAGTCCGTCACTTCGCGGACCACCGGATGCGCGACGGTCACCTTGGGGGGCTCGGGCTGAGGCCTCGCGGCCGGCTTCGAACAGCCAGCAGCCGCAATGCAGGCGGCCAGGCAACAGGCCCGGCACACGCCTCTTCGTGAGGTGCTCATAATCACGTCGTCGATAACGGTTGAGTTCAGGGAAGTCCCGGTGCGAGACCTTCCAGACGCCATTAAACGCCGAACTCGACCGACAATCAATTCACTGTCGCCAGACTCTCCACCATGCGACCACGGGAACCGGTCCGGACCGCGAACCGGCCAGAGCCAGACTCACCACCTTCTGGAAACCGCCCGCGGGAGCCTCCCGGATCAGTCATTGATCTTGTCCGCATTCGCTGGTATCAGTGGAGACAGGTCGTAGGAAAGTCTTGCCGGACTGTCAGCGACTGAACTCTGAAAAGGGCGGCGCTGCTGGCAGTTCGAATCAACGAAGCTCCTTGGCCTGATTTCACTGCCATGCCAGCTCCTGCTGGCAGTCGACTCTGCGCGGTCGAGGCAAGCCATGCTGCATGCATCCTTTCTTGAACAGTGTCGCGTCGACCCGGTCGACGACGTCGAACCCGTCCAGGAGGGTGGCGCTCCATTGGCGCCGAGCCCTCACGGCGATTCCGAGCTGCTGCTGAACGACGTTCGCAGCTGCCTGAATGGCGCCGGCCGGCTGGGTTTTCGACGGATCCACATGACACTCGAGGCCGGGCAGGTCGTTCTACGTGGTTCAGTCCGAACCTGGTTCGAAAAGCAACTGGCCCAGCATCTCGCTATGCAGACGCCGGGAGTGACACGCGTCGTGAACGAACTCATTGTCGATTCCGATCGAGTACGTGAAGCATGACGACCTGATTGCATGGGAACTCCATGTCGCCCAGGACGCCACGCTGAATTCCGAATGACATCGCCAAGCCACCACTCCCCCGAGGGGTCCATGTCCGCCGAATCAAACAGGCTTCAGGAAGCAGCCGCCGGATCGGCCGCCTGGAAGAAATGGGGACCCTACCTGAGCGAGCGCCAGTGGGGCACCGTCCGCGAAGACTACAGCCTGAACGGCGACGCCTGGAACTACTTCTCGCACGATCAGGCCCGCTCACGGGCGTATCGCTGGGGTGAAGACGGCCTGGCCGGCGTCTCGGACGACAAGCTTACCCTCTGCCTCGCCCTGGCCCTCTGGAATGGAAAAGACCCGATCCTGAAGGAGCGGCTGTTCGGGCTGACCAACAGCGAAGGAAACCACGGCGAAGACGTCAAGGAGTACTACTTCTACCTCGACAGCACGCCGACCCACTCGTACATGCGGTACCTCTACAAGTACCCGCAGGCCGCCTATCCCTACGCCAACCTCGTTGACACCAACCGCGGCCGGAGCCGAAACGAGTTCGAATACGAACTGCTCGACACCGGCGTCTTCGATGACAACCGCTACTTCGACGTCTTCGTCGAGTATGCCAAGGCGGCTCCGGAAGACCTCCTTATGCAGATCACAGTCTGCAACCGCGGCCCCGAACCCGCCACGCTCCACGTCCTGCCCACGCTCTGGTTCCGGAACCTCTGGTCCTGGGACGCCAATGAGGCACGTCCGACTCTAACCAGGCCGCAGACGCCCGAGGGACACTCGGCCGTTCAGGCCAGCCATCCGTTCCTGGGCAACTACGTTCTCAAATGCGAAGGGGAGCCGAATCTCCTCTTCACGGAGAACGAAACCAATACCGAGCGAATCTTCGGAGTCCCCAACCGCTCCCCGCATGTGAAGGATGCCTTCCACCGTCTCCTCGTTGATGGCGACCCGTCCGCCGTGAATCCGGCGGCCAGCGGAACCAAGGCGGCGGCGCATTACCAGGTCACCGTCCCGGCCGGAGGCGAATCGGTGATCCGGCTCCGCCTGACCGCCAGCGGAACCGAGGTCGCGACCGGCAATGGGCGTCTCAAGCCGTTCATCGGCTCCGACTTCGAAGCCACGCTCCAACAGCGCCGCAGCGAGGCCGACGACTTCTATGCCGCAACCATCCCCCCGGCCCTCTCCAAAGACGAACAGCTCATCTATCGCCAGGCCTGCGCCGGCATGCTCTGGTCGAAACAGTTCTATCACTACGACGTCGATAAATGGCTCGAGGAGCGGGGCTGCGACCCGTACAAGCCGGACCACAAGGCGGGCCCGCGGAATGACCACTGGCACCACATGGACAACGGCGACGTCATCTCGATGCCGGACAAGTGGGAGTATCCCTGGTACGCCGCCTGGGATCTCGCGTTCCACGTCCTGGCCCTGACGCTCGTCGACACCGATTTCGGGAAGCAGCAGCTCAAGCTGATGCTCCGCGAGCGATACATGCACCCCAACGGGCAGATCCCCGCCTACGAATGGAACTTCGGCGACGTCAACCCGCCGGTCCACGCCTGGTCGACGATCTTCACCTACCGCCTCGAACAGGGCCGGACCGGGACCGGCGACCGCGAATGGCTGAAGTCCTGCTTCCAGAAGCTGCTGCTCAACTTCACCTGGTGGGTCAACCGGAAGGATCGCTCAGGGCGAAACGTCTTTGAAGGAGGTTTCCTCGGGCTCGACAACATCGGCGTCTTCGACCGCAGCGCCCCGCTCCCGACCGGCGGCAGTCTCGAGCAGGCCGATGGCACCGCCTGGATGGCCCTCTTCAGCCAGAACATGCTCGACATCGCCGCCGAGCTCGCCTTGACCGACGACGAATACTCCGACATGGCCGTCAAATTCACGGAGCACTTCCTCTGGATCTCCTCCTCCATGTACAGCGTCGGCGGCTCCGGAGGCATGTGGGACGAAGAAGACGGCTTCTTCTATGACGTCCTGCGCCTTCCCGACGGCCGCTCGCAGAGGCTCAAGGTCCGTTCGATGGTCGGGCTGCTCCCGTTGTGCGCCGTCACGGTGTTCAACGGTGCGCTCATGAAGAAACGCCCGGAGATCGGCGCCCGCTTTCACCGGTTCATCTCGGCCCGCCCCGAGCTGCTGCAGTCGATTCACGATCCACGCATCCTCGGAAACGGCGATCATCGCCTCGCCTCGATCCTGAACGAAGACCGGCTCCGCCGCGTCCTGACGAAGATGCTCGACGAAAAGGAGTTCCTCAGCGACTACGGCATCCGCTCCCTCTCGCGTTTCCACGCCGAGCATCCCTTCGTGTTCGACGCCGGCGGCCAGCAGTACCGCGTGAACTATCTCCCCGCCGAGTCCGACACCAGCATGTTCGGCGGCAACTCCAACTGGCGCGGCCCCATCTGGATGCCCGTCAACGCCCTCATCATCCGCTCGCTCTTGAACTACTACGTCTACTTCGGCGACACCTTTCAGATCGAATGCCCCACCGGCTCCGGAAACCTGATGAACCTCTACCAGGTCGCTGAAGAGATCGGCCGGCGGCTGGCCGCCATCTTCAAGCGGGACGAATCCGGACGGAGACCCGTGAACGGGGCCGCCGCGAAGTTCCGGGATGACCCCCACTGGCGGGACTGCCTCCAGTTCTACGAATACTTCCACGGCGACAACGGCGCCGGGCTCGGCGCCAGCCATCAAACGGGATGGACCGGCGTCATCGCCCGCATTCTCGACCTGCACGGGTCCCTCACCGCCGAGCAGACCCGCACCCAGGGCCGCGCCGCCATCTTCAGCCGGCAACCCGCGCCCGCCGCACCGGTGCAGGGAGGCGAGTTTTGATCGTCGCATCCAGGATTCGCCCAAGGCAGGCGGGCCCGTCGAAGCCGCCCGGAAAGGAGGTCTTCAGTGCCCGCCTTCTCCTGGGTCGATAGCGTTCCGCTGTGGGCCGTCCTCCCCGGCACGGTGCTCCTCGTTCTCGCCATGATCGAGGTCGGGTATCGCTATGGCGCCCATCGCCGCGTGATCTGCCCTGAAGAAAAGGAAGCCCCCGTCGGCGCCATGTCGGCCGCGGCGCTCGGCCTGCTGGCGTTCTTCATGGCGTTCACCTTCGGCTTCGTCGGCGGACGATTCGATGAACGCCGCCGGGCCCTCCTCGATGAAGTCAACGCCATCGGCACCTGCGCCTTGAGGTCTCAGACTTTGCCTGACGAACTCCGCGGCCGGATCCAGGCGACCCTCGTCGAATATGTCCGGAACCGCGCGGAAGGCAGTACTCCGGACAAGCTGTCGGAGACAATCCGCCGCGCGGAGGAGATGCACACGCAGCTCTGGTCCCTCGCCATGCAGGCCGTCGCAACCGATCGATCGGCCGTGACCGCCCTCTACGTTAGCTCGCTGAACGACGTCATCGACCTCCACACCACCCGGGTCACGCTCGCCCTGCGAAGCCGCATGCCGGGTGTCATCTGGAGCTCCCTCCTCTGCGTCACAGTGCTGTCCATGGCGGTTCTGGGCTACCTTGAGGGCCTCAGCCGCTCCAGTCGTTCCCCCGCCATCATCGCCATCGCGATCATGTTCGCGATCGTGATGACCCTCATCGCCGACCTCGACAGACCCGGCGAAGGCACGTTGCGACTCGGACCGCAGTTGATGATCGACCTGCAGCACCAGCTGGAGCGCCTCCCGGCGGCAACATGAATTCCTCGACCAATCCCCTGCTGTACCAGGTCAATACCCGCCCCTTCCTCACCGACCTGGGCCGGCGGCTGGGACGCACCGCCACCCTGGACGACATTCCGGACGAAACCCTCGATCGCTGGGCCAGCCTCGGATTCGACTGGATCTGGATGCTCAGCGTCTGGCAGACCGGACTCGCCAGCCGCGAGATCTCCCGCACCAATCCCCAGTGGCGCACCGGGTTCCAGAAAACCCTCCCCGATCTCACCGACGACGACATCCCCGGATCAGGCTTCGCCATCACCGGCTACACCGTCCACCAGTCGCTCGGTGGCAACAAGGCGCTCGCACGCCTCAGGTCCCGGATGGCGAAACGCGGCCTGAAGCTGATGCTCGACTTCGTCCCCAACCACACCGCCCTCGATCACCCCTGGGTCGAGAGTCATCCCGACTACTTCATCGCCGGGACTGAGACGCTTCTGAATGAGCAGCCCCAGAACTACATCCGCCTGAAAAGCCCCTCGGGCGAACGGATCCTCGCCTATGGTCGGGATCCCTACTTCCCCGGCTGGCCCGATGCCCTGCAGCTCGACTACGCCAACCCCGCCGTCCAGACGGCCATGACCAGGGAGCTGCTCTCGATCGCCAGGCTCTGCGACGGCGTCCGCTGCGACATGGCCATGCTGATCCTCCCCGACGTCTTCGAACGCACCTGGGGACGCCGGCCCGATCTCTTCTGGCCGCAGGCAATCCAGAAAGTCAAAGCGGCCTCGCCCGGCTTCCTGTTCATGGCCGAAGTCTACTGGGACCTCGAATGGGCGCTGCAGCAGCAGGGCTTCGATGCCACCTACGACAAGCGCCTCTACGACCGGCTCCGGGAACGCAACGTCGACGCGATCCGCGGCCACCTCCGGGCCGACATGGCCTTTCAGAAGAAGCTCGCCAGGTTCCTCGAGAACCACGACGAGCCTCGCGCCGCCGCCACCTTCCCGCACGGCCCGCACGAAGCGGCCGCTGTGATCACCTTCCTTGCCCCGGGCCTCCGGTTCTTTCAGGACGGCCAGTTCGAAGGCCGGCAGGTCCACCTGTCGCCTCACCTGGGACGCGCCCCCGACGAACCTGTCGACACCGAACTCGTCGCCTTCTACGACCGCCTGCTGGACATTCTGAAACGCCCGCTGTTCCGCACTGCCCAATGGCAGTTGCTCGACTGCACCCCCGCCTGGGCCGAAAACTGGACCAACGCCTGCTTCGTCGCCTGCCGCTGGATGTCGACTGATGGCGAGCAGGCCATCGTCGTCGTCAACAATTCCGACCATCAAAGCCAGTGCTACGTCAAACTCCCCGACCTGGCCGCCACGAGTCACGAGTGGCGGCTCACCGACCTCATCGCGGGCGATGAACACGCCCGAAAAGGATCCGAGCTGGCGGCGATCGGCCTGTACATCGACGCGGCGCCATGGCAGGCGTCAGTATTCTGGATGGACCTGCACGACAAAGCTCACCGTTGAATGCGTCTGACTCATCCCTCCCCATCCGCAAGGACGACCCCATGTCTGACGTCTCCCAGCTTCTGACGCGCATTGATGCCGAATTCGCATCCATGGACAAGAACATCAAAGAGTTCCAGCAGGAACACGTCCGGGCTCATCACGACCGTGAGCAGCGGATGGAGCAGTTCCAGAAAATCTGCGATCAGCTCAAGGCCGTCTGGAAGCCTCGCCTGGAAGCGCTGGCCGCGAAGTTCGGCGATCGCGTCCAGGTGAAACCCACCATCACCCCCGCGCAGAAATCAGCGAAGTTCGCGTTCAAGTCCCCGCTCGCGGAGATCACCCTCACGTTTTCGGCCTCCACCGATTTCGACGTCAAAAACGTCTTCCTCGACTACGACCTGCATCTGCTTCCGATCCTGATGAAGTTCGAGCCGCATCAGCGGATGGAGTTTCCGCTCGACAACCCCGATCCCGCCGCCGTCGGCCGCTGGATGGACGACCGCATCATCGACTTCGTCAAGACGTACCTCGCCCTGCACCAGAACCAGTACTACCTCAAGGGGAAGACCGTCACCGACCCCGTCAGTGGCACGCAGTTCCCGAAGTACGCCGCCGCCGAAACGCTGCAGCACGAAGGCCAGACTTATTACTTCATCGGAGTCGAGACCCGCCGCGACTTCCAGAAGCAGAAGGGACTGCCGGTCACCTGACTGAAGCAGTTCCGGCACGCGTCTCCCGCCCGTGCCACCACGACCGTAGCCACTCCCGGCCGACCGCCAGGTCTCCCGGTCGTCTCTGAAGCAGCCCTTACTGCTGCTTCCCCTTCGTCAGCCGCATGAACGCCGTTTCCAGGTTGATCTCTTCTTCCTGGAAACCGACGATCGCGAATCCCGCTTCCACCAAAGCCTTGGCCAGGAAGGAGTAGTCTTCGACTCCCTTTTTGAGCGTCACGTCGATCCGCTTGCCCGTCATCGACACGTTCCCGACGTCCCCATGCTGCTGCATCAGCGCCGCGGCCGCCTCGGGCCGCTCCTTCACCTGCACGAAGACGATCAGCGATTCCCGCGACATCTTCATGACTTCGGTGACGTCGGCGTCGACCAGCATGACCCCCTTCTCGATCATGCCGACGCGGGTGCACACATCCGAAAGTTCCGGCAGGATGTGGCTGGAAACGATCACTGTCTTCTTCATCTCGCCGAGCCGCTTGAGCAGCTCGCGGATTTCGATCCGTGCCCGGGGATCGAGGCCTGAGGCCGGTTCATCCAGCAGCAGCACCTGCGGATCATGCAGCAGCGTCCGCGCCAGGCCGATCCGCTGCGTCTGGCCGCGGGACAGCTGGCTGACCATCGCGTCCCGTTTGAACGCCATGTCGACCAGTTCCAGCTTCTCCTCGCACACTTTCCGCCGCTGCGGGCCGTTGATGCGGTACGTCGCGGCGAAGAACTCGAGATACTCGAGGACCGTCATGTCGTCGTACACGCCGAACAGGTCGGGCATGTAGCCCACCATCCGCCGGATCTCGGCCGGGTTCGTGTAGATCGACTTGCCGTTGACGTAGCACTCGCCGTAATCCGGCGGGAGGAGCGTCGCGATCATCCGCATCGTCGTCGTCTTGCCGGACCCGTTGGGCCCGATAAAGCCGAAAACGTCCCCTTCCTTGAGGCTCAGCGTGATCTCGTTGGCGGCGATCAGGTTGCCATACCGCTTGGTGAGCTGACGGGTTTCAATCACGGAATCTGCGGAGGGATGAGGTCGCCGGAGAATGTCTCGATGAAAGCGAATGAGACAGCAGAATAGCGGCGGGGGGAGCGCGGGCGTAGCGAGACGGGAATCGCCCCGATCTGAGGCGGTCGAGCCGCCTCGAAGCAAGGTCCCAACTCTTCCGTTACCACCTCGCCGACCGCATCGCTTCGTCACCCAGGTGCAGCGCCGCACGCAGCGGCTGCCGCGCGGCCTGCGAAGTCGATGACGGCGGCGGCGAAACTGCCGGCTTCTCCTCAGCCACACGGACTTCGTCCGCCGGCGGCGCCGGCCTCGCAATCAGCGTCCCCTCGGGATCGTCCTCGATCAGGCTCAGTCGCACGACGGTCGACGGAACGGCCGCCGTCAATTCCGGAGCGTCAGGAGCAACGCGATTGGCCGCGACAGACGTCTGGACGGCCGGCCGTGCCTGGTCGACGCCCGAATCCGCCGCCAGTCGCAATCGGCCTCGCCAGTCGTCGTTCAGCAGCATGGCGGCCGAGAAGCAGATCATCGTCAGCATCACGGCGTGCAGCGAGTCCACGGTCCGCAGCCGAAACCTGCTGTGGTTCCCCGGGACAGCCACCCCGTTCTGCCGGAAGCGCAGCATCAGGGCCGCGCC
>Ga0247823_10003442_pt1 | contig 12819 bp, 15 predicted proteins | sample 13C_PalmiticAcid_2_FD_192426 | JGI IMG/M metagenome (GOLD analysis project Ga0247823, IMG submission 192426) | Soil microbial communities from agricultural site in Penn Yan, New York, United States - 13C_PalmiticAcid_Day30 | ecosystem: Environmental > Terrestrial > Soil > Agricultural land...
GGGGGAAGGGAGGGGGTTGGCTTGGCCTTGGACGAACCTCAGAGGGGGGCTTGGGTATGGACTAGTTATTAGGGCTTGGGCTTGGCCTGGCCTTGCTGTGTCTTGTCTTGTCGTGTCTTGGGGTGGGAGTGGATAAGTGGTGGTGGTGGTGGTTGTTCAGAAGGGCAGGCATGGGCTTTGGTGCGGTGCGGTGAATACCATACCATTGGTGAAGGGGGTTGATGGACTCGGTGAACTGTGATGGCTGGGGAGGGGCTTGATGGTGGCATGGGGGAGTGAGATAAGTGAACCGCCGTGTGAACGGAGGGTGTGGATGGGGGTGCGCCGTTTAGGGCGTCGAGTTCATGGTGACTTGTGTTCTGTGTATCTGCCTGCCGCCAGCCTCGGCGTCTTATCCTGCCTCTTTCTTTCTCCTGTGCCGTTGGGTTTCCAGCTGTCTCTCCCTTCCCGGCCTGATTGGTGTTTGCGCAGTGCCAAGGGGAAAAGAAGAAACGCAACTATTTCTCGTCGGGCTATTCCAGGCTGAGAAAAATTCAAGAAAAACGATGTGTCACCTTTCCATGATCTGGCCAAGCACAGCTGTCCAGATCCCCGGGTCGACGCACTGCACGATCCACCGCTTTGGGAAAACGGTGGGTGAGACGGAAGAAAGGAGGTGCGGGTGGAGATGGAGGTCGATGGAGAGCACCGTGCGAGCGAGCGTCCAAAAGGGGGAATTGAATCCCCCAAGGGGGAAATGGCATGGAAGAAAGTGGAGTCTTTTCTAGAACAGCTCCAGCTGAGATTGCCGTCCGGGAGCTTGCGAGGGGAACCCACTCACCAGCGTCAGCCGCAGAGGTTCTCCCTTTTGGTGAAACGTGCGAGAAGATCTGGCCGGGGTGCCCACTGTGCGCGCTCTTGCAAAACCACCGACGTTGATTCCCCTTTCCACCGTCAGTTCCGTACATCCAAGCGAGAAAGCCACAGTTCATGACGGATCACCACCCCAACCGTCACATTCACCCCGACCGACCGACCGACCGACCGGGGAATGAAATGGGATTAGCGATTAACGTTACCTTGGTACCCAACAGCCAGCATGGGGTCAGCCGGCCACAGCCGGTGGGATTTGTTGGGCGGGCTTGTGCTTTTTTTCCCTTTTCCACTTTCAGTCAGGTTTGGGAAATCCAACACGAACCTCGTCTTTGCGCTGGTTCACGTTAGCGCGCCCAGACACGACCCATCCCACCGGGAGCGCTCCGCGGGTCCGGGCGGAAGGGTCATGGGATGGGATGGCTCGCTCGGGATTAAAGTGGGCCGCGCCGCGGCGTCGATCGCACGAGCTGGTTGTGTGTGGGAGTGTCTGTGGGTGGAAGGATCGCTCAGGGGGGGCCGGTGATCAGTGCGTTACGCCGTGCTTGGTATTGGCGTTGGTGGAGAGGGAAAACCACTCGTCATTTCAGACAATGAGTTTTCTTGTTGCTCTTCTCTGGGCGTTTTTCTTTCATCCGTTCATTCCCCCAGGTCCAGTCCTTGGCCAGGGAACAATACCAAAACGGAAGGAAGCCGGGAGCTTTGGGTAAGAGTGGGTTCGTGTCATCTTGAAACGGCAAGGTTGCCCTTGGGACAGCCAACCCCCCACGTGCAGCGGCGAAAACGGGATGAAAGATGGGATGAACGGAGGGGGTGCTGAGACGCTCGGTGAGGGAAAAGGAAGCCTCGTCTCTGTACCAAGAAACGCCGGGTACAGTAATCTGGACGTACGATCTGGCTGACCCTTCTAGGCGCTTCTGGTGCACATGGCGGCACAGCTGCGACGCAACGGGTCGATATTGGATCTTTGCACGGCGCCGCAGGGGCAGTGCAGCATGACCGCAGGGGATTATTTTACGCAGTAATCGGTAATCAACTTGGGACGGAGTACACGATACATGGTGCTGAAACCGACGCTGGATGCCCAACCGACGCGCGGATCGCCCATGATGATAACATCCCCGGTCCTGGTTGCGCGATGGGAGGAGATTGGGAAACCAGGCATTATCCCGTGTCGTGTGCTGGGTGGGGTGGAACTGGCTGACAGTTTGAACAGATGATGTGGTTGACACAGTCGAGAGGCTTGCAGCGGCGCTGCAGCCACTGATGCAGCACCTCACAGAAAGTCCCAGCTCCAACGAGCTGTCAACATCCCGGGCGCCATGCCATCCTTCCCCCAACGCTCCGAGTGGAGGGGGAAATTTGGAGTGGGCCCGGCGTGGGCTGTGTGGGTTTGGAACCTGAGTGCAGGCCCCGCCCGGCGGCCGTTCCCGGTGCACACGCCCATGCAGCAAGACGCGGGACCCAGGACCGCAGTGCTGGGAACACCAGCCCGAGAATTTCCCCCCTTTAAACGTGCATTAGTGCCTGCTCGCATCTGCGGTATCCGCGCCCCTGGGACGCCTGGGACGGCGACGGAACCCGAACCTCGACCGGGCTGGCGACGCAAGGCTGACAAGTGACCACTTTCTGACAGCACACGTGCAGGAGTCGAGGCCGGCGGGTGGTTGCGTCGGAGAAAGTTGGCATGGCTGAGATGGGGGGTGCGGTGGGATGGCTTCCCTTATGTGCCACCTCGACGAGAGTGTCTGTCGCTCCCCGCGCGCCGTTGTGGTTACGAACACCGAGCATAACTCTGGGTGGGACCCACGTTTCGTTGTCCCGCTGCCTCTGTGTAACACAGTCCCTCCCAGCTCCGTGCCTGGAGCACTCCGCCGCTCATGTTCCCAAAACCGGCAACATGACCCGGCCTTCCCGGCCCTTCCAGAAGAGATGTGTAAGATCCTCTCGTGGCCCCTAATGCCGGCACTCAGAATCCTGCCGGGCATCTTCGGAATCGACCCTCTGGCTCCGAGCGGGTGTCTCCCGTCCCGTCCCACGTTTTCTGGTTCAGCGCGGCGCAGCGAGGTCTCCCGCCGTGCTTACCGCAGGTACGCACTGCGCTGCGGCCCTTGATGATGACGCTTGGCCCATGGCATCGCTGTAGTACAACCGCGATGGCGCCGGGAATAGTGAGGCTTTATTCGTCGTCGGCATGACTCTTTCATATCCTGGGTCCCGAGAGCAAGTCTTGCTTATTCCGCGGACTGTTGATTCGGTGCCAGCGTGCTCCGTGGTACTGACAGATAGAAAGAGTCACGAGTCGAAGGGACCATGGGTTGCCATTCGTCGTTGCCGTTGTTCCCGGGAACCAGACTCAGCCCACCGTTCGTGACACCTGCTTCTACGGTCCGCCACATGAGATTCACGAGCCACTTATCTGCTTGTCTCTAGCGAGAGAGCTCGAGGCGTGTCACTACGAGTCATGTGAACCTGATCCCAGGTTGTTGGACGGAATGGCAAATGCCCGTAAAGTCAAGGTGAGTGCGGAGCCGCGAAGCCACCGCGCGTCTGATTTGTAGTGTACAGTACATCTTGTCTAAACACCAGGGGGTATCTTCGTCGAACCTGGATCCAGCCCAGCACCCTTTGCGGCCTGAATGGTAAAAGAAAACTCCTCCGCTCCGACCAGCTGGTGTACAGTAATGAAAACATGGGGTGAAAGGAAAAGAGTCATTGCCGTGGTGCTGGTGGCCCATCCCCGCGAGGAGACGAAGCCATCCGAGAAACAGAAAGGGTGTTACAAAGGGGAAGAAAAAACAAAAACAAGTCTATATGCCAAGCCAGATCAGTTCTTTTTTCCCGCCATCCAAGTCTTACCCAGACAGAGGAAATCCCATAACCGTCGAACTGTAAAGAAAACGCGCGCTCGCTTGTTCCAAATCCGAGAAATCCCTTGCCCTCCCAAAAAATAACCAGCGAGATCGAGACCGGGGTGGGCGGCGGGGTGTCGGCAGCCATCATAAGCTCAATGAGACCGCGGCACCGTGTCCAGCAAATTAGGTGGTCGAGATCGGCCGGGAGGGAGAGCGTTGGGCCTTGGAGTCAAAGTGTCGTGCCAACGGGTTGCTGTGTTGGCAGCACATTGCTGATGTGGTGCGCAGAAACAGGATGGAAAATGACAAGTGACCGAGTCACAGCCGCCGGAAAGCCCAAAGTCCGCCCCCGTCTATATCTCTGAACGCCGTGCAATCGAGGAAAAAAAATGAAACCCCGGAATGAAGCCTCCCTGAAAGATCCCGTTACTTGCTGCTGGGAAGCAAGCGGCGCTGAGCCGAAATGTGTATCGCGTGAGGAATGGTGATTAAAATGTTGTATCGGAATGCGAGTGGCTTGCGCCATCCGCGACCGGGTTCGAAGAATGGTGTTGTGTGAAAAGGCGTGATTAAAACCGAGTATCGTAAAACGTCGAAAAGAAAATGGCGCCGTGCTCCAAAATGTGGTCGATACGAACATTGGTGAGGCTGCATGCTGATCGCAAACCAGCTCTGTCCGATGTTTGGTGCCTCACACGTCGATAAGCTGAGATGCGGCCCCGGTGCCCATCACCGCGCTGCGACTTAGAAAGGTCGGAATGCGTTACCGGGGCTTGGGCGGCGGCGGCTTGGGGACCCCCGTTGTGTCGTAGGCCCCTCGGCCAAAGTTGAAGAGTTGTTCTGACCCTGTGACCATCATGGCGACGGATATGATGTGTTGTTGTGTGGGAGGTGGAGCTGACGCGAGAAGAGATGCATGTTAGCGACCGAGCTCGCTGCGCCGGTATAAATGGGGGCAGTGGCACGAGAATAAGTTCGGCGACGTCCCGGGGCCAAGGCACCGGCAATCAAGCCGAAATTAATTCTCAGCTCAGCAGGCAGTGAAAGTGACTCACAAATCGGTGACACTTTGTCGGACGACAATCAGAGGCGCAACGAGTGCGGGATTGGTGAGCACGCTGAGGCGATGATGCAAGGGAGCGGGCTGTACTGCCGAATCGTATGCAGCACCAGATAAGCGCGGACTTGTCCGTGCTATGTCGATTGGAGCTCGAGGCGACACCGAATGCGACCACGACGGGTTATGGGTCCCGTGATGGCCACTCGTCCGAGGGATTCTGTAACAGTTGGGATCCGTGAAATGAGGCGCAGTTGGCGTGGTGAAGCAAGTGTTGGGTTGCTGGCAGTGAGGCGTCTGGGGATGTGTCTTGTTCGGCCCTTTTCTTCTCCCACTGTCGGAAATGGCGGCGTGGCTGTTGGTCCTGCGAAGTGGTTTCAGGTCGAGCTTCAGGAGTCGAGAACGACGTCACGAGGGGACTGGGTCGAGTGAACTTGGTCTGATCCAAGGAAGAGCCAGCAGATGCCAGGAGAGAGACCCGAGTGGGAGTGTGGGAGAGGTGTGATGGGAATCCAAGGAAGAGGACAAGATACGGAGAAGGGGAGCCGTCGGGCTTATAATAAAGGGATGGGATTGCTGGGACACCAAGGAAACGAAATGGCAGACACCTTTTTTTTTCCTTCCCTGCCCCTGCACCCCCCCGGCGCTGGTGATGGCTTCGAGCCCTCTCAGGTACGCCGGTACCTAGCCTCAATGTACTTACCCCTGGCCCTGCTCCGTTACGAGTCTTGGCAGCATGGGGTCGTGCCGTTTGGCACAACACGAACTGCAAACTGCCTCCTTTTTTGGTAGAACCTGTTGGGTGCCTCCATTTCGGGACCCAGCGGACGGCTCGGCGGATTTACCAGGATCTGGGTGTGCCTGCTTGTCCCACAACGCACAACGGAGCTACGCAGCTCCTGGGTATCGGGTGTCCCTGCACGCTTCAGCTCCAGATGTGGGCACCGAGCAGCAGCGCATGCACACCGTGCCGGAGGGACGGTATGAGTTACCTGCTCGGGAGGGCTGTCCAAGTCGCCGACCGTGACGACTTCGTTTTTCCCTGGCCAGGATGTGTGACAGCGAAGCTTCCAGCAAGGACCCCGACCGGGCTGCTTGGTGCCCGGCCTCCTTTTGCGTGTTTCCATTCGCAATGTCCCTTCCTTGGTGATTTCCCAGGCAAGACGGCCCTGGCAGCAGTGGGTCCGTCGATGCGCATCGATGCTGCAAACCAAGCCGCTGGGACTTGGGTCCTCCTTTGGGAACAGGTGCCCGTCGGCGCAATGTCGCCCGTCTGGTGCGAACAGAAAAATTTGCAACAGATCAGCATGATTGGATTCGGGACCTGGCTGGTTGGATGGAAGGACGGGACGGGAGAGGGCCGGGGTGCAAAGCACACACGAAAGTCGCAAATTGACTGCCTGCCTGGCTGATGATCCAAGCACCAGGCAACGGCTGCGGGCGGCAGCCCCCAAACCCTCCCAAAAGGAAGTCGCTGCAACGCACTCTCGATCAAAAGGGAAAGCGCACCACCACCGTGCAGTCTAAGATTGGAGGCACACGAGCCACAGGTCTCCCAATCGGTCAGATGATCTGTTGGAACTGCAACCCTAAAGCAGACACCAGAGGGCATCTTCCACCAGCCACATCGCACACCACTGCACAGCAAACCTTGGTTCTGAAAGCCGCCGGGAGAGCACTGTGCGTCGATGCGAGTCCGAAAATCAGGGCACTTCGAGAAGCAATCATGCCGAGCTCTGCATGCATTCGAGGGTGCAAACGCAAAAAACGCCGGCCGTCCAAGCGCCGCATCAAAAAAAAAGGGTACTCCCCAGTCGAGTCACAATTTCAAAATCTTGTTTCTCTCCTTCCTTCGAGCACTCATCCGACGATTCTGTCGTTTGCTCAGCCCAACATGTTATCCGGTTGCAAACTCCCGCGCATCTTGGTCTAGGCGCCCAACCGGCAGCCCTGTGACGGAGCATCTGCCAGACACCAGTTCGACCACCACTCGTCACGGCCGGATCGACGAGCCATGGCAGCCGAGGGCCAAGTCGGGTCTGTTGCCAGCTCCGAACATTGAGACACCGGGACACACTCGAGACACTCCCCGTCCCCACACCCCCAGCACATCCCCCGGATGATCCATTATGCATCTGTGCACTGCATCAGATAGGCTCGCTGCGAGTTGTCGTGGCACTGCATCAAAGACGCGCTCCTATTCTTAGGGCTCGCCCTGCTAGGGAACACGCCCGGCGGCCTCCATGTTGGCTAACTGGAGTCCACGTTTCACGTTTCTCACCGCGCCTTGCGACGCACTGAGGCTTGGCCAGGTCGGATCGGTGGCTCCGGGGACACATTCTGCGGCGGAAGGCAGTCAGCCACAAGTGTCTACAGAAGACCAACAAGACGCAAAGCTGTGAGTATCATGTATTTGACGTCTCTTTTTCCATCGCATTGGAAATCCAGCAGGCTCCACCGCGGCGTTTGACCCAGTTGAATCTTTTCCCTAGGCTTGCATCCAAGAAGGTACTTCGACCGCCGTTGTTGGACCTGATGATGCAAGCGGCGCCCCATTGGATCTGAGCACCATGACGCTTCCGGGTGACTTGACTTTCATGCATCATGGGCTGCCCCACGACGTTGATAGGTAGGCCTCGAGCCGCCTCGCATGCATGCGTTTGCGTGTCCAGCTGGCGGATATCATCAGGCCCGCTCCTCAACAAGTCGAATGCAACTGCAACAGACGATGCCGGCCCTTCGCAATCTCGACCATATCCGAGCACTCAAGGTCGACCATGCGCCATCCGCGACACATACCTTGATGACTCAACCGAGGCTGTGATCTGCAGCTCCGAGTCCAAGCCGCAGTTTTCTTCAAACAAACGGGCTCATTGGCTGATGGGAGCTCCGAGTCGCACCGCTCATGGGCCGTTGCGGGGCGGTCCGAACGGAAGGACTCCTTACACAGCCGGGTTCTGCCGTGTCTCGACGACGACCCAAATAGAAGGCATTGGTTGGTTTCCGATGGAAAAAAAAAAAAAAAAAAAAAAAACTGCGTGTGTCAAGAGCCGACCGTCTGACGCTTTCTGGCAGGTTACAGTCCGTTTCCCTAGCTCCATGCAGACGGCTGAGGGACACGGGGCGGCAACGGAGCTTGAGCGGGCATCGGGCTGATCTCGCGGGATACCATGAGCTAAACAGAGTCAGAAACCTGCTTAGGGCTGCGGCCGAAACGTGGGGGAAGCATCCGATACTCGAGTCGGATGCCAACATGACGGCTGTTGACAAGCCGGCGGTGAGCAAAAGCAGACTACTGTTAAAGTCCAGGCATGCGACTGATTTGCTGGCTCCTTCCAGTCAAGGTGAAGAGGTCGGGGGGCCGTCGGAGAGCCACGCTAAATCTCAAGATCGATGCGATGGTGCCCAATGCCTCCCTCTTGCATGCAGGAATGCCTGCCCGCATATTTGGCTCTCCCACCGCAACTTCGCGGATGCAACTATGGGTATTGACAAATCGAAAGCCCGCTGGACTCGAGATCACTGCGCTTCTGTCTCAGGCCAACAATTTCACAAGACAATACGCACGCAGTCGCCGAGGGCGTGTCCGGAAACGACGGGGCTCATGAGAGTTGTCTTCAGCCCATGCGACCTTCCTCACTCCAGGGCTTAGACGTTGAGGCCGTACCGGATTCAGGCGACGAAAACGAGGCGAGCTGAGTCTTGTCCAACCACCGGCGGACGGATACCAGCGGATCCGCCGGGCTCGAATGTCACGGTGGTTGATATCGGTCGGAGTCGCCAAGTACCACGACGTCGACCCGCCGCTGGACCGGACTTTCAGTGTGCAAACCGACCCACCACATTTGGTTCATCAATGCGCTCCATACCCGGCAGGACATGCCCGAGACAGCAGGGTGACTGCAGAGAAAAGCACTTGAGACAAGCTCGCAACAGCCGTTGATCTCCGTCGCGCACGCACCGCTCGTCTTTCCCAGACTGCCGGTACCCGTGGTGCAGAAGCGAGGGATCAAGGCTGGGTCCCGAGCGGAGCAGAAGTTGAGAAAAGGTCTAGCCTCACGCCGCACAAGCCAGAAGCCGATCCTGCAGTGCCTCATCGTTTGCAGAATTGCCTGGTGGAGACTCATCTGGCAAGACCTGAAAGCAGCGTTGATGGACAAGGCCAAGGGGCGAACGGAGGTGGTTCCGTCCCAGCGTATCCTCCCCCGGCGTGGCGCTTGTCCAGAAAACTTCTGGAAGCATGCTAATCTCTAACCCGGACAAGGACCCAAGTCGATCAGAGGAACCGAGGTGGATCTCCTCCCCACATGCAATCAACCAGACCATCATGCCGGCTCCGCGCTCAGAGGACCATGATTTCGGGTTGCTCGCGCCCAGCGAGACGGGTTCGAGACCCGGGAGCAGACGTTGGCACAGACGGTGTACAGTACCCAACGGGGCCTCCAGACGGGAGGGACAACCTCTGTTGCCAGCCGCCAGTCGTATTTGCTGCAATCAAACAACGGCTTGGGCCTCTGAAAATAGGTTCTGTTGTGCGATGGCACACAATGAAGTTTGAGTTCTCTTCCTTCGGCAGGGCCAAGCAGGCCATGTTCGCTGGATGCAACATACCTCCGGGCTGACATCACGTCACGCAGCAGGAACTCGGCGGCCGTGTGTCATTCATGTGATTGGCACACAGAGCCTTGTAGAGGGATTCGCACAACACTCGAACCTCACATTGTACAGAATATTCGCAGCTTCGTTCTCTTCTCACGTTACCCACCACCATCGCCCGGAAAGCAACAGGAGCAGGACCCAATGACAAGGCAAACCACGAATGCGAGGCCTCTGCGGAGTGTCTGCTCGCTCATCGCCCAGCCCATGGGGCGGGTCCGGCACGTCGCCGATGGGTCCGGCCGCGGCTTGGTAAATTAAGGGCGATGCCACCTGAAAACGTGCCTGGACCCAAGGCGCACGGGTCGAGATTCCGGCCCCGGCAAGGTCCACGTGTCATGGTGCCACTCTCGAGCGCTCGTGCGACGGCGGGGCGAGACGAGACGCGAAGAGAAGGTGAGCTGAGGCAGACGTGCAAGCTTTGGCGAGGGCGCAGCAGCACTGATCGTTAACGTAGCTGACAGGCGCTCATGTTATCTGACAGGGACTGGTACATACGTTACCAACGGATCATGTCGCCTCCGTTTGGTGGAAACGGTCTATCTGGTACGTGCACGCCGTCGTCTGACGAGGTGAGATGACGGTACCTTGCAGGCGGAGCCGCGACATTGCCGATCGAATGGAGCTCTGGTACCTGCATTAGCCCCCAGCAGACAGACTGCACCTTCATCTTCGCCAAGTCCATCAGACAAAGAAGCTGCCTTCGACCACATCCCTCCTCGTATCACTTGTCAATTCAAACGACATGCATAGCTGCATGAGAAAGAACGGGCAAGGCGGTTTCTTTCTTCCGGCAGCCCGCTGGTTTGCTTTCCTCGGAGAACACAAATCAGCATCGCAAGGTCGCCAGGGGCTGACTTGGCTGCATTTTGTTGGTTGTCACAATGCGGCGGGCGCGGCCAAGCAGAGTTCTCCCAAGACCAAGGCCGGGTCATCGTCCTGGCGCGGGTCTGCAAGGACGGCGGGCGCTTCACGGGATCGTCCCATTGATCCACCGCCAACCACTGACAATGGCCCGTCGCTATGCAGCCCAACTGAAACGTTCCTGGCGCATCCAGCTCCCATCATGTGATGAGATACTTTGAGCGTTTTCGCCCGTGGCTGGTCGGCTGTTGACAGCCCAATGTTTCTCGCCTGGCGACGACCGTCTCAGAGTCTTGCTTCTGGGAGGCTTTGCGGCCGCAACATGCCAGGGGACTCTTCAGATCCGAGCAAACAGCCGGCGACACGGCGACGACGGCCAGACGTGTTCGGGCTTGGCAAGCCATGTCTCTGGTATCGCGGCTCGAGCGCGGCTGTCAGATGTGGCAACGGGCCCGAAAAGTGATGGATCGATCGCGGTCTCAGCAGTCCTCCCAGATCGCGCATGCCGGACGCCAATGTCATTGCCGGTTCGGGGCAAGATGGGCCAACGACACAGATCACGGCCGGCTCCCAACAGAACCAATTTCGTCCAGGGCTAACGGCCGTTACGGAGGCTGCCTCTGGCCTTGCGAAAACGGAGAGCGGGTAATGAGCAGGTCCACTGCTCGCTTCGCCAAATGCACGCTAAACTCAGATCCAAATTTCCAGAAGACCCAGCGGAACATCACGCGGCGATGCGACTAGGCTCATTCCAGCAGGCTGCTGCTCGCTCCCAGACCCTCGGCGACCAAATCCCCACAAGGAGCGCGGAACTTGGCGGCGACGTCTGCAACGTGGCTTCGGCCTGGGGTACGACTCCTGAGCCCTCCTTGCATGGTTGGGAAACTTTGCCACTTGGTGCTCCAAACCCGGCACCGAGAGCTGCCATCCTGGGCGTTTGACAAGCTCCAAGTGACGATGGGGAGTCTCCGAATGGTCCGTTCACGCTAGCGTCTGCACGGCCCGGACGAGATGAACTGGCAGGGATGCTGGGATGGGTACCAAGAGCTGCAGGTACTCCGTGCGGAGCGACGCACAGAACCCTTCTGGAAACCTGCGTGGAAGGATGCCCAAACAGGAAGAAGGATTGGGTCAGAGCTCACCGGTCAGGTCAACTCCCTTTTGGGCACCTTTCCCGGGCGGTCAGAACAACCACACCTCACCTCACGAGCTCACCTCACCTCATTCACACCCCCCTGGCGTCGCATCCTCGGCGGTCCAACCGTCAAACGGCGGCGCGTGGGACCGGGGAATGCTTCCGCTTTTGCAGCAAGCCCACAGCCTGCCGAGCTGTCACAGTCCGTTGCTCATTAAACAATTTTTTTTTTTTTCTTTTTCTCTTCCAGGATGTTTTCTTCGCCTGGGCAGACTCGCCCAGCCAGCCAGCCAGGGACAAGCACCCGGCGCGGCGGTTTTGGTTTGGGCACCAACCCCAACAAACTCCTCCCCTGGGCCACACGCCCCATGACGCGTTTCACGCTCTCTCCGTTTTGCGTTCCCAATAACGCAAAGGCCCGAATACTCGGGAAACCTGGGGTCGGCTGATTCAGACGCGGGTGCCAAGGCCAATTCATTCTTCGCCCATTGCACACACACACACCACCAGACATGGCGCTGTCGATCTGGGCTGGCGCCCGGAAGAAGGAAACAATACCCGTTGGCCGTTTGTTTGTCCTGTCTCATCCCCCCCTCTGCCTGCCGACCTGCCTGATTTGCTTATCTCCCCGTTTTGCTTTCGTTGCCGGCTACCGCTGCCGGTGCTGCCGGGCGAGCGCGGAAAAAACAGGCTGCGAAGAAAAAAAAATGACGGCTGGCGAAATCTATTCGCGACCACCCCTGTGTTTCGGCCGGGGCGGTACCGAATTGGGATCAGGTTGACTGGTTAACGTTATCTCGTTTTCTCTCTCTCATCCCCCCCAGCCACGCCCACAGACTGGACCTGGACCTGGACCTGGATAGGCAGACTCTGACAGACGGATGACACGTCGTCATGGGCTTACGGTCAACGTCCACCCCATGTCCATGTCTTCTGTCCACACAACGACACAATATCCCTGGCCGGCAGGCAGGCTGGCTGGCCGGCGATACGATATCTCTGACCTGCTGACCTCAACAAACCCGCCGAACCGCAAACAGACAGACCCGACAGAACACATAGGACAGGATATCACATCACATCACATCAACAAGCAAGAACAGGAAAAAAAAGCAAACGGCAGGGCAACGGGATGACTCCCGAGCCGTGCGAGCGGGCTAACTGGCTAACTAATGCAGCTGGCTGAGCACATCCCTCTTGGCGTCCAGATACAAACCATAAGATTCCCGCCAACCAGAAATTCAGAACGTCGACGGGGCTGAAAGAGAAAAAATTCTGTGCGATGGCTGGCGCTCGGGCGTTGACAAGCTCCGGTAGGTTTGCCGACTGGCTGGCTGGCTGGCTCCGTTGGCTGGCTGACAGGCGTGTGTTGGTTTTGGTGTTGGTGTTGGGGGCTGAGG
>Ga0247823_10003443_pt1 | contig 12818 bp, 10 predicted proteins | sample 13C_PalmiticAcid_2_FD_192426 | JGI IMG/M metagenome (GOLD analysis project Ga0247823, IMG submission 192426) | Soil microbial communities from agricultural site in Penn Yan, New York, United States - 13C_PalmiticAcid_Day30 | ecosystem: Environmental > Terrestrial > Soil > Agricultural land...
GTGATGATCGCCCGCTGCGGCTCCCCCTAGCCACATCGACCCGCGCAACGGCGTGCGCATCATAGCCGCATAACGGACTCGGCCGTCCATGCCGGCCTCGGCGGGACGGGTTTGTTCAGCTTCGAGACGGCTTGGTCGCGAAGGTGTGAGGATGCCGGCGCCGGCTAATCACATGACCGGCCAGAAACTGTGACGGACCGCATCATTGTTCGCTGAGTTCGACCAGATAACCGTTCTGGCCGCCTTCCACGTCCAGCCGCCAGCCGCTCCGGAACTCCTGCGCGTCGACGCTGCTCCAGTCGTGCGCGCGCAGGGTGGCGCCGGCCGGCTCCAGCACCCGGATCTTCAGGCGCCCCGCCTGTGCCTCGTTGCCCTGGATGCGCGGTTTCTCCGGCACGTTGACCTGGAAAATCGCGCGTGTGCCCGCGCCCAGCTTGAAGGTGTCGCGCACCAGCAGCTTGCGTCCGCCGAAATCGATGCGGCGTTGCCAACTGTCCAGGGCGGGATTCCCGCGATAGACCGGAGTGAGGTCGGCGGTCGCGGTCAGGCCGCCGTCGGGATTGCGGGTCAGATTGAGTCTGGACCGGGACTGCTGCGACTCGCATTGATGCACGACCGTGTCGCCGCGCGGGGCCGCGCATTGCTGGGCGTCGGCGTTGGCGCGTTCGAACCGCACCACGTTGTGGACCGGCGTTCCCTGCTGGATGCCGCTATGGCTCCAGATGTTCTCGCTCACCGCCAGCCAGTCGCGCGCGAACAGGGTGAAAGAACCCTGGTCCTGGTGCGCATGGCTTTCGTTGTAGGGACCGGCGACGAACGACAGCCACATCGCGTCCTTGTCCCAGCCGGTGCGCGCGAACAGATGGCCCGCGCCTTCGGCCAGGTAGATCAGATCGGTCGGTGCGGCGCCGCCTTCGCCGGCGGGCAGCAGATCGTAGCGGCTGTTGAAGCCCTGGCTCATCCGGGGCACCGAGATGTGGCTCAGCCACCAGGACGACATCGCCAGCGCATTCGGCTCCTGGGTGAGCTGGCGTGCTTCCAGCACCAGCCGGCGGTGGTAGTCGAACAGTTCCGGAATCGAATTGCGGGCCTGATCGCCGATGGGCGCGAAGCGATCCATCGTCGGCACGGTCGCATGCACCCAGTAGGCGATGCTGTCGTGCGCATGCGGATTGGCATTGGCCAGATCCTCGCCGGCGCTGTCGCGCCACAGGCGGTACAGGCCAAACAGGCGCATCTGCGCCGCGCCGTAGCCGGTGCCTTCGCGACTGCCCCCGCCGGGCAAGCCGGCGAAGTACGCCTGCAGCGGTGGCAGCCGGCGCTCGCGCAGTTCCTTCATCCAGGTCGGGTTGCCACTGACCAGCGCCCAGTACATGGTCGCTTCCAGGAAGCTGTAGTAGTAGTTGTTGCCGGGATTGTCGATCGACCAGCCGCTCCATGGATGCGACTTCCCGCCCCATTGCGCCTGCGCCGGATGCCAGACGTTCCAGACCGCCTGTTCGGCGTAGTCGGACCAGCGCTTGCGTTGCGCGGCGTCGATCTTTGCCTGGCAGCTGTGCAGGGTCATCGCCAGATCGGCCAGGTGGGGGCCGACTTCCAGATACGAATCCCCGGAGATCGCGGGGCGGCCGCCGGAGGCGATCGTCGCCTCGGCTTCGGACACCTGCTGCTCGACCATGCGTACCGCCAGATCGCAGTACTTGGCGCCGTCGCTCAACAGGAACATCAGCGCGGCATCACCGGCGGCGAAGGCATAGCCGGGCCTGCCGGCCACCGCGGCGTCCACCCAGTCGCGGAACCGGGAATACGCCGAGGAACGCCGGTCCACGCGCGCCAGTTCGAGGTTGAGGGTGTCCTTGCCCGGCGCCGCCATCGCGGCCGGCGCCAGCGCCGCCGGTTGCGCTGCCGGCGGTGGCGGGCTGGCGGGTTTCTGTTCGGGCAGGCCGGCGCCGGTCTCGCTGCACTGGCCCATCGCCGCCGCCATCAGCGCCAGCGTCAGCAGGAACACGCTGGGCAGGCCGTGGGTTTTCATCCGCGAGGTGTGCGGGGTGGAAGGCGAGGGGCGCGTGCGCATGGCGGTTTCCTCAGCGATTGGTATAGGACACGCTCAGGTAGACGATGTTCTGCGATACATCCTGGCCGATGTCGGTGCTTTCGCGCTTGTAGCGCTCCCACAGCAGGCCAAGGCTCCAGTGCCGCGACCACTCGTAGCGCAGGGTCGCGCCCAGGCGGGTGGTCTTGTCCTCGCGATTGAGCACGGTGTACTCGAGCTTCTCGTGGGTGGCGTAGGTGCCCAGGGTCAGTGACTGCCGGACCAGCCAGTGCAGGTCGAAGCGCGCGCCGCGGTTCTTCTGATCGAACTCGTCCGAGTCCACGTAGTTGCGCTTCTGCACATACGGCGAAATCGAGAAATTGGTGCGGGTGCTGGTGAACTGGTAACCCAGGTCGAGGCTGCGCACCTCGTACGGCGACGCGTTGACGATGGCGTCGCCGGTCAAGACATGTTCGGGCACCGTGGGCGCCGCGTCGGCGTCGATGCCGCGCAGTGCGTCGGTGGCGGTGTCGGAGAACTGGCTGGCGACGGCGGCGGTGAACTGGCTGCGCGAAGTCGGGTTCCACTCGGCGTCCAGGCGGATCAGCGGATCCGAACGGCTTTCGCCGCGGCGATAGTCGATGCGCGAATAGCCCACGTCCGCGCCCAGTTCGAAATGCGCGAGCGTGCGCGAGTAGCGGGCGAACAGGTCGTAGCGGTTGTAGTCGCGGGCGACGACGTCATTGTCGAAATCGACCCGTTGGGCCTGGAAGTTCGCCGACATGCGGCTGGTCGCCGAGAATTCCTTGATCGCGCGCAGGGCGGCGGCGATCCGTTGCGAGTTGAACTCGTCGGTGATCTCGGCGTCGCTGTTGACGTAGCGCAACTCGGCCTGGCCACGCAGCGCCTGGCTCCAGTTGAACAGCAGGGTGGGGCCCAGCGAGAACACGTTGACCTGCTGGCGGTTGCCGGGCGCATCCGGCGCCAGTGCGTTCACCGGCTGCACCGACAGGTTGTCCTCGACGGTGAAGAACAGGCGCTCGGGAATGGCGATCCAGTTCATCCGCCCGTTGAGGGTGCCGTCGACGGTGTCCTTGAACACGTCGTCCTCGTAGTCACGGTATTCCACCCGGCCGCCCAGGCTCAGCTGCAGCGCGGACAGGTTCTCGGTGACGGTGAAACCCAGGCCGGCGCGCAGATAGCGCTGCTGGATCGGATCGAAGGGCGCGAGGGTGACGTTGTCGTTGTCTTCCACGCCCAGGTCGACGGTGTAGTCGACCCGGGCGGCCCAGGCATCGGCGGAGATTCCGGCGAGCGTGGCGGCGGTGATGACCGAGGCTCCCACATACTTCATCGGCATGCGCCTGCTCCTTGCTTGTCAGGGAATCTGGTTGAAAACCACGCCAGCGACTTTCTCGTGCGGGAAGCTGGCGACGGCCTTTTCGATGCTTTCCGGCGTCACCAGGCCGTAGCCGGCGACCAGTACGACCAGGTCGGCGAGTTCGGACAGGATGCGCGCGTCCGGCGAACCCAGTACCGAGGGGCTGTCCAGGATCAGATAACGGTCGGGATAGCGGCTGCGCAGCGAATCGACCATCGCCCGCATCTTGAACGAGCTGTAGGCCTCGCCGCTGGTCTCGCGCTGCGGACCGCTGGGAATCAGCCGCAGGCGGGGCACGCCGGTGCGGTAGATGATCCGCGCCAGGTCGCCTTCGCTGTTTTCCAGATAATCCATCAGGCCGCCATGGCTGGCGTCGATGCGCAGGGCGTTGTGCTGGGTGGGATGCAGCGCGTCGCAGTCGATCAGCAGCGCGGACTTGCTGTCGTCGAAGGCGAACGCCGCGGCCAGGTTGCGGGCGACGAAACTGCCGCCGCAACCGTGGTTGATCGGCGCGACCAGGGTGACGAAGTTGCGCTCGCCGCCCAGGCCGAGCAGTCGGGTGCGCAGTTCGCGGAACGCATCGGCCTGCTCGCGCACGGAATCGTTGCGATGGATGAGCCGGCGTTCCTCGAGTTCGCGCGGCGTCAGCGCCTTGGGTTCATCCATGAGGGCCAGGGAGCGGGCGGTGTCGGCGCGGTTGGGCACGCCTTGCAAACGTTCGTTGTCCGGGGTCACGAGCGGTTCCAGAGTGGCTTGTTGCATGGCATCGTCCTCAGGCTGCGGCCATCTGCTTCAGCCCGAAGGCCAAGGCGTAGGCGAGGACGACGACGATGAGCATGCCGACGCTCAGCGCGTTGCGCTTGAGCTGCAGGCGGCGATCGTGCGGCGAGGCGTAGGCCGGCACCGAGGTCAGCAGCACCAGGCCGGTGGCCTTCTGCAGCTGGCGGGCCGAGCGGATGCGCGGGTCGAAGCGGGCACGCAGGAACAGCAACCCGATCGGCAGCGCGATCGCCACGAACAGGCCGGCGATGGCGAAGTGCAGGAAGCGCAGGCCGGTCGGGCGCAGCGGCATCGTCGCCGGGTCCTGCACGCGCAGGGTCAGGCCGCGCTTCTCGCGGTCCAGCTCCATCGACACGCGGGCGTTCTCGCGTCGGCGCAGCAGGTCCTGATAGATGTCGCGGTTGACTTCGTAGTCGCGGGTCAGCTCGGCCAGCGCGCTCTCCGATTCGGCGATGCGGCGGCTGCGGTTGAGTTCATCGCTGAGCATCGACTCGGCGATCGACATGCGCGACTGGGTCGCGGCGACTTCGCGCCGGGTCTGCGCCTGCTGGCTGCGCAGCTCCTGGTACAGCGGGTTCATCTGGGTGTCGTCGAACGGGCTGTTGCTCTGCGGCGCCTGCGCGCGGCGCTGCTGTTCGTTGGTCATGGCCTGCTGCAGGTCCGCCATCTGGTGGCGGATGCGGACCACGTCCGGATGCTGCTCGGTGTAGCTGAGCAGCAGGCGATCCAGCTGGCCCTGCAGTTCCAGCAACTGCGCGCGGTACAGGCTCTCGCGGGTGGCGACCGCGGTCACCGCCGACTCGCCCGACAACTGGGAGGCGATCGCGCCTTCGCGCGAGCGCTGCTCCAGCAGCGACATCCGGGTCTGTTCGACCTGGGTGCGCAGGGCGCTGATGCGGGTGTTGGCGTCGGTGGCGCTGCCGGGCTGGGCGTCGGCGTTGGCCGAGCGGTAGTCGCGCAGCTTGTTCTCCGCTTCCATCAACTTGGCGTGGTAGTCGGTGACCTGGCTGTCGATGAACTCGTAGGCCTCGCGGCTTTCGCGTTCCTTGGCGGCGAGGCTTTCCTCGATGAACAGCGCGCCCAGTCGTTCGGTGACGTCATAGGTGCGCTTGGCGTCGGTATCGCGGTAGGTGATCTGGACCAGGTTCGGGCGCGGACTGGTGATGGCGATGCGGCCCTTGATCTGTTCCATCAGCCGGTCCTGCTCCACCGGCGAGGGCTTGCTTTCCAGCCAGCCACCGGCCTTCAGGCCTTCTTCCAGCACCTTGCGGCTATAGATGACCTGGCGCGCGATGCCGGCCCGGTCCACCACCTCGGTGGCCACGGCGCGGCCTTCCAGCAGCGGCTGGATGATGTCGCTTTCCTGGGCCAGGATGGTGGTGGACGCGGTGTAGTTCTTGGGCAGCACCAGCAGACCGACGAACAGCGTCAGCAGGGCGATGGCGGCGAAGATTCCGGCCATCGCCAGGCGGTTGCGCTTGGCCTCCTCCAGCAGGATCGGCACCAGTTCGTTCGGGGTCAGCGTGGTCGCGGCGGCCTGCGGCGCGGTGACCGCGCGGCGGGCGACGGGAAGTGGATTGTTGCTCATCAGAACGTCCGCTCGGGCACGGTGATCACGTCGCCGGGGGAGACCGGGTAGTTGGTGCTCAGGTCACCCCGGTTGAGGATGCGGTCCAGGCGCACGGCGTAGGTGCGGGTTTCCTCCGCGCTCTTGCGGTGCAGATCGGAGCGGTCCGGCGCGGCGAACTCGGTGATGCCACCGGCGGCCAGCACGGCGTCCAGCACCGTCATGCCCGGGCGGTAGGGCAGCGACACCGGCTGGCGCACGGCGCCGGTGACGCGAACGCGCGAGAGGTACTCATGGCTGCGCAGGTCGGTGAGGATCACCGCCACCTGCGGATCCCGCACGAAGGTGGCCAGTTTTTCCTGGATGTCCTTCGCCACTTCCTGCGGGGTGCGGCCACCGGCGGACACATCGCCCACCAGCGGCACGGAGATCATGCCGTCCGGGCGGACCGGCACGGTGATGCCCAGTTCCGGATTGCGCCACACCGAGACCTGGACGATGTCGTCGACGCCGATGTGGTAGGCATCGGTGGCCATCGTGGTGGCGGCGGCCGGCGGCGGCGCGTCGCTGCCCGAGGTGGTGGCGCACGCGGCGAGCAGTAGCGAAAGACCTGCGGCAGCAAGGCCGGCAAGGGCGCGTCTCATCGGAAGTTTCCCCTGTGGTGTGGATTACCCGGGAAAACGCGGCGGACGGCCGAAACCGGCCAAGCGGAAGGGCTCAGACCCGGTAAAAATCCCGGTACCAGTCGACGAAACGGCGCACGCCGGTCTCGATCGGCGTGGAGGGCGCGTAGCCGGTGTCCCGGCTCAGCGCTGTCACGTCGGCGTAGGTGTCCGGCACGTCGCCGGGCTGCAGCGGCAGCAGGTTGCGCTCGGCCTTGCGGCCCAGGCAATCCTCCAGCACCTCGATGTAGCGCAACAGCTCGACCGGCTGGTGGTTGCCGATGTTGTAGACCCGGTAGGGCGCGCTGGAGGTGGCCGGGCTGGGCTGGAGCGGGTCGTAGTCCGGATCCGGGCCGGGCACGCGGTCCAGGGTACGGATCACGCCCTCGACGATGTCGTCGATGTAGGTGAAGTCGCGGGTGTGGCGGCCGTGGTTGAACACGTCGATCGGCTCGCCGGCCAGGATCCTGCGGGTGAACAGGAACAGCGCCATGTCCGGCCGGCCCCACGGACCGTAGACCGTGAAGAAGCGCAGGCCGGTGGTGGGCAGGTCGAACAGGTGGCTGTACGTGTGCGCCATCAGTTCGTTGGCCTTCTTGCTGGCCGCGTACAGGCTGACCGGATGGTCCACGCTGTCCTCGACCGCGAACGGCAGCTTGCGGTTGGCGCCGTAGACCGAACTGGAGGACGCGTACACCAGATGCTCGATCCGGCGATGGCGGCAGGCTTCCAGGATGTTGATGAAGCCGGTGATGTTGCTGTCGATGTAGGCGTGCGGATTCTCCAGCGAATAGCGCACGCCGGCCTGCGCGGCCAGGTTGACCACCCGCTGCGGACGGAAGCCGTCGAAGGCCTGTTCCAGCGCGGTGCGATCCTCCAGCGCGGCGTTCACGAACCGGAAGCCCGGTTGCGGCAGCAGGCGGTCCAGGCGCGCCTGTTTCAGGCGCGGGTCGTAGTACGGATTGAGGTTGTCGTAGCCGAGCACCTCGTCGCCGCGCGCCAGCAGGCGCTCGCTCAGGTGATAGCCGATGAAGCCGGCGGCGCCGGTGACGAGTACGCGCATGAAGGGCCTTGGACGATGTGAGGGAAGGACCGACGGTAGGCGGAGCCGTGTCTAGAGGCTGTCGTCGACCGCCGCGCGCGGCAGGGCGCGCTTGACGTCGAATAGTACCGCGCCGGGCTTGCCGAAGCCGCGGATGCCGTCCACCCCCAGGGCGATGAATTCGCGGTGCGAGACCGCCAGGATCACTGCGTCGTACTTGCCCGGTTCAGGTTCCGCGATCAGATCCAGGCCGTATTCCTCGTGCGCCTCGGTCGGGCTCACCCACGGGTCATGGATGTGCACGTTGGCGTTGTAGCTGCGCAGTTCGGCGACGATGTCCACCACCCGGGTGTTGCGCAGGTCCGGGCAGTTTTCCTTGAACGCCAGGCCCAGGATCAGCACGTTGGACTGGGTGGTCTGCAGGCCGCGCTGGCCCATCAGCTTGGCCACGCGCTGGGCCACGTGCCCGCCCATGCCGTCGTTGATGCGGCGGCCGGCCAGGATCACGTCCGGGTGGTAGCCGATCTGCTGCGCCTTGTGGGTCAGGTAATAGGGATCCACGCCGATGCAGTGGCCGCCGACCAGGCCGGGCCGGAACGGCAGGAAGTTCCACTTGGTGCCGGCGGCTTCGAGCACTTCATGGGTGTCGATGCCCAGGCGGTGGAAGATCAGCGCCAGTTCGTTGATCAGGGCGATGTTGACGTCGCGCTGGGTGTTCTCGATGACCTTGGCCGCCTCGGCCACGCGGATGCTGGAGGCCTTGTGGGTGCCGGCGGTGACGATCGCGCCGTACAGCGCATCGACGAAGTCGGCCACCTCGGGGGTGGAGCCGGAGGTCACCTTGGTGATGGTTTCCAGGCGGTGCTGCTTGTCGCCCGGATTGATGCGCTCGGGACTGTAGCCGGCATAGAAGCCGTCGTTGAACACCAGCCCGGACTCGCGCGCGATGATCGGCACGCAGACTTCCTCGGTCGCGCCGGGGTAGACGGTGGATTCGTAGATGGCGACGCCACCCGGTCCGATCGCGCGGCCGACGGTGCGGCTGGCCGATTCCAGCGGGCGCAGGTCGGGACGCTTGTACTCGTCGATCGGGGTGGGGACGGTGATGATGAAGACGTTGCAGCCCTTCAGCGCCTCGGGATCGTCGCTGAAGTCGAGCTGGGCGGCTTCCTTGAGCTCGGCCTCCGACACTTCCAGCGTATGGTCGTGGTGGCGGCGCAGTTCCTGCACGCGCTTGCCGTTGATGTCGAACCCCAGCGTGGGAAAGCGGCGCCCGAAGGCCGTGGCGAGCGGAAGGCCGACGTAGCCAAGGCCGATGACGGCGATCTTGACCTGGTCGAGCGCGGGCAGTGAGGCATTCATCAAGCGTCGTTCCCCTGTGGTGGACATGCGCACCGCTGGAAGTCTAGCGGGTGTGTACGCCGGGAAACGCGCAAACCATCGCGGAGAGGACACGCCAGGGGGATCCGGGTGGAAGTTGGCCTGTCCGGCCCGGACACCGCGTATCATCAGGCGGGTGCGGCCAGCATGCGGCCGTGTCCGCGGACGAACCAACATCGGGAACGAGGAATGCGGATCCTGCTTTGCGGCGGCGCCGGCTACATCGGTGCTCATACCTACGTGGAACTGGCGGCGCGTGGCCATCACGTGCATATCGCCGACAATTTCTCCAACAGCTCGCCCCAGGTACTGGGCCGGCTGGAACGGATCACCGGCCAGGCGCCGGTGTGCCACACCCTCGACCTGCGGGATCGCGCCGCGACCCACGCGCTGTTCGAAGCCCATGCCTATGACGCGGTGATCCATTTCGCGGCGCTGAAGGCGGTGGGCGAATCCTGCGAGCGCCCGCTGGATTACTTCGAGAACAACATCGGCGGCACCATCCACCTGCTGCAGGCGATGCGCGGCGCCGGCGTGCGCCGGCTGGTGTTCAGTTCCTCGGCCACGGTGTATGGCGACCCCGCGCAGGTACCGGTGCGCGAGGACGCGCCCCTGAGCGTGACCAATCCCTATGGGCGGACCAAGCTGGTCATGGAGGATCTGATCGGCGATCTGTGCCAGTCGGATCCGGCGTTCCGGGCCGCCAACCTGCGCTACTTCAATCCGGTCGGCGCTCATGCCTCCGGCCTGATCGGCGAGGATCCGTCAGGCACCCCCAACAACCTGATGCCCTACATCTGCCAGGTGGCGGTCGGGCGCCGCGAGCGCCTGCGGATCTTCGGCGGCGACTACCCGACCCGCGACGGCACCGGTGTGCGCGACTACATCCATGTGGTCGACCTGGCCCGCGCGCATGCCGACGCCATCGACTACCTGGCGCGCGCGGATCGGAGCCTGACCATCAACCTGGGCACCGGGCAGGGCGCCAGCGTGCTGGAACTGGTGGCGGCGTTCGCGCGCGCCTCCGGCCAGGCCATCCCTTACGACATCGTCGAACGCCGGACCGGAGACGTCGCCGAGGTCTATGCCGACCCGCGCCTGGCGCGGGAACTGCTGGGCTGGAGCGCCGAGCGGGGCATCGATGCGATGTGCGAGGACGCCTGGCGCTGGCAGGCGATGAATCCCCGGGGTTACGAAGCGGCCTGAGCCACCGGTTGGCCCCGAGCGATCCGCCGGCCACGAGCGAACCGCTGGACGCTGCCGGCCGGTTCGCGGAGAATCCGCCGGACGGAGCCACCGACTGCTTGTCTTGCCACTGGAACGCGTAAACCGCATCGACGAGCAGACCCGCAGCCGGTTCGGCTTCCGCACCTATCGGATGCGGGTCCTCGGGCTGGGACTGGGCACGATCTGCGTCGGCGCGGTCCTCTATGAGCACGGGGATGGCATCGCGCCCTGGCTGCTGTTGCTCTTCAACGGCCTGGTCTGGCCGCACCTGGCCTACTGGCGGGTGCGCCGCAGCCGCGATCCGATCAACGACGAGTACCGCAACCTGACCCTGGACGCCGCCATGGGCGGATTCTGGGTGGCCGCCATGCGCTTCGATGCATTGCCGAGCCTCCTGCTGGCGGTGATGCTCACGATGGACAAGATCATCATCGGCGGACCGCGGTTCGGCGCCCGCACGCTCGGCGCGATGGCGCTCACCTGCCTGGCCGCCAGCGCCGCTTGGGGATTCGCCTTCGAACCATTGACCAGTTATCGGGTGGTCCTGGCCTGTCTGCCGTTCCTGGCGATCTATCCGATGGCGATTGGCTTCGCCACCCATGCGATTTCGCGCAAGGCCCAGCAGCACAAGGATCTGCTGGAGAAGATGGCGCGCTTCGATGCCGCCACCGGCCTGATGAACCGCCAGCAGTGGCTGTACGCGGTGGCGGTCGAGTTGAACCGCTACCAGCGTTCGCGCCGGCCGTCGGTGTTGGTGCTGATCGACATCGACCACTTCAAGCAGATCAACGACACCCGCGGCCACACCATCGGTGACGGCGTGGTGGAGGAATTCGCCCGCCTGATGAAAGCCTGCCTGCGCGATGCCGACACCGGTGGGCGCTATGGCGGCGACGAATTCGGCATCGTCATGCCGGACACCCAATGGGAAGACGCCATTGTCGCGGCCGAACGCCTGCGCCGGCAGGTGGCGGCGTATGCCTTCACCCGCGATGGCCTGCGCTGCACGGTCAGCATCGGCCTGGCCGAAATCAGCCCGTCGATGGCGACGGTGAGCGACTGGATCGATGCCGCCGATCGCGGCCTCTACCAGGCCAAGCGCAAGGGGCGCGACTGCATCGTGGTCGGCTGAGGCTCAGTCGCCGTCCGGCCCGGACAGCGCGGCGGCGACCGCCTCCGGTTGTTTCATCCAGGCGAAATGATCCGCGCGGGCGCCGAGCGCGCGCGCGTCCAGGCGGACCACATGCTTGCGTGCCCGCGGGAACTTGGCCAGCAGGCCGGCCAGCGAGGCCTGTGGCGCCAGCCAGTCGTGCTCGAACAGCACGCCGCGGATGGCCGGGGAAGCGCCGGCCATGCCCGTCTCCAGATCCGTTTCCAGCCCGGCGGCGGCATAGCGGCCACTCAGGCCCACGGCGGCCCAGTCGCCAATCAGGCCACGCGCCTCCTCGCCACCGAAGCCCAGCCGGCGGCCCGGAAACGTGCCGCGTCGGCGCGCGATCCAGATCGCGAACTGGTAGAACCACGGCAACAGCCAGCCCCGCGGCGGAGCGAAGGTCTTCCAGTAGGGCGTACCGCTCGCAACCAGCCACAGCCGCTCGAAATCCCGTGCGTGCAGGCCCAGGTAGCAGGCCGCCAGTTGTCCACCCAGGCTGTGTCCACCGATGACCGGAATGCCATCGCCGCCGTGGGCGCGCATGGCCGCCTGGCTGGCGGGCAGATCCGCGGCCAGCAGATCGCGATATCCCCAATCCTGCCGGCGATCGGGGCGCAGGTTGCTGCTGCCGTTGCCACGCCACTCATGCAGGTAGACCGCGACGCCGCGGGCCGCCAGCGCCTCGGCGAACGGCAGGTAGTGGCGCGCGGCCACGCCCAGCGCCGGCAACCACAACAGATGCGCCCTCGGCCGCTCCGGTACGCGCGCGGCCAGGATCCAGGCATGGCCATCGGCGCCTTGCACCGGCAGTTCGAGGGCATGGATGTTCATCGGTCGGGCGAGGCTCCGAAGTGGTCCAGGACGACAATGGCGCTGCGGCCGGGACGGTAGCCCTGTTTCAAAGCCGTGTGCACGTAATCGGAGGCGGCGAAACAGGCATCGGCCAGCGGCATGTCACGGCACAGGTTCGCGGCGATTGCCGAGGCCAGGGTGCAGCCGGTGCCGTGTGCTTCCAGCGACAGGCGCGGGTGGGAAATGCCGCGCACGCCGCCCGCATCGGCGAACAGATCGGTGACCTCGCCGGTGTCGGGCAGGTGTCCGCCCTTCAGGAAGACCGCCTGCGCCCCGAGATCACGCAGCGCGAGCGCCGCCGCATGCATGTCCTCCCGATTGGCGATGCGCCGGCCGAGCAGCAGCTCGGCCTCGGGCAGGTTGGGCGTGACCACGCTGGCAAGCGGGAGCAGCTGATCGCGCAGCGCCTGCAGCGCGCTGTCCTCCAGCAGCTTGGCGCCGCTGGTCGCGACCATCACCGGGTCCACCACCACGAACGCCGGCGCGCGCGTGCGCAGGGCCTCGGCGACCGTGCCGATCACTTCGGCGGTGGCGAGCATGCCCAGCTTGGCCACCCGCACGTCGAAGTCGTCGAAGCAGGCATCCAGCTGCGCGCGCAGGAAATCCATCGGCGGGACGTTCACCGCGGTCACGCCACGGGTGTGCTGGGCGGTGAGGGCGGCGATCGCGGACAGGCCATGCACGCGGTGGGCGGCGAACGTCTTGAGGTCGGCCTGGATGCCGGCGCCACCGCCGGAATCGG
>Ga0247823_10003444_pt1 | contig 12817 bp, 10 predicted proteins | sample 13C_PalmiticAcid_2_FD_192426 | JGI IMG/M metagenome (GOLD analysis project Ga0247823, IMG submission 192426) | Soil microbial communities from agricultural site in Penn Yan, New York, United States - 13C_PalmiticAcid_Day30 | ecosystem: Environmental > Terrestrial > Soil > Agricultural land...
GATGGGGAGGTCTGCAACCGGTCGCTTTGAGCTCCGCCCTTTCTCCGTTCGTGTCGAGCGAAGTCGAGACACCCATCGACGAAACGCCCAGCCCGAGGGGCATCTCGACTTCGCTCGATGCGAACGGTTTAGATTGGGTGGAGTGTCCGCTACCGGTCGCCAGCGGACACTCCCCACCGCACCGCTTTCCTATTTCCCCCGCCGCCCTATATCGTGCGCAGCCCATGACCCGCGCCCGCGTCCTCCTTCTTACTGCCGCTCTCGGCCCGCTCGACTATCGCGTCCCGCGCGAAAGCGAAGCGCCGCTCGGCAGCGTCGTCGTTGCACCTCTCGGCCCGCGGCGACTTGGCGGGGTCGTGTGGGAGGACGCCAGCTTCGGCGCGCCCGAGGCGGTGGGCGACAACCGGTTGCGCAATCTCTACGAAGTCGTGCCCGTCCCGCCGGTCGCGGCCCCGTTGCGCCGCCTCGTCGAATGGACCAGCGACTATTATCTCGCACCGCCGGGCGCAGTGCTGAGGATGGTGCTGCCCGGCGTCGCCTTTGCCGATGCCCGGCGCCCCATCGTCGAATATCGCGCCACCGGCGAACTCCCCACACGTATGACGCCGCAGCGCATCGTCGCAATCGAGGCGATCGGCGACCGGCAGGGCATGGTGCGCGAACTCGCCGCGCTCGCCGACGTCAGCGAGGCGGTGATTCGCGGCCTGATCAACAGCGGCGCGCTCGAAGCCGTCGCGGTCTCGGCCGATGCGCCCTATCCCGAGCCCGATCCCGCCTTTGCCCCGCCAGACCTTTCGGACGAACAGCGTGCCGCAGCAGGGCAGCTCAAGGATGCCGTGACCGCCGAGAAATTCGAGACATTGCTGCTCGACGGCGTCACCGGGTCAGGCAAGACCGAAGTCTATATGGAGGCGATCGCCGCCGCATTGGATGCGGGCAAGCAAGCGCTCGTCCTGCTCCCCGAAATCGCACTCACCGAACCGATGCTCACCCGCTTTGCCGCGCGCTTCGGCTGCGAGCCCGTCGGCTGGCACAGCGGCCTCCGCTCGGCGGAACGGCGCCGCGCCTGGCACGCGATTGCCGGCGGCGACGCACGCATCGTCATCGGCGCCCGCTCGGCGCTGTTTCTCCCCTATGCCAATCTCGGCGTGATCGTCGTCGACGAAGCGCATGAAACCAGCTTCAAGCAGGAAGACGGCGTCCATTATCACGCGCGCGACGTCGCGGTGATGCGCGGGCATTTCGAGGGGCTGCCGGTGATCCTCGCCAGCGCCACCCCTGCGCTCGAAAGCCTCGCGATGGTCGAGGCGGGGCGCTATCGCCATATCGTCCTCCCCGCCCGCTTCGGCGGCGCGACATTGCCTGATCTCGCCGCGATCGACATGCGGCAGGACCCGCCCGACCGCGGCCGCTGGCTCGCCCCGCCGCTCGTCGACGCGCTCGCCGACCGGCTTGCTAAGGGCGAGCAAAGCCTGCTGTTCCTGAACCGCCGCGGCTTCGCGCCGCTGACGCTGTGCCGCACTTGCGGCCACCGTATCCAGTGCCCGAACTGCACCGCATGGATGGTCGAGCACCGCCTCGTCCATCGCCTGGCCTGCCATCATTGCGGCCATGTCATGCCGCCGCCGCGGCTGTGTCCCGAATGCGAGGATGAAGACAGCCTCGTCGCCTGCGGCCCCGGCGTCGAGCGCGTCGCCGACGAAGTCGCGCTGCGCTTTCCCGAAGCCCGAACCGCCATCGTGACCTCGGACACGCTATGGTCGCCCGCGAAGGCGGCCGAATTCGTCGACAATGTCGAGGGCGGGCTGGTCGACATCATCATCGGGACCCAGCTCGTCACCAAGGGCTATCATTTCCCCAATCTGACGCTCGTCGGAGTGGTCGACGCCGACCTCGGGCTCGACGGCGGCGATCTGCGCGCCTCCGAACGCACCTTTCAGCAGATCGCACAGGTTGCAGGCCGCGCCGGGCGCGGGGTGAAGCCCGGCGAAGTGCTGATCCAGACGCGCGTGCCGGAGGCGCCAGTGATGGCCGCACTCGTCGCCAACGACCGCGACGGCTTCTATTCGGCAGAAGCCGCGGCGCGAAAATTCGCGGGCGCGCCGCCCTATGGCCGCTTCGCCGCGCTCGTCATCTCTTCGGAGGATATCGAGGTCGCGCGCGGGCAAGCGCAGCGGCTGGGGCAGAAGGCACCCATCGCCGAGGGCCTCGCGGTCTATGGCCCCGCCCCCGCCCCGCTCGCGATGCTGCGCGGCCGTCATCGCTTCCGGCTTTTGCTCCACGCTCCGCGCAGCTTCGACCTGCAAGGTACGATCCGCGAGTGGGTGAACAGCGTCGATTGGTCATCGAAAGCGCGGCTCGCGATAGATATTGATCCATATAGCTTTGTTTAAGCGTAACAGGGCTTTACTGTAATCGAACGCACTGGCAGCATCCCCACAAATTTCGATGCGGGGCGCAGAATGAAGAAAATTGGTTTTGTCTTGCTGGCCGGGATCGCGATGATCGCAATAACCGGAACGGCCGAGGCCAAATGGTTGCGCGCGGATACTGACAGCTTCATCATCTATAGCGAGGGCAGCGAGAAATCGCTCCGCGAATTCGCGCAAAACTTGCAGCGCTTCGACACCACGTTGCGCATCTTGTTCAAGGTCGCGACGACTGGGGAAGAGAGCAAGCTACCGATCTATCTCGTGCCGGCCGCCAATGATGTCGCCGAACTGGCAAGCGGATCGAGCCGTACCTCGATCGCGGGCTTCTACCGACAGGACCGCGACGGCAGCTTTGCCATGTCGTTTCGCCGGAACGGCTCCAGCCCCGCCATCGGCACATCGGAATCGCAGCAGGTGCTGTTCCACGAATATAGCCACCATTTCATGAAGCGGCACCTGCGCGCGGCGTTTCCAGCCTGGCTCATCGAGGGTTTCGCCGAATATTATTCGACTGTCGATTTCGACAAGCAGGGCCGGGCGATGATCGGGCACCCGGTCTATCGCCGCGCCTATGGCCTGTTGCAGATGCCGAAAATTCCGGCGGAAAAGCTGTTGCTGGAACAGCCGCGCACAATGCGCAACAGCGGACAAATCGACGTCTATTACGGCCGCGCGTGGATACTCACCCACATGCTCCACAGTGCGGCGCGGAAAGACCAGATCAACACCTATACCGAAGCAATCAACGCCGGCACCGAACCGAAGCAGGCGGCGATCGGTGCGTTCGGCGATCTGGCTGCGCTCGACAAGGAGCTCAACCGATATATCGAGGAAAAGCTCAGCTACGGCACCACTCGCGACGCGGTTCCCATTTCGACCAATATCAAGATCACACCGCTGTCGGCCGACGAGGACGCCGTCATCATGCCCCGGCTTGAACGGCTGAACGCGAGCGGCGACGCCGCGCGGCTGACGAAGGCGCGCGACGCGCTGCGCAAGCTTGCCGCCGCGCAGCCCGCCAATGCCGACGCGCAATTCGAACTCGCGGCCGCCGAATGGGACATGGAAAAGGACGAGCGCGACCTTGCAGCGATACAGGCCGCGCTTGACAAGGTGCTCGCGGCAAAGCCCGACCATGTCCGCGCCAATGTGCTGCTCGGGCGGCTCAAGCTGTATCAACTGCGCGAAAAGGGTGAGGATGACCCCGCAGCCTGGCGCGACGCGCGAAAGCCGATCCTGCTCGCCAATCGCACCGACCCCGACGACGCCGTACCGCTCTACGCCTATTTCGACAGTTTCCTGGCGGAGGGAAAACGGCCTGGCGAAATGGCGATCAAGGCGCTCGAACGCGCTTTCACCCTGACGCCCGAAAATATCGAGATGCGCGTCGCCTATGCCTTCGCACTCGCCAACACTGGCGAGTTCGACCGGGCGCTGCGACTGGCGAAGACTGTCGCTTTCGACCCGCACGACAACGGCCGCGGCGACGCGATGCTCGCGCGGCTCGAGGCGATGCGCGACCGCCGCGCCGGCGACAGGGAGGACCCCACCGCCGACGAGGATGCCGACTGACCGTCAATAATCGGGTTCGGCGCCGCCCATCACCTGCGCCGCCTGTGCAGCCAGCCAGGCCATTGCCGCCGCCCAGGGCTGGTGCCCATGGCTGATCCGCGCGACGCCGAGGTTCGCAAGCTCCTTGTGCGTCGGCCCGCCCTTGCCGCGCAGGATGTTCACCGGGAGCGGCGATGCATCGCAAATCGCGCCGATGCATTTCGGATCGAGCAGGAAGGGGACGAATAGCGAGCCCGCTCCCGCGTCGGCATAGGCGCGCGCGCGCTCGAGCGTCGCGGCGACGAGCGCGTCGCCATCCTTCGCCGCATCGGCCCCGCGAAACGTATCGCAGCGCGCATTGACGAAAATGCCGGTGCCGGCCGCGGCGCTATAACGCGCGACGGCTTCGTCGACGGGGAGCAGCGCGGTCGCACCGGGCAACCGGTCTTCCATATTGATCCCCGCGGCGCCCGCGGCCCTCGCGCGGCCGACCGACACGCCGACCGCGGCTGGATCGGCGCCATAGCCCGCCTCCATGTCGATCGTGACCGGCAGGTCGGTGACCGACAATATGCGCTCAAGATTTTCGAACACATCGTCGAGCGGAAAATCCTCGCCATCGGCGCGGCCCTGCGCTCCGGCGACGCCGAAGCTGCCCGTGGCGATCGCCTTTGCACCCGCACCCGCGACAGCCTTCGCGCTTCCCGCGTCCCAAATATTTACGAGGATCAGCGGATCGCCCGGAACGTGCAACGCGCGGAAGGCGGCAATCTTGTCGGTCATTCTCTCTTCTCCTCGGCGAGGCCCGGTCAAAAGGGCGATAAACGGCGAATCTCAGACGGTTGATGCATCGGATACGGTTGATATAGTCGCCCCGCGAAAATTTACCGGGGAAAACAAATGATCGCATTTCTGAGAACCGCGTTGCGCGGCGGCCTTGTCGTCGCGCTCGTTGCCTTGAGCAGCACGGCCCACGCCGAATGGTGGGAAGCCGAGACAAGCCATTTCATCATCACGTCCGAAAGTACGAAGGAAGACGTCGAGCGTTTTGCGACGCGACTTGAACGGTTCGACAACGCGTTGCGCTATATGCAGGGGCTTCCGATACCGGGGCCCGATATCGGTCCGTCGAACAAGGTTCGCGTCTATCGTTTCGGCGGTATCGACGACATCGGTCGCCTTGCCGGCAGCGCCGGCGTAGCGGGCTTTTACATCCCGCGAGCGGGTGCCGCCGTATCCTTCGTTCCGGCGGTCGAGGAACAGCGCGACCGTTTCAGCCGCCATCTCGACCAGCGCGAAATCAACCAGAAAACCGCGCTGACGGCCGAGGGCATATTGTTCCACGAATATGTGCATCACTTCATGCTGCAGAAATTCAGCACCGCCTATCCGCATTGGTATGTCGAAGGCTTTGCCGAACTCTATGGCACGCTCGAGCTGCTCGACAATGGCGCCTTCCGGGTCGGCAACGTCCCGCAACACCGCGGAGACGATCTGTTCGAGCTGCCTGGCATCCGGCTGACGCGCTTGTTCGATCACAAGAAGCGGCTCGACGGGCAGGAATATTTCCAGTCCTATTCGTTCGGCTGGATGATCGCGCATTATCTGAACTTCAACAAGGCGCGGCAGGGGCAGCTCGCGCAATATCTGAAGGCGCTTAACGCGGGCGAAGACAGCCTGACCGCAGCGCAGCGCGTGTTCGGCGATCTCGACAAGTTGCAGGGCGAACTTCGCAAGTACAAAAGCGGGCCCTTTCCGACGCTCGACGTAAAGCCGGTCAATTATGTCGCGCCGAAAGTCGATGTCCGGCGCCTGACACCGGCGGAGGAAGCCATCATCAAGGCGCATATCCGCACCCAGCGCGGTGTCTCCGAACGTCAGGCACGCACCGTCGCGAACGAGGTCGACGGCCTGGATGCGAAATATCCCGACAGCCTGCCCGTACAGTTGGCGGCCGGCGAGGCCTATGTCGATGCGAAGGAGTTCGCGAAAGCCGAAACGGCGTTGAAGCGCGCGATCGCGCTCGATCCGCAATCCGAAGACGCGCAGATCCTGATGGGCGGCCTGTTCATGACCCGCGCCAAGGAGGAAAAGAATCCGGCTCTCTATGCCTCGGCACGCAAGTGGTTCGCCGAAGCGTATCGGCTCGATCCCAAGGACCCGCGCGCCGCGATCGGCCATTATATGTCCTATTACGACGCGAAGGAGTCCATTCCCGAACCGGCGATCATCGCGCTGGAAAGCGTGTTCGAATATTCGTCCTACGACGATGGCTATCGTATGCTTCTCGCCCGCCAGTTGCTCGATGAAAACAAGGGCAAGCTGGCGCGGTCGGTTCTCGCACCGCTCGCCTTTTCCAGCCACAAGCAGGAAAAGGCAAACAAGGTCGCCAAGGTGGTCGACGAAATCGACGCCGGTCAGATCGAAGCGGCGCGCACCACGATGGCGAGCATTTTCGCGGACCAGGACAAGGACGAAATCTGACCGCATCATTGCGTCGCCAAATGGCGCCGGGCCGCATCGGACGCTGCCCGGCGCCATATTCGCTCAGCGCCCTTCGCGCTTCAGCAATTCTTCCTTGATCGGCAGGCCATAGGCATAGCCGCCGAGCGTTCCGTCGCTGCGCACGACGCGGTGGCACGGGATCAGCACCGCGACATTGTTCGCGCCATTCGCGCTGCCCGCCGCGCGCACCGCTTTGGGTTTGCCGACGGCGGCGGCGATGTCGGCATAGCTGCGCGTCTCACCCGTGGGAATCTTCCGGAGTTCGCGCCACACCGCCTCCTGAAAGGCGGTGCCCTTCACGTCGATCGGGATATGGTCGAAGCCGTTCACCGGCGCCTCGACCGCGTCGACGACCTGTTTCAGCAAGGCTTCGAACTCTTCGCCGCCTTCGATCAGGCTCGCCGCGGGAAAACGCTCCTCGAGCGCCTCGCGTCCCTCGTCGAAACTCAGGCGGCAAACACCTTTCTCGGTCGCGGCGACGAGCATCGCGCCGAGGCTGGTCGGCACAACCGCCCAATGGATCGTCGCGCCCTTGCCGCCGTTCACCCACGCCGACGCCGTCATCCCCATACGGCCCTCCATATTCTGATAGAAGCGCGACGGCCCCGAAAAGCCCGCGTCATAGATCGCATCGGTCACCCGCGTGCCATCGCTCAGCGCCTGCCGCGCGCGCTCCTCGCGCAGCGCACGCGCATAGGCGGCAGGCGACAGCCCGGTGTGGCGCGTGAAGACGCGTTGGAAATGCGTCGGCGAATAGCCGGTGCGGCTCGCCAGATCGCCAAGCGCGAGCGGTTCCTCGCTCGCCTTGATCGCCTGGATCGCCGCCAGCACCGCGCCCTCGTCGCGCGCGACATCGTCGGGCAGGCAGCGCTTGCACGGACGCAGGCCCGTCGCGCGCGCGGCCACACCGTCGGCGTAGAAGCGGACATTATCACGCAAAGGATGCCGCGCCGCGCAGCTCGGCCGGCAATAGATGCCGGTCGTCAGCACGCCGGTGACGAAGCGCCCGTCGAGTGCGCGATCGCGGCGCAGAACCGCCGCCCAGCGATCGTCGTCGGTCATCAGGTCGGCGCTCATGCTGCGTCCCTTTCGATTCGCGCCGCGAAACAGCCATGCGCGGCATTATGGGCGTCGATATAGGAAATGGCGGTGTCGGCGAACAGGTCGCGGATCGCCCCATCGGCCTCACCCGGCCCCGCAAGCCGCGCGGTCCGCAGCATTCCGTCGGCATCGAAAGCGCGGAGCGCGAGCGGGCGCCCCTCAAACACCGGCGGCAGTTCGCCGCGGTAGCTCGCCGCTTCGACTCCGGGCCGGACATAGATCGCATAGGCGCTGCGATACGGCGTTTCGACATCGTGGCTGGTGTGATGGAGGAGGATCAGCGCTTCGCCCGTCTTTGCATCCTCAAGGCTGATGCGGCACGGAAAGCCGCGGTCGGCGGTCGCCGTGACTCGGCGCGCGTTGATCGCGGCAAGGCCCGCATCATCGAGCCTGAAAAGCGGGGCAAAGGGTTCGGGGTCCAGCCCCCGGATCGAATATGTCATCGGAACATCCTTTCTCGGCTGTCGGAATATTCCTGCCACGGCGCGATTCGCGCCGCGTCCCGATGCTTGCGTTCAAACATTCCCGCCTTAGTGTGTTACTGTATTATATCATTGACTCACCGTGGCGAAGGGCGCACTCTTCGGCGGCATATCGGGAAATCCACCATGGCCACGATCGACGCATCATTTGCACCCGCACGGCCCGCGCGCCGCAACGATTGGCTCGGGCGCAGCGCGACATTCTGCTATCTCGCCATCGCAGCCGGACAATTGCTCTTCGTCGCCTTCATCCTGCTTTATTATTATCCGCCGACGCTCACCGGCAATTTTGCGGCATGGAACGACAAGCCGATCATCAAGGGCTTTGTGGCGGGCGACACCGCCGGCAACCTCTTCTTTGCGCTGCATGTCCTGCTCGCGGCCGTCATCACTTTCGGCGGTCTCGTCCAACTCGTCCCCGCCGTCCGGGCCCGCCGCCCCGCAATTCATCGCTGGAACGGCCGTCTCTATATGCTGTGTGCGCTGGCGCTCGCACTTGGCGGACTGTGGATGACGTGGGGCCGCGGCACCTGGCTGAATTATATCGGCGCGATCGGCATCACGCTCGACGCGCTTTTGATCACGGGCTTCACCGCGCTCGCATGGCAGGCGGCGCGTCACCGGCAGTTTGCCGATCATCGCCGATGGGCGATCCGCCTGTTCGCTGTCGCAAGCGCGGTCTGGTTCATGCGTGTCGGCTATATGGCGTGGGGGCTCGCGACCGGCGGCGCCGGGATCGGCAAGGCGATGGACGGGCCGTTCGACCTGTTCCTCGCTTTCGCCAATTCGCTGCTGCCGCTCGCGATCGCCGAAATCTATCTCCGCGCCGGGGCGCGCGGGACGCCGCTCGCGCGGCAGGCCACCGCCGCGCTGCTCGGCGTCAGCGGCCTTGTCATCCTCGCGGGCAGCGCGGGCGCGTGGATGGTGATGTGGGGGCCATATATCTAGCCGCGCTTGCCTTCGCTTCCGGGCTGACTAGTGTGCGCGCCATGACCCGCCTTCTTGCGCTGCTGCTCGCCCTCTTTGCCCTCACCCTGCCATTGTCGATCCCGGCCCGCGCCGCCGACGATATCAGCGCCGCGTCGCGCAGCGTCGTGCGCGTTGTCACCGTCGCGATGGTCGACGGCGAGGTGGTCGGATTCGGCCATGGCAGCGGCATCGCAATCTCGCCGACGCGGATCGTCACCAACGCGCATGTCGTCGAATCGGCTGCCAAATATCCCGGCGATGTCGCGCTGGGCGTCGTCCCGTCCGAAGGCAAAAAGAGCTTCGCCGGCAAGCTGATCGCGATCGACACCGCGCGCGACCTTGCGCTCGTCGAGATCACCGAAGGCCGCCTGCCCGCGGCCGCAATCTACACTGGGCCGCTCGATTCGGGCGCCGACGTCGTGGCGTTGGGTTATCCCGGCAATGTCGACCTTGCGACCGCGCGCAGCGCCAACGACTATATCACCCCGCGCACCCCGACGCGCAGCGAAGGCAATATGTCGAACATGCAGTCGGTCGACGGGGTCGCGATGCTGATCCACACCGCGAAAATTTCGCGCGGCAATTCGGGCGGTCCGCTCGTCGACCAGTGCGGGCGCATCACCGGGATCAACACCGCGATCACGCGCGCCGACGACGGCGATTCACCCTTTGCCTTTGCGATTGCCGGCCGCGAACTGACGCGTTTCCTGACCGACGCAGGGCAGGAATATGCCAGCATCGGCACGCCATGCCTGTCGATGGCAGAAGCCGACGCGCGCGACCGCGCGGCGATCGACGCCGAAGCGCGCGCCAGCGAACAGGCCAACGCCGCAAAGGAAGCCGCAGCGCGGCTCGACCGCGAACTTAAGCAGGCGCGCGCCGAGGAAGACGCGCTCGCTTCGCGCGAAAATCGTATCGCGCTCGCCGGCGTGCTGTTCGTGATCGGGGCACTCGCCGGGGGTGCCGGCCTGATGTTCTATAACCAGAAGAACCTGCGCAACGCGAAGATCGCGGGGGGCGCGGGCGCGGTGCTGGTGCTCGGGGCCGCGATATTGTTCGTGACGCGCCCCGACGCGCACGCCGAAATCGCCGAAGAAGCCGCCAAGACGACAGGCACGACGGCGCCCACGCTTGCGCAGGGGAATCTCCTCTGCACGATCCGGCCCGACCGCAGCCGCATCACCGTATCCGCGACGACCGACGTTCCGATCTCGATCGGCAAGGGCGGCTGCGTCAACGGCCGCACCCAATATACGCAGGGTGCCAACGACCGCTGGCAGCGCATCCTCGTGCCCAACGAAGAAGCGACCGTCACCGTCGCCTCGATCGATTCGGCGGGACGCGACTATCGCGTCGAACGCTATTTGCTCGATGCCGAAACGATGACGAAAGCGCGCGAGACGCGCGCGGCGATCACACTCAAGAGCTGCACCGCCAACTCCGACGAGCTCGCAGGACTTGCGGCGCAACAGGATGCGATCCGCAGCGCGCTGCCCGCCAGCCCGAACGAGCGGCTCGTCTATCGCTGCCAGCCGGCGAGCGGTGCGGCGGTCAAGCCGGCGACCGCGCCTTGAGGCGGTAACCGGCGTTCGCGCCGATCCAGATATAATTGCTCATCATCTCGCCGGCAAACTCGCCGTCGACCGTGCCGACCTCAAGATGCAGCGGATCGTCCGGCCGCGCATAGGCATAAGCACAGGTTTTGCGGTTCCACAGCGTCGCGACAAGTTCATCGCGATAAAGGATCGCATAGCGCTTGTTATCGGCGGCCGGATAAGGCGCGCGGCCGCTGACGATGCGAAAGCCCGCCATATAGGCATCGTTGACGACCCCGCAGAGCGCGTCCCCTTCGCGCGTCGCGGTCATGCGCAGCTCGGCCGCAAGCGAAGGGCTGTCGCTGAGCGCGGTAAGCTGGCGCACCTGCACCTTGCCTCCGGTGCCTTCGCTGAACCAGGTCATGATGCGGCAGGTCCGCGCGGCTGTGTCGGGGTCGTGACACTGGAGCCGCCCCGCGCGCGCGTCGGCGAGCTGGTCCTTCACCGGCTTGTACGCCGGATCGATATCGAAACCGGTACCCGAGACCAGCAGCAGCGTGGCAAGCAAAGACATGGCGGTCCTCCCGGCGAAAGGATGCGGCCGAGAGGTTGAAATCGCGTTAGCCGGTCAGGGCAGCACGCCCATGAGCGCACAAGCGGCACCTGCGCAGGCACTGAACCGCACCAAGTGTCGATCTAGATCGCCAACGCCGCGAGCCCGCACCTCATGCGCCGCACGCCTTGAACAGCATCAGCGTGCGTTCGCGCGCCAGCTCGCTGGACGCCTCATGATAATCCTTGCGGCGGTCGCTGTTGAAGCCGTGGTTGGCATCATAGACGAAGATCTGCGCGGTCGGGTGCTGCCTGGCGATCAGCGCGTCGACGCCTTCCATCGGGATGCCCGCGTCATAGCGGCCGAAATGGGCGATGGTCGCGCATCGCGGCGCCTGATCGGCGAACTGCGTGGGAACGAGGCTGCCGTAATAGGCCGACGCCGCGGCAAGGTCGGGGCTGAGCTGCGCCATCCGCCACGCGACCGAGCCGCCATAGCAATAGCCGGTGATGAATACCGGGCCCTTCCCCTTCAACGCGTCGATACATGTCTGCGCGTCCTTCAGGCTTTGCTCGAAGGGGTGCAGTTCGCGCGCCAGTTGAACCGCGCGTTCGAACTGCGGCCCCGAATAGTCGCTCTCGAACCCCGGATGCTCGCGGTCGAACAGCGCGGGCGCGAGCACCTCATAACCGTCGGCGGCATATTCGTCACACAGGTCGCGGATATGATCGGTGACCCCGAAGATTTCCTGGATCAGCACCAGCCCGCCGCGACGTGCGCCCTCTGGCCGCGCATGATAGACGGCGATTTCGGCCTCATCGTCCATTGTCATCCGGATCATCTCGCCCATGCGCCTCCCCCTCTTCCGTTCGTGCCGAGCTTGTCGAAGCACCGTTCTTCGCTCTTGCGACCTTTGAAGAAAGAACGGCCCTTCGACAAGCGCGGGGCCGGGCGCTGTGGGGAAGCCCGCCATTCCCCAAGCCCCGCCTTGCATTGCAGCAAAATCGTTGCTACGCGCGCCCCGACTTTGCAGCGGGGCATTTTCGGATGTCATCAAAAATCCGCGCAGCCATCCCCCTTGGGATCGTAGAAAAGGACTTTCGCGCGTGGAGAATTCCGGCGGCATTCAAGGCAACATCACGGCGGGCCTCGCGGGCCGCTATGCCAGCGCGCTGTTCGATCTGGCCCGCGAATCGAACGCGATCGACGCGGTGGCCAAGAGCCTCGCAACCCTTAAGGCCGGTCTTGCCGATTCGGCCGACCTGTCGGCGCTGATCGCCAGCCCGGTCGTCGGCCGCACCGACGCCGCGAACGCCATCGCCGCGGTCGCCAAGGCGCTGAAGCTCGATTCGCTGACTGCCAAGTTCCTCGGCGTGCTTGCCGAGAATCGTCGGCTCGCCGACCTGCCGAAGATGATCGACGCCTTTGACGCGATCGTCGCCGATCACCGCGGCGAAGTGACCGCCAAGGTCACCAGCGCCCACCCGCTCACTGCCGAGCAGGTCAAGGCGCTGACCGCGAACCTCAAATCCCGTGTCGGCCGCGACGTCACCGTCGCGACGACCGTCGACCCCGCCATTCTCGGCGGCCTCGTCGTCCAGCTGGGCAGCCAGCTGATCGACGGCAGCATCCGTACCCGTCTCAATAGCTTCGCACAGGCGATGAAAGGCTAAACAATGGAAATCCGCG
>Ga0247823_10003445_pt1 | contig 12817 bp, 11 predicted proteins | sample 13C_PalmiticAcid_2_FD_192426 | JGI IMG/M metagenome (GOLD analysis project Ga0247823, IMG submission 192426) | Soil microbial communities from agricultural site in Penn Yan, New York, United States - 13C_PalmiticAcid_Day30 | ecosystem: Environmental > Terrestrial > Soil > Agricultural land...
TCGCACTGCTCGCGCTGCCCACCTTCGATTTCGCGCCGACGGGCGGAGGCGCGGCCTCGGCCGCATGGCTGCTGCCAGCGCTGATGGTGATGCTGTGCTGGGGCGTGCAGGCCTATTTCATGAAGGCCGCCAATGCGGTGATGTCGGCGGAAAGCATCTTTGTGTACATGATGATCGCGGGGCTCGCACTGATCCCGATCGCTTGGGCGATGACCGACTTTTCCAAGCCGGTGAACTGGGGGCTCGATGGCCCCGGACTTGCCGCAGCGATCCAGGTTCTGAACGCGATCGGCGCGCTGACGCTGGTTTTCGCCTTTCGTTACGGCAAAGCCATCATCGTTGCCCCGCTTGCCAATGCCGGCGCGCCGCTCGCCACCGCCCTGCTGTCTCTGGCCGTGCTCGGCGTGGTGCCCGGACCGCTCAAAAGCATCGGGATTGGCCTCGCGCTGATCGCCTCGCTTCTCCTCGCCATCGCGCCCGATGCGAAGGACGAGCATCGCGACAATATAAATTAGTTTCGTTTAGTTTCGCTTTATTGCGTTCCTCGTTATCGCCCCCTATAATCGAAATCGAAAGGAGCTTTCCGTGAAAGCGATTCGAGACATCGTGCTGCGACACAAGGCTGGCGAACGGATCGGTGTGACGTCGGTCTGCTGTGCGCACCCGCTGGCGATCGAGGCGACGCTGCGCCACGCGCTGCAAACCGCACAGCCGGTCGCGCTGGTCGAGGCGACCTGCAATCAGGTCAATCAGGATGGCGGCTATACCGGCATGCGCCCCGCCGATTACCGCGACTTCGTGCAGTCGATCGCGGACAAGGTTGGTTTCCCGCACGAGCGGCTGGTGCTGGGCGGCGATCATCTCGGGCCCAATCCGTGGACCGCCCTGCCCGCCGCCGAAGCGATGGATCGGGCCGAGATCATGGTGATCCAGTATGTGCGCGCGGGCTTCCGCAAGATCCACCTCGATTGCTCGATGAGCTGCGCGGACGACGCGGTGCCGCTCCCCGAAGGGATCATCGCCGAGCGCGCCGCGCGCCTGTGCCGCGCCGCGGAGGACGCGTTCGACGGCGATGCGGCCGACGCCCCGGTCTATGTCATCGGCACCGAAGTGCCCGTGCCCGGCGGCGCCGCCGAGGATCTCGACGAACTGGCGCTCACCACGCCCGAAGCGGCGATCGCCACGGTCGACATGCACCGCGATCTGTTCCGCAGATCGGGCCTTGCCGATGCCTGGGATCGTGTGATCGCCACCGTCGTGCAGCCCGGCGCCGAATTCGATCACGACAAGGTGGTCGATTACCGGCCGGAAAAGGCGGTCGCCCTCAGCCACTCGATCGAGCCGGTCGCGAACCTGGTGTTCGAGGCACACTCGACCGACTACCAGACCGCCGAAGCGCTTGCCGCGCTGGTTCGCGATCATTTCGCGATCCTGAAAGTGGGACCCGGCGTAACCTTCGCCCTGCGCGAGGCGCTATGGGCGCTCGATGCAATAGAGGCCGAGCTGGTCGCGCCCGAGAATCGCGCCCGCCTGCGCGATGTTGCGCTCGGACGCATGCGCGCAGAACCGGGCAATTGGCAAAAATATTATCATGCGGAAGGTGCGGCGCTGAACCTGCAGCTGCAATACAGCCTCTCGGACCGCATCCGCTATTATTGGCCCGACGCGCCGATCGTCGCGGCGCAGGAACGCCTGTTCGCCAACCTCCGCGAAACAGCGCCGACGCTGCCGCTGGTCAGCCAATATCTGCCCCTCGCCTACGCCGCGGTGCGCGCCGGACGCGCGTCGCTCGACCCTGCCGACCTCGTCATGGCGCATATCAGCGCCGCCCTCGACGCTTATCATGGAGCTTGCCACCCCGATGCCTGACGCCTTGCTGGTTCCCGAAACCCCGGACAACGACGTCCCGCCCTTTACCCGCCGGGAGATCGCGCAACAGCCCGTGACCCTGCGCGAAACGCAGGCGCTGCTCAGCGCGAACAAGGCCGCGATCGAGGCCTTCGTCGCGCCGCTGCTCGCCCGGCCCGACCTGCGGGTCATTCTGACCGGGGCCGGCACGTCAGCCTTCATCGGCGAATGCCTTGCGCCATGGCTGTCGCGCGAACTCGGCCGGACGGTCGAGGCGATCGCGACCACCGACATCGTCAGCGGGCCGACCCTCCATCTTCGCCGCGAAGCGCCGACTTTGCTCGTCTCGTTCGGCCGGTCGGGGAGCAGCCCCGAAAGCATCGCCGCCGCCGATCTGGTGGACGCGCATGTCGATGAAGCCTTTCATCTGGTCATTACCTGCAATGCCGAGGGCGCACTGGGCCAGCGCAGCGGCGAAAACATCCACGTCGCCGTCCTCCCCGAAGCCACGCACGACCGCGGCTTCGCGATGACCTCCAGCTTCAGCGCGATGATGCTTGCCGCGCTATCGATCCTCGGCGGCATCGACCGGCTCGCCCCCCGCATCGAAGCGATCGCCTCGGCGGTGCAGGGTGTAATCTCGAGCGTCGAGCCTCTGATCGCGGATCTCGCGGGCCGCGGCTTCAAGCGCGTCGTCTATCTTGGAAGCGGTCCGTTCAAGGGGCTGGCGCGCGAAGCGGCGCTCAAGCTCATGGAGCTCAGCGACGGCGCGCTGGTGACGGCGTTCGACACCGCGCTCGGTTTCCGGCATGGTCCCAAAACCATCATCAATGCCGAGACGCTCGCCGTGGTTTTTGTCTCCAATGATCCGCTGACGCGGCTCTACGACCTCGACATCGCAGAGGAACTGCGCAGCGACGGCCACAGCGGCGCAGTCGTGACGATCTCCGCCCAACCTCGCGACAATGCGCAGGTCACGATTGCAGACATGGCAAGCGCGGTCGACGCCGACCTGCTGTTTCCCTTCATCGTCCCGGCACAGCTGTTTGGCCTGCACGTTTCGCTTGCGCTCGGTCTCGCGCCCGACCGCCCCAACGCGAGCGGCACTGTCAACCGCGTCGTACAGGGCGTGCGGATTCACGCGCCGGGCGCATGACGGACGGCATCTTCCTCGGCGTCGACGGCGGCGGCACCAAGACCGAGTTCATCTGCATTGACGGGTCGGGCAAAGTCATCGCGCGCGCCGTTACGGGCACGACATACCATCTGCAGGTGGGGATCGACGAGGCGGTGAATCGCCTCAGGCAGGGAATCCGCGCCGTGTGCGAGGATCTGAACATCACACCCTCTGAGCTCGACCATAGTTTCTTCGGCCTGCCTGCCTATGGCGAAAACACCATCGTCGATCCGCAGCTGGATGCTGCCTGTGCCCGCCTTCTCGGACATGATCGCTATCTGTGCGGCAACGACATGATCTGCGGATGGGCCGGCTCGCTGGGCTGCGAGGACGGGATCAACATCGTCGCAGGCACCGGTTCGATCGGCTATGGCGAGCGCGAGGGCCGATCCGCGCGCGCCGGCGGATGGGGCGAAATATTCAGCGACGAGGGGTCAGCATATTGGATCGCTGTGCAAGGTTTGGCGCTATTCTCCAAGATGAGCGATGGCCGCGCACCCAAGGGTGTCCTGCACGAGCGGATCGTCAAAGCACTTTCCTTGCGCGACGATTTGGAGCTGTGTGAACACATCATGGGCACCGGCGGAATGGCTCGCGGCGACATCGCCGGGCTTGCGAGGATCGTGTCGAGGGCGGCGTCGGAAGGCGACAACGGTGCCGCAGCGATTCTCGTATCCGCGGCCGAAGAGTTGGCGGCGATCGCCTGCGCCCTGAGAAGCCGCTTGGGCTTTCCCGATGGCACACCGGTGCTCGTCTCCTGGTCAGGCGGGGTGCTGAGTGAGGAGCCGCTGGTCCGCCGTCCGCTCGTTGCGACGCTTGAAAGCAAGGGGTTCGACTTCGTCGAACCGCGGTTTTCCCCGGGCCATGGCGCTGCGCTTTACGCGAAAAAGCGCGCGCATCGATTGTCGCTACACGGCCGCGTCTTCCACCAAACAGGCCAAGGCCTGCCATAGCGCTGGAATGAAGACGGGACGATCCGGCGATCGACGTCGCGATCGGGCTTGGCTTAGAGGTCAACGATCAGGCCTACCTCACCGTCTGGGGCGCGACGGCGTGCATGCGGCTACGGCGCATGACGAACCGCGAGGCCAATCCTGAACAAAGCTTCGTCTATCGCGCGCGCTTCTTCCGCTGCGAAATCCGGGAGAGCCACATCGGCCAGGGCCCGATGTGGCCGGTTGCGGTCAGTCCGGTTTCAGGTTGGTAGCTGATAAAAGCAGACGGCCTTGCGAGAAGCCTCGGCAACGGTCGTGTGCCAGAAGCCCGTCGCCCATCGGATCATAACTGTTTTTCAGGAAGATGATCGCTTTGAACAGCCGTACCCTGTTCTTCGTCAGCCAGTCAGAATAGATAGTTGCTATGTCCGACTACGAACACACGCCCAACCCAAGCCCCTGGCTGTGGATATGCGCAGGCATAATGACCGGGCTCGGGTCAGTCAGCTTTGTCATCACCGAGCGCCAGTCACCGTCTGACTGGGATACCGTCACAATAGCGATGACGGCTGGACTCACCCTGCTTGCCATCGCTCTGCTCTCCATCGGTGCGGCAGGGCTCCGGCGGCATAAGCCTTAGCGCGCATGGTCTCATCTATTGAAGCATTGCTGACAAGGTTGGAGAGAGCGATGAACGATCCGTCAAAAGTGTGGCATGGGGAGCAGGACCGGAAATGGCCGTTAGGAGACCGCCTGCTTTTAGGTGGAAATCGTGCAAAGCAGACGATCGATCGCCGAGGAGCCTATACACTCGGAACAGCCGGTAGGTGTCGTTTCCATGTATCGTCATCCCGGGCTTCATCTTGGCTGCACTCTGGAGGGTGCGACAAGCCGCGATCCGAGAAGAATGGTGGAGATGAAACAGATATGATAGCCTCGGCCCTACGCTGCGTAACAACCCCGAGGTTGATTATGACGGACGATTGGCGAGTGGATGACCTGGCACTGTGCATCAGCCGGCACGAGCGATACCCTCCCGAGGTTCGCCCGGGCGCCGTCTTCACGGTGCGGACCGTTTGGGCCGACATGCCCGACCTTGTCGGCGGGACGTCGGGGACCGCGCTCAAGTTCCGCGGCGTTCCCGATCTCGGCCCACGCGCCGCCTATTGCGCGCGCCGATTCCGCAAGATTACCCCCGGAGCGCCCGACGATTTCGATGCGGAGGTGATCGGCCTCCTCGCGGGCACGACGGCTACTCCCGATTAATCTCAAATTTGCGTGAACGTCGGGTTTTGATCGATTTACCCGATAAGTGTGCTCGAAAAATTGGGGTTGAGTGCATGCGCCAGTCCGCATAGCTGGCGCCCTGCAAATCATTTTGCAGTGCAGCAATCAGAAGGAAACACTCTCCCATGGGTATCATCGGAAGCTCGATCAAGCCGTTCAACGCCACCTCGTACCACCAGGGCAAGTTCGTCCCCGTGACGGACGCCGATACCAAGGGCAAGTGGGCGGTTTTCTTCTTCTATCCGGCCGACTTCACCTTCGTCTGCCCGACTGAGCTCGAAGACCTTGCCGACCAGTATCAGGCGCTTCAGGGCCTCGGCGTCGAAGTCTATTCGGTGTCGACCGACACGCATTTCAGCCACAAGGCATGGCACGACAGCTCGCCGGCGATCGGCAAGATCAACTATCACATGCTGGGCGACCAGAACCACGTCCTCGCCAACAATTTCGGCGTGCTGCGTGAAGATTCGGGCCTTGCCGACCGCGCCACATTCGTTGTCGATCCCGACGGCGTGATCCAGGTGATGGAAATCACCAGCGAAGGCGTCGGCCGCAATGCCGAGGAACTTGTGCGCAAGATCAAGGCTGCAGTCTATGTCCGCGCCAACCCCGGCCAGGTCTGCCCGGCGAAGTGGGAAGAAGGCGCCGAAACGCTCGCTCCCTCGATCGAACTCGTCGGCAAGATCTAAGCCGATTTGCAGCACCGGGCGGGCGGCGCTCGCCCGGTATTCACAACTCCGAATATAAGAATTTCGTCGTCGTGCTCCCGCGCGGCGAACCCCTGCTCCTGTCCGAAAGGCTCTCCCCCATGCCGATGCTCGACGCCAATACGACCGCCCAGCTCAAAACCTATCTCGGCAACCTCCGCCGCCCGATCGAGCTGGTCGCGAGCCTCGACGCCTCGCCAAAGTCGGCCGAGATGCGCAGCCTCGTCGAAGAGGTCGCGGCGCAGTCGGACCTCGTGACCGCGCGCTTCGATGGCGACGATGCGCGCAAGCCGTCCTTCGCGATCCGCGGCGACGAGGGCCGCGCCGAGGCCGTGTTCGCGGGGCTGCCGATGGGCCATGAATTCACTTCGCTGATCCTCGCGCTCCTCCATGTCGGCGGTCATCCGCCGAAAGAAGAGGCCGAACTGCTCGATGCGGTGCGCGCGCTGGAAGGCGACTTCATCTTCGAGACCTTCTTCTCATTGTCGTGTCAGAATTGCCCCGACGTCGTGCAGGCGCTCAACATCATGGCCGCGCTGAACCCGAACATCCGCCACACCGCGATCGACGGCGCGCTGTTCCAGGACGAGGTCGAACGCCGCAAGGTGATGGCGGTGCCCGCCGTCTTCCTCAACGGCGAGCTTTTCGGGCAGGGCCGGATGGACCTCGCGCAGATCGTCGCGAAGCTCGACACCGGCGCCGTGGCGCGGGCGGCCGAGAAGATCGCCACCAGGGAGCCGTTCGACGTGCTCGTCGTCGGCGGCGGGCCCGGCGGCGCCGCGGCCGCCATCTATGCCGCGCGCAAGGGCATCCGCACCGGCATCGTCGCCGAACGCTTCGGCGGGCAGGTGCTCGACACGCTGGGGATCGAGAATTTCATTTCGGTCCAGCACACCGAGGGTCCGAAGCTCGCCGCGCAGCTGGAAGCCCATGTGAAGGATTATGACGTCGACGTCATGAACGTTCAGGAAGCCGCCGAGCTGATCCCGGGCGGCGCACATGGCCTCCACGAAGTGAAGCTCAAGAGCGGCGCGAGCGTGAAGGGCAAGACGGTGATCCTGTCGACCGGCGCGCGCTGGCGCCAGATGGGCGTCCCCGGCGAAGCCGAATATCGCAACAAGGGCGTCGCCTATTGCCCGCACTGCGATGGACCGCTGTTCAAGGGCAAGCGCGTCGCGGTGATCGGCGGCGGTAACTCGGGCGTCGAGGCAGCGATCGACCTTGCCGGGCTCGTGTCGCATGTGACGCTGATCGAGTTCGACAGCCAGCTGCGCGCCGATGCGGTGCTGCAGACGAAGCTGCGCAGCCTGCCCAATGTCACGATCATCACCTCGGCGCTCACCACCGAAGTACTCGGCAATGGCGAGAAGGTCGTCGGCCTGCGCTATCGCGACCGCAACCGGGACGAGGAACATCTCGTCGAGCTCGAGGGCGTCTTCGTGCAGATCGGCCTGATCCCGAACACCGAGTGGCTCGGCAGCGCGGTCGCGCTCAGCGATCGCGGCGAGATCGAGGTCGACGCGCGCGGCGCGACAAGCCAGCCCGGCATCTTCGCAGCCGGCGACGTGACGACGGTTCCCTACAAGCAGATCGTGATCGCGATGGGCGAAGGCTCGAAGGCGGGTCTTTCGGCATTTGATCACCTGATCCGCGCGCCGGGCTAATTTGCCCGCGGGAAGGTACAGCTAGTGGCGGGTTCGGCCGTTCCGCTGTCAGCGCCAGAGCATGGAAAGCGGTCACCACTCCCGCCCCACTCAAACGTTTGAGCTACCATCTACGCCTGCCGCACGTGCGGAAACCAACCGGTCGATGTTCCGGAGGAAGGCAGCCAACACGGGCGACGGGTTGTCGGCACGATAGCCCGCCGCAACTTCGATCACCGGTCCGTTTCCGGCAAGAGGTCGGCTGACCAAGGAAGCGGGGAGCAAGGCTTCCACATACGCGGGCAGCAGGGTGACCCCTCTGGTTGAAGCAACGAGAGAAATCCCCGTCGCATAGCCATCGAGGAAATGGCTGGGCGCCATGGTCAGACCGCGATCTTCGAAATAGCGCTCGACAATCCCGCGCAGCACATGCGGCGTGTCGGAATAGCCGACAAAGGACAGGGGATCGATCTCGCGCGGATCGATCTCGGCGCGGGAGGCCAGCGCATGTTCGCGGGGCAAAATCACCACGATCGGTTCGTGCGCGATGATTTTGTATGTCACGTCGGGCTGCGGCTCGATACGCGAGAAGCCGAGGTCGATGTAACCGCTCTGCACTGCGGCGCCGATTGCGGGAGAGAAGTCGCTCGTGACCCGAAAATCGGTCGTCCGCAGCTCATCGCTAAGCACGCTCGTGATGTGGCGGAGCCACTCCACCTCTTGTCCCGTAAGGAAACCCACCGCGAAGCTGGCCTTGGCGGGCCGGACGGTGCGCCGCGCGGCTGAAACTGCCTCGCGCGCCTGGGCAAGCGCCAGGCGCGCATGATCTAGGAACGCCTTCCCGGCCGGGGTGAGCACGACGCCGCGCGAGCCACGCACGAAGAGTGGTGTGCCGACCTCAGCCTCCAAGTCCCGGAGCTGGCGACTGAGGGACGGCTGCGAGGTGTGAAGGCGCGTCTCCGCCGCCTCCGTGAGGCTGCCGGTCTCCGCGACGGCGACGAAATAGCGCAGGTGACGTAGCTCCATCTTGTCATGCCTTCTAGGCATGGAAGCTCAAGTTGCAAAGTCTTTGTGACAAAGAGATTGTGGGACTATCTCTGGCGTACCGAGACGGCATGACCTGCCTTATAGGTCTGACGAACGGCAATCATGCAGCTGAATGGATGCGTGCGACCCTGCTTCGCACGTCGAGGCACCGCGTGCTCTGCTCAAGTCTTTGTCCCGGGCGATGTGCGCCCTCCCGGATGGAGCGCGCCCTGAGTAACGATCAACCTGCTGGAGAAAAACGATGACCAAGATCCTGATTGTCCTGTCTGCCGCTGACACCTGGACCCGCGCAGACGGCTCGAAATATGAAAGCGGTGTCTGGGCCGAAGAGTTTGTCGTCATGGACGAGAAATTCGTTGCCGAGGGCTGCACCGTCGACATTGCGACGCCTGGTGGCGTGTCGCCGACGATCGATCAGCACAGCATGAACCCGGACGTGGTCGGTCAGGCGAACGTTGATCACTTCCGCAGCTATCTCGACGCGATTGCCGAAAGGCTGGCGAACCCTCTCGTCCTCGCCGACATCGATGGCCGTCACTATGATGCCATCGTCATCCCCGGCGGACATGGCCCCGTCGAGGACCTGTACAAGGACCGCGACATGGCGCGCATCCTTCTCGAAGCCGATCGCGCCGGCATCCTTATCGCGCCGGTCTGTCACGGCCAGGCAGCCTTGCTCGCTGCGCGCGGGCCCGATGGAAGCTGGCCGTTCGCCGGACGTGCGATGACCTCGTTCAGCGACGAAGAAGAGGTCGAGCTGGGCACCGCCGACAACGCGCCCTGGCTGCTTGCGGACACTCTGCGCAAGTCCGGCGCGCGCTATGAGAAGGGTCCGAACTGGGGCGCCTATGTCGTGCGCGACGGCAATCTCCTCACGGGCCAAAACCCGGCCTCGAGCGAACCACTCGCCGAAGCGGTGTTGGCAGCGCTGCGCTGAACAATCTTTCGCAACGGGGTCGGCTCCATGCCGACCCCGCATCCAATGGCCGTTTTCGGACAGGCAGGTTTCAGCCACGGATCTCACGAAACGGACATTCGGGGCGCAAGTCAAATGATACGAGGGAAATCAAATTTTGAGCGCATTACCCTTCAGAATCTGACCACGGATTTCAGCACGATCCGGCGCAGCCAGGGTTGCGGCTGAGCCATCAATCGACAAACTGGTACAGTTGTTGTCTCGGAACTCGCGTTCCGCCTCAACGATGCACAAATTGCCGTTAAGCTGTAACATCCATTTGATCGGCACAGCCGCTGCCTGCCCCCGTTTCGCTCGGCCGACGCCATCGCGCAGAAAATAGATAACGCTGTCCGTATCGGACTGGCGGTCAGCCGCCTTCAAAAAAAGAGTATTACCGACCAAGGCGCGCGCTTTCGCTTTGTTTGCTTTTCCGGCCGCGGGGGAAAGATTTCGAGCGTCACCTTTTAAAATCATGCCATGGATGAGACCGATCCTGTTGTCCTTCAAGGTTACACGGTCCCCAGTGACTGCAATACCGAGACATAGCTCCTCTTTCCAACCGCCCCCGCTGATGCAAAGCTGATCGGCCTCTTCTCGAACCGACCATTTCTCCTCAGGCTCGAGGTCCCAGTTATCAAAATAGGGTTGCTCATTGCGCGCTCGCCGCATTTTGCCATTCGCCATATAATATTGGGCACTAGTCTCCCGTTTATCGCCCGCGGAGAGGATAACGACCGTGTTCCCGACAATCGCAGGAATTGCGGCTCTTCCGACGAGCCTCTTTTCTGAAGTGGTGACAGGATCGCGCTGCCAAGCATCTTCTTGTGCAAACACCGGGGAGGCCGCAGCCTGCGCGGCACACAATATGACCGCGGCCACTAGCGATGTTCGTAATTCCTTGATCAAACTTCTCTTTCCAAACCAAAATGACATCGGTGCTCATGGCATCGATAAACTTCATATCCACATAGTCGAAACGGCGAGGCCGCCTACCCGTCGTTAGCCATCGTTTGCGCGCGCCGTTAAGATTGTGCGCTCCCTTAAGCGTTAGAGTCAGGACTTCTGGTCGGCTAACGATTCCGAAAGCTATCGGTTTTGCCACCGGCGAAGCCATCGACCTATCCGCCGACGGATCGACCGAGAAAGCCACTCTCGAGCCATGCTCGCGCTGGATCGCTTCACGCAGGTCGGCCGGCGCGAACGACCTTGCGCCGGGCATTTATCCCGCGGCGATTTCAACGGCGGGATAATCTTCGTCGGTCGAGGGGCAGGTGCCCTGCTTCATGATGCCCGGCTGGCCCGGTTTGAACCATTGCGCCGACTGGAAGTCCTCACCATAGCCGAGCCCGTCATAGATGCAGACCTCTGGCTTTGACCCGTCGGGCGCGATCACCACAGCCCAGTTATAACGGTCCTCGGCGCGCTTGGCTCCGCCCCAGACAAGGATGCGGCCGCCGTCGACCTTGACGATCGGGAGGCCGAGGCCGTCGTCGGCGAATTTGACCTGCGCTCGCTGCTTGGCATCGGGCACCGCGGCGGCGATCGCCGCCTTGACCGCCGGATTGTCGAGAAAGCGGTGGCCGCCGACCTTGTCGAACGGATATTTGCCAACATAGGGCGAGAGGTCGGTGGGCGCACGCTCGGCTTCCTCAACGCTTACGGGCACGCTGGGGACGATTTTGGGATCGGACTTAGCGGCGGCCGCGGTGTCGGCGGGCGGGACCTCGCTTTGTCCTCCACTCTGGCCGCACGCCGAAAGGGCCAGCAGGGCGACGCCGGCAAATGCTGCAATTTTCATATCGATGTCCTCTTCTGGGATAATCTGGCTTGAGTGGACCGGAACGCTGCGGCGCCCGCGATCAGTAAAGGATATGGTTGGGCCACAGGCTCCGTTTGCAATGCGTCTTGGGTGCGGCGGTTTTCTTCGCGAGCGCCTTGCGGAGCGCGGGGAGCGCCGCCACCGCTTCGCGAAACGCGGCGATGTCGAGCTTGCCGCGCGCGAGTTCCTTGTCTCCGCCCAGCCGGTCGGATGGACGGACCAGCGCCCAGTCGAGCGCGTCATAGCCCTCGGCATAAGCGAGCAGGTCGCCGAGCGGCAGCTCGCCATGGCCATTTTTCTTGTCATAGGCGGCGTAGGGAAAGACCTGCGACGAGAGCGCAGTACTGTCTATGATGCCATGGGGCTTGACCGGGAAGGGTCGCTGGATCTGGAGCCATGCGACCTCGGGCAGATCGGTGTCGAGCCCGACGCGGACCTGGATATTGATTTCGCGCGGTGCGATCGCGGGTTGGCTCTGCGGTTCCCATATATAGGAAAGCTCGACGTTGAGCGGACGGTCGGGGCGCGAAGGATCATAGCCCTTGTGGTTCCAGTGCATGAAATCGCCGCCATCGAGCTTGCCCTCATCGGTATACAGACGCGACAGCCGGATCGTGCCGCGCGTCAGCACCCGTTCGACATCGCAGGTATAGCGCCAGGTCGCGGGAGGTTCGGGGAGATTGGCCAGATCGGGGGAGAGGGTTTGCGCATTGTCGATCCGGATGATCCGCGCATCGGCGCCCGGGGGAACGAGCAACAACAGCGGGATCAGGTTCAGATAGTGACGGTATCGCATGGGCTTACCTCATCCAGGGCCAGGCAAAAGATCAAGTTCGAAGTATTGCTCGGGTCAGCGCAAATCCTCGGTCAGATACCAGCAGTCCTTCTTGAACTCGAAAATATAAGCGCCGTCCTGCTTGTCCTGATCGGCGCGGTCTACCCCCGCGAAGCCCAGCCCGCCGTGCCAGTCGACGCGATACTGCTTTTCGCCGAGGCGCTTCAGCGTGACCCGGCGGAAATCGATGCCGGTGCCGGTGACGGCCTTTTCGCGGCTGAAGCGATAGTCGGCGGAGGTGATACGGAACTGGCCGACATAATCCTGGCGGTCGACCCAGTTGGCTGCGCCCTCGGGGTCGGCGAGCTTGCCGACCTTCACCATATAATTGGTCCAGATCACCTGCTCCAGCCAGCCGCCCGATGTCGTGGAGCTTACGTACCAGCCAAGGAAATCCTCGAACTGGTCGATGCCGCAGCCTTCCTGGCGAACCCGTTCGATCTCGTCGAGCGGGGTGAACTCCGCCTCGGTCGCGGCGGCGGGGGTCGGTTCTGCGGCCAATGGTGAGGCGGCGGCGACCGACATGGCGACGGCGGTGAATAAACTCATCACGATATTTCC
>Ga0247823_10003446_pt1 | contig 12808 bp, 13 predicted proteins | sample 13C_PalmiticAcid_2_FD_192426 | JGI IMG/M metagenome (GOLD analysis project Ga0247823, IMG submission 192426) | Soil microbial communities from agricultural site in Penn Yan, New York, United States - 13C_PalmiticAcid_Day30 | ecosystem: Environmental > Terrestrial > Soil > Agricultural land...
GTTGTAGGCAAGCACGGCCGGAACGGCGACGACGAGGCCGAGTGCGGTCATGATGAGCGCTTCACCGACCGGGCCGGCGACGGTGCCGATCGACGCGTCACCTGCCGCACCGATCTTGATCAGCGCGCGGAAGATGCCGACGACGGTACCGAACAGACCGATGAACGGTGCGGTCGAACCCACGGTCGCGAGGAACGCGAGGCCGCCGTTGAGCTGCGAGTTGATCGAGTCTTCCGAACGCTTGAGCGAGCCGTGCAGCCAGTCATGCGCTTCGATCGGATCGGTCAGTTCCTTGTACTGGTCCTGCGCGGTGAGCGCGTCGTCGACCAGCTGGCGATAGGCCGAGTCCTTCTCGAGCTTCGCCGCGCCTTCGCGCAGGCTGTTGCTGTTCCAGAAGCCGGCGCGGACGCGCTTGTACTGGTTGAGGATCTTCTGCTGCTCGAACACCTTGGTGAACAGGATGTAGAGCGAGAAGAAGAGCATGACCGTCAGGATGGTGGCAGTGCCCCAGGCGATCACGCCGCCTTCGTTCATCGCGTGCAGGATGTCGAAGTTGGTGGGCGGCGGGGCGCCGGCTGCTCCGGCGGCGGCTCCAGCGGCGAGGATGGTCGTCAGCATGTTCAGTTCTTTCCCTTGCAAGAAGTATGGTCAGCGCGGGGGCGGCCAACCGGATTCACGTTCAACTACTCTTGGATCTGCCACCGGAAGCGGAGCGACTTGCGCCCGCCAGCGATGGCGTTTCCGGCCGCGTCAAGCGCGGGCGAATAACGGCCGCGTCGCTCAACCAGACGACAGGTCGCCTGATCCAGTGTGGACGAGCCCGACGACGAGCTGACCGAGCAGCCCTCGATTCGGCCCTGTGCGTTCACGTTGAACGAGATACCGACCGACCCCTGCTCGCCAGCGCGCAGCGCAGACGGCGGATAGTCGTCGTTGGTGACCCAGCGCGACGGATCGCCCTTGGCAGCCGCGGCCTTGCTGATCGCAGGGGGAGCCGGCGGCGGCGGAGGTGCAGGCGGAGCCGGCGGCGCGGGAGGCGTCGGCGGCTGGCTCGGCGGAATCACGGTGGTCGTCGCGATCTGCGGCGCCTGACTCTGGACCGGAACGACGGACGGCGGCACGACGACCGTGGTCGGCGGCGGCGGAACCGGCGTGTCTGGCGGCGGAGGCGGAGGCGGAACCTCCTCGGGCGGGGGCGGTGGCTCTTCGATGTCGAAGACGTCCATCTTCTCCGCTTTTTCCTTGATATATTTGTAAGCGAGGCCGGTTACGAACACGTAACCCAATGCCGCCAGAATGATCGCCACGATCACGCTCGCGACGACACGGCTGCCTCCTACATCACGATCTGCGTAGGCCATTCAGCAACTTAACTCCTTCATTCGGCCGCGCCGTTGCCCGGCACTTTGGCATCTTTATCGGCGTGGCTCGACCCGCGGTCGTTGTATGACCACTGGCAGAGGCGCGAGTCCTATCGCGGCGATTTGCGTGACGCAAACGCTTTGTCGGACGCAATAAACGTATAATCCGCACGTGGCAGAAATATTTCTGTATGGCGCTACCACAATCGCCTACCCTCCCTGCCATGTTTCGAACCTGCTTAATTTCGCTTTCCGCCGCAATTGCCGCGGCTTCGCCGCAATTGTTAACGTCTGCTGAAGCACAGACGACACGGAGCGTTGCGCAGCCCGCAACGACCGTCCCGCCCTATGCAGAGGTCGCCGACCTCATCCTGGACTCGCCTGTCCTGCTCGATGCGCAGGTGCGCAGCGCGACGCGAATCAAGGGACCGGAGGCCGCGAACGTCGCTCCAGGGCGGATGCGTTACTATGTCGAGGCGGATGTGCTGGCACTGATTCGCGCGCCGGGCGCGATGCCGCTGCGAGTCGGCTATGTCGTCGACGTCCCGCTCGACGCGCGTGGAAAGGCACCCAAACTCAACAAGCGGCGTGTCCTGTTGTTCGCGCGTCCCGTTACGGGGCAGGCGGCGATGGTTCAGCTCACCACGCTCGATTCACAACGCGACTGGTCGCCGGACCTTGACGCGCTGGTGCGCCGCGTAGTCCAGGAGGTCGTGGCGCCCGACGCGCCGCCCGCGATCAGCGGCCTTGGCAATGCCTTCCACGTTCCCGGCACGCTGCCCGGCGAGGGCGAGACCCAGATTTTCGTCCAGACGGCCACCGGCGCGCCAATCTCGCTGTCGATCCTGCGCCGTCCGGGTGAACAGCGCCGCTGGGCCGTCGCGCTGGGCGAGGTCGTCGACGACGCCGCCGCCCCACCGCCAAGCGACACGTTGCTGTGGTATCGACTCGCCTGCGGGCTCCCGCGCGCGCTGCCGCCGACGAGCACCGAGAGCGAGGATCCAGCCAACGCCGCAATCGCGCGCGAGGATTACGCGTTCGTGCTACAGCAACTCGGCGCCTGTCGCCGCTGAGGCAGGCGGAAAGGAGAAGCGCCATGCGAGCATTGTCGATCATTCCCCTGATGGCCGGCCTGGCGGCCTGCGTCCCGATGTCGGATTCCAACGAAACGATGCTGACCGGCACCGCGAACTATCGTGAACGGATCGCGCTGCCGCCCGATTCGCGGCTGGTCGTGACGATCAGCGACGTGTCGCTGATGGACGCCCCTTCGGTCACGATCGCGCAGAACCAGATCAACACTGCGGGCCAGCAGGTGCCGATCTCCTTTGCGGTGAGCTATGATCGCGCGCGGATTCAGCCGGGACGGACTTATGCGGTTTCGGCGCGTATCCTCGATAAACGCGGCCAGCTCGTCTGGATCACCGACACGCGCAACCCGCTGCCCCCTCCGGGGCAGAGCATCGAACTGTGGCTGGTGCAGGCCCGCCGCTGAGCTCGTTGTTTTGTAGCGGCACCGTGAGGTGCTCAAAAGCAGCCTAACGCCGGTGGCGGACCAGGGTGATCCCGATCTTCTCGTCCGCCTCGGCGATGGCGAGCTTGACGATCTCGACCTGAACGCGCCGAATGCGCTCGTCGCCAGTGAACAGCGTGTCGGCGATGTGATCGGCCACGCCTTCGATCAGCGTGAAATGCACACCTTCCGGCAAGGCTGCCGACGCGGCGTGCTTGAGGTCGATATAGCTTTTCGACGCGCTGAGCGGCGTATCGGACGCGAAATGCGCGGGCGGCACCATATCGACGGTGATCGAGATGCGCAGCGGCTGCGGCAGGTGAGTCTCCTCGGAGTAGATGCCGGTGAGAACCTGAACCTCGAAGTCGCGGACCTGAAGCTTAAGAAGATCGTGCAAGAAACCATGCCTTCCGGAAGGATGCCGCGCCCATAGCAGAACCCGCGGCTGCGAAAAGCCTCTAGGCCGACGCGCTCGGCCGCGCCGACGCCTCCGCATGCCAGCGGCCGAGATGCACCAGCCGTTCGGGCACGGCCAGCTTCGCCGCCCGCGCGAAATCGATGGTCACCAGCGCGGTGATGTCGGCAAAGCTGTAGTTCGGGCCCGCGATCCATGCGCTCGCACCCAGCCGCCGGTCGAGCGCCTCGGTGAAGCTCTCCCACATCTGCGCGCCACGCGCGGCAAGCTCGGGGATCTGCGCCACGCTCAGTCCCGCATCGGGGATCGCGCGATCCTTGAACGCCGGCGCGGTGTTGCGCAGCACGTAGACGCAGGCGGCATAGCCGTCCCCCTCGATCCGCCGGGTCCAGCTTTCGATGCGGCCGATATCGATCGGGGTGGCGCCGAACAGCGACGGTTGCGGATGCAGTGCTTCGAAATAGCGACAGATCGCCGCCGATTCGCACAGCACCTCGCCATCGTCGAATTCGAGCGCGGGAACGGCGCCGCGCGGATTGATGCGCAGATAGGCATCCGCCAGATGCTCGCCGGTGCGCAGGTCGATCGCCTCGCGCGGGACGTCGATCCCCTTCTCGGCAAGGAAGATGCGCACGCGGCGCGGGCTGGGCGCCCAGGGCGCGTCATACAGCTTCATCGCCAGTCTCCCTTCGGAATCGCTTTGAGTCCTTAGCCTTCGGGCGCTAAAGGCGCCCGCCCGCGGCGTCCACCCCCGGCGGGCTGGAGACGCGATTGTTCGACCTGGTACCGCTTGCCGATGTCCCCGCACAGGGAGTCGAACTGCTGCTCGACGCGGCGTTCGGCACGGATCGACATGGCCGTACCGCGTATCGCGTGCGGGAAGGCATGGAGGTGATTCCCGGCCTCAGCTTCGCCGCGGTCGAGGATGGCGCGCTGGTCGGCAGCATCCAGTGCTGGCCGGTTGAGCTCGCCTGCGACGACGGCACCCGCGTCCCGATGGTGATGGTCGGCCCGGTCGCAGTCTCGCCCGCGCGCCAGAATGTCGGGATCGGCCGCGCGTTGATGTGGCGGGCGATCGAGGCCGCGCAAGCGGCCGGCGAACCGCTAATGCTGATCGGCGATCCTGAATATTATGCCCAGTTCGGGTTCGACGCGGACGCGACCAGCCTATGGCGTCTCCCCGGCCCGTTCGAACAACGCCGCCTGCTCGCCCGGGACGGCACGCCCGACCGCGCCGGAATCGTCGGACCCCGCTGACTCTTTACCGGCATGCTCAAAAGCGCCTAACGGCATTGGCAATGCCGATGCCCGCCCAACCCGACCTTGCCAGCCTCTCCCTCGCGGAAATCGCACGGCTGGCGGACGCACAGAAATTGCCGCCGGTCGCGAGCTGGAACCCCGACCATTGCGGACATAGCGATATGCGGATCGCGCGCGACGGCACCTGGTTCCATCAGGGATCGCCGATCGGTCGGGCAGCGATGGTGCGTCTGTTCTCGACCATCCTGCGCCGCGAGCCCGACGGACGGCACGTGCTGGTCACCCCGGTCGAGAAACTCGACATCGATGTCGAGGACGCGCCCTTCGTCGCGGTCGAGATGAAGGTCGAGGGCGAAGGGTCAGAAGCCGAGATCGCGTTCCGGCTCAACACCGGCGACCTGATCCCCGCGGGTCCCGATCATGCGATCAGGTTCGAAGAGCAGGACGACGGCCCGCACCCCTATCTCCATGTCCGCGCGGGACTGGAGGCGCTGATCGCCCGCTCGCTCTACTACGAGATCGCCGCACTTGCGCTCGACAATGGCTCCAGCCCCCCCGGCATCTGGAGCCGCGACGTGTTTTTCCCGATTGAGCCGGCATGACGCTCGCCGACCGCCTGCGTGCCGCGCTCGCCGCCGATCATGAGCACGCCCCGCTGCTGCTGTCGGGCGATCTGCGCGACGTAACCGCCGATAGCGACGGCGTGCCGACCCCCGCCGCAGTGCTCGTCGCCGTCACCGACCGGCCTTCGCCCGGCGTGATCCTGACCCAACGCACCGATTCGCTGCGCCGCCATGCCGGGCAGATCGCATTTCCCGGTGGCCGCATCGACTCCGATGACGCCGATGCCATCGCCGCTGCGCTGCGCGAGGCGCACGAGGAGATTGGGCTTTCCCCGGATGTGGTTGAGCTGGTTGGCGAAGCGGATCGCTATCGCACGATCACCGGGTTCGAGGTACAGCCGGTGGTCGGGGTAATAGCGCCGGATCTCGTCTTCACACTCCAGCCCGCCGAGGTCGCCGCAGTGTTTGAGGTTCCGCTGGACTTCGTTCTCGACCCCGCGAACCATGTCGAGACGAGCGTCGAATGGCAGGGACGGGACCGGCATTATTATGAGATCGCGTGGCAGGAATATCGCATCTGGGGCGCTACGGCGGCGATGCTGGTCAATCTGTCGCGGCGCCTGAGATGGGCAAAGTGATGGACGCGATGACTCTTCCTGAGGCGGCGTGGCGCCGTCAGCCGGGTGTCGATCGCCTCGCGGCGGCGCTTGGCCCGGGCAATGCGCGTTTCGTTGGCGGCGCGGTGCGCGACACCCTGCTCGGCCTGCCCGTCACCGACATCGATCTCGCGACGCCGCACGCGCCCGAGCGCGTCGTCGCGTTGCTTGAGGATGCAGGGATCAAGGCGGTGCCCACCGGCATCGCGCACGGTACGATCACCGCCGTCAGCAGCGGCGCCGTGATCGAGGTAACGACGCTGCGCCGCGACGTCTCCACCGACGGCCGCCGCGCGACCGTCGCCTTTACCGACGACTGGCGCGAGGACGCTGCACGGCGCGACTTCACGATAAACGCCCTCTACGCCGATCCGCAAACGGGCAAGATCTTCGACTATTTCGGTGGCCTTGCCGATCTGGAGGCGCGGCATATCCGCTTCATCGGCGATCCGCTGCAGCGCATCGCCGAGGATCACCTGCGCATCCTGCGCTTCTTCCGCTTCCTCGCCCGCTTCGGCGACGAACCCGATCAGGCCGCGCTCGACGCCTGCACCGTGCGTGCCAACGACCTGATGGCGTTGTCGCGTGAGCGGATCCGCGACGAACTGCTCAAATTGATCGTCGCGCCCGACGCGATACGTGTGCTGCAACTGATGATCGAGCACGGCATTCTGATCCCGGTGATACCTGAGATCGATATGGCCGGTGTTGAACGGTTGACGGCGCTTGCCCGGAATGAGGCTGCGGCAGGCCTTACCGCCGATCCAATCCGCCGCCTCGCCGCAATACTCCCGGCCGACGCCGCAGCCAATGAAGCAGTGGGCGCGCGGCTCAAGCTTTCCAAGGCGGAGCGTCAGGCTCTGATCAGTGCAATCCGGCCGGACTTCGTGGAAGGGCCGCTTGCGCTTGCCTACCGGATCGGCCCCGAGCGCGCGCTCGACCGGCTGTTGGTGGCAGGTGACGTGGCGGGCGCAACGGCTGCGATGGCGTGGATCCCACCGCGCCTGCCACTCAGCGGCGGATCGCTGATCGGGCGTGGATTATCGAAGGGTCCGGATGTGGCGAAAGCACTTCGCGAGATCGAGGATCGCTGGATCGCCGAGGGGTTCCCCGACGACAGCCGCGCCGGTCAGATCGCCGATTCGGTGGTCGCGGAACTGCTGTCGCGCGACAACAACGCATAGGCATCTGCCGCCACCAGCGGGCGCGCATAGAGATAACCCTGGCCATAGGTGCAGCCGAGCGCGGCGAGCGTCTGGGCGAGTTCGTTGGTCTCGACGCCCTCAGCCGTGGTCCGCATCCCCAATGCCTGTGCGAGGCTGAGAATCGCGCGCACGATCGCGATCTTATCGCGATCGGCCAGCATGCCGGTTACGAAACTGCGGTCGATCTTGAGCACGTCGATCGGCAGCTTCTGGAGATAGGCGAGGTTCGAATAGCCGGTGCCGAAATCGTCCATCGCCAGCGTTGTACCGAGCGCCTTCAGCGCGTGCATCGTGCGGGCGATATGGTCGGGGTCGGTGACCAGCGCGCTCTCGGTCAGTTCGAGTGTGATCCGGCGGCCATCCACACCGTTGGCGGCAAGTGCTGTCTCGACCATCGGCGCGATCTGGTCGCGCTGGAGCTGGATCGCCGATAGGTTGACCGCGACATTGACTCCGGAATCGCAGCCCGCCGTGGCATCCCATTGCGCGACGGTTCGCGCAGCCTCATGCATCGCCCAACGGCCGAGCGGGACGATGAGACCCGATTCCTCGGCGACCGGGATGAAGTCGTTAGGCGGTATCACCTTGCCGCTCTCGGTGGTCCAGCGCGCCAGCGCCTCGAATGACGTGATGCGCCCGGTGGCGAGATCACAGATCGGCTGAAAGCTCAGCGACAGGCCGCCATTGTCGATCGCGCGACGGAGCTCGGTCTCGATGCTGAACTGCTGCCGCGCAAGATCAAGCGCGAGCGTCTGGTAGATTTCGGTGCGACCGCTCTTCTTCGCCCGCTTCATCGCGAATTGGGCGTGGCGGATCAATTCCTCCGCATCGACAACGGTTTCGTCACCCACTGCGATACCGATCGAACAATCGACGCGGATCTCGAAATCGGAGAGGCGGAATGGTGTGGTGAGCGCATTCTGAATACGCTTGGCGACATGGAACGCATCGCTGGTTCCCTCGTCCAGCGCGAGCTGGATCGCGAACTCGTCGCCACCGGTACGCGCCAGTACGTCATGCGCGCGCAAGGCGCCTTTGATGCGCCGCGCGACCGAAATCAGCAATTCGTCACCCGATAGCCCGCCCATGCAGGCGTTGACGCGACTGAACCGGTCGAGGTTGATGATCAGCACAGCAAATTCGCTCATGCCGCCGCGCTCGATATCCTCCTCGAGCCGCTCGGCAAAGCCGGCGCGGTTGGGCAGGCCGGTCAGGCTGTCGCTCAGCATCTCGCGGCGCAGGCTGCGTTCGGTGCGAAGTTCCGAGGTCTGGTCGATCAGCGTCACCAGACAGCGCCCGCCGGTCTTTTGCGAAGCGCGCCGCGCGAGCTTTACACGGAAGCGGCGACAATCCACCGCATCGCCGAGTTCCCAGTTCAGCTCCAGCTCGGTTGCGTCCGAATCGATAAAAGCGGCGATGCGACCGCCCAGCAGGTGGATCAGCGGCGATTGATCGGCGATCGTACCCAAGCCGGCGAGGCGGAAGGGACGGTTGACCGTCTCGAACGCGAAATTGCCTTCTTTCCACTCGACCACTGCAGCGGGAACGGGAAGCATGTTGAGAATCTGCGCGGCACCGCTCGGGCCGAGCAGGCGTAGGTCATCACCCTCAACCGGCATGGAGGGACGAACGGACTTGTCCTTGCTTCGGCGGGACAGCAACATCACTGTGCAGCGCTACCGCAATTTGGTTAAGAGCCGCTAAAGGGCCGCAGTCAAAAGCGCCTGATTCAGAAGCGGTTATCGCGCGGAAAGCCGTTTGGCGGCATTCGCCCTGCTGCGCCGCGTGCAGCCCGCCAGGGCGCAAGGTCGGTTTCGCTGCGCGTGCGGCCCTGCTCGCCGCCCATCCGCCAACTCAAGCCATCGGCAAAACGGAAAGTAATCGCATCACTCAGCCCGCCGTCGCGATAGCGCTGGAGCTGGACGCCCTGCCCTCGCGCCAGTTCGGCCAGCTCGCTCATCGGGAACACCACCAGTTTCCGGTTGTCACCGATCGCCGCGACATAATCGTCTTCTGGCTTCACCGGCTTGACCAGCTTGAGCACCGCGCCGGCGCGCGGCGTGACCACCTGCTTGCCCTTGCGCGTTTCGGCGATCACATCCTCGGCCTTGACCAGGAAACCACGCCCATCGCTCGCCGCAACCATCAGCTTGGCCGACGCGCCGGCGGGCGACAGGCTGACGATGCCGGTTCCGCCGTCGAGATCGATCAACAGCCGCACCGGTTCACCAAAACCGCGGCCACCGGGCAATTTGTCCGCCGCCAGTGTGTAAAAACGGCCATTCTCGGCCGCGAGCAGCAGCTTGTCCGTCGTCTGTGCATGGAAGGCGATGAACGGGCCGTCGCCTTCCTTGAACTTGGCCGTATCGGCACTCGCCAGCTCAGCATGCCCCTTCATCGCGCGGATCCAGCCGCGCTGAGACAGGATGACGGTGATCGGCTCACGCTCGATCATCGCCTCAAGCGGAATCTCGCGCGCCGGTGCTGCTTCGACCACCAGCGTGCGACGCGCGCCAAGTGCGGTCTCGGGGCCATAACGGTCGCGCATCTTGCCAAGATCGCGCTTCATCCGCGTACGCTGGCGCGCGTCGCTTGAGAGCAATGCCTCAAGTTCAGCCTGCTCCTTGGCCAGCGCCTCGCGCTCCTTGCGCAGTTCCATCTCCTCGAGCTTACGCAGCGCGCGGAGGCGCATATTGAGGATCGCCTCGGCCTGCCGGTCGGTCAGCTCGAACTCGGCCATCATCACCGGCTTGGGCTCGTCCTCGGTGCGGATGATCTGGATCACCCGGTCGAGGTTGAGATAGGCGATGATATAGCCGCCTAGCAGTTCCATCCGGTCCGCGATCTTGGCGAGACGATGCTCGGACCGGCGGCGCAGCACGATGAACTGGTGATCGACCCAGGCCGACAGCGCCTGCTTGAGGCTCATTACCCGCGGCGTGCGCGTATGGTCGAGCACGTTGAGGTTCAACGGTACCCGCGTCTCGAGGTCGGAGAGGCGGAACAGGCTCTCGATCAGCGTGTCCGGATCGACGGTACGCGCGCGCGGTTCGAGCACAATGCGGATCTCGGCATCCGATTCATCGCGCACGTCGGCAAGGATCGGCAGCTTCTTGTCGTTGATGAGCGAGGCGATCTGCTCGATCAGCTTGCCCTTCTGGACGCCGTACGGAATCTCGGTGACGACGATCTGCCAGGTGCCACGGCCCTGGTCCTCCAGCGCCCATTTCGCACGCACGCGGAAGCCGCCGCGGCCCGTTGTATAGGCGTCGGCGATCGCGGCGGGGCTGTCGACGACGATACCGCCAGTGGGAAAATCCGGTCCCTTTACCAGCTCCAGGATCTGCGCATCCTCTGCGTCCGGCTGGCCGATCAGCAGGATCGCGGCGTCGATCAGCTCGGCGGCATTGTGCGGCGGGATGCTCGTCGCCATGCCCACCGCAATGCCGGCGGCGCCATTGGCGAGCAGGTTCGGGAACAGCCCCGGGAACAGCTCGGGCTCGTTCTCCTCGCCATTATAGGTCGGCTTGAACTCGACCGCGTCTTCGTCGAGCCCGTCCATCAGGTCGATCGCGACCTGGGTCAGCCGTGCCTCGGTATAGCGATAGGCCGCGGCGTTATCGCCGTCGATGTTGCCGAAATTGCCCTGCCCGTCGACCAGCGGATAGCGCAACGCAAAGGTCTGGGCGAGGCGGACCATCGCGTCATAGACCGACTGGTCGCCATGCGGATGGTATTTGCCGATCACGTCGCCGACGACACGCGCGCACTTCTTGTAGCCCTGACTCGGGTCAAGCCGCAGCAGCCGCATCGCCCACAACAGACGGCGATGCACCGGCTTCAGCCCGTCGCGCACATCGGGAAGCGAGCGCGCGGTGATCGTCGACATCGCATAGACGAGGTAGCGTTCGCTCAGCGCGCTATCGAACGGGGCATCGACGATCTGGTCAAACGGGTCGGAAAGGTCGGTGGACATCGGGGGTCGATAGCAGGGCGCAAAGCGGCTTGCGAGGGGGCGTCATGGCTTGTTTGAAGGCGGCACCGGCCCGCTCCCCCACCGGCCACCCATAGAATACTGGTGTTGGGTGGCCGGGTGGGGGAGCGGGCCGGTGCCGCGAAATGCGCCGATGGCGCATTTCCAGACAAGCTAGGCTGGCTGCACCAGCGCGCCATAGGGGTCGTCCCCGAGCGATGCGCGCACGTCCGCGAGCAGCCAGTCGCGGAAGGCGCGGATCTTGGGCAGATTGCGCTTGGCCTCAGGATAGACCAGCCAGAAGCTGTTCTTGTAATAAACCATTTGCGGGAGCACCTGCACCAGCCGCCCCTCGGCGATCGTTGACAGCCACATCGGCGGGGAGAGCATGGCAAGGCCATGCCCGGCAACGGCGGCGTTGCCGATATGCACCTGCGACTGGAAGTCGACGCCCGGCTGCGACGCCACCACCGCATCGCCGAACACCGATTTGAACCACAGCTCCCACCAATTGTCGTCGGGCGACACGCGGGGCAGGCCGAGCAGGTCGTCAGGCGTGCGGATCGGCGGGTGGGCCGCGAGAAAGTCCGGGCTCGCCATCACCGTGAACGGCATCCGCATCAGGAAATGCGAGACCAGCCCCGGCCAGGGCCCATGCGCACCGCGGATCGCGACATCGGCATCGCTGTTAGCAAGGTCGATGATCGCATCGGTGACGAGCACCCGCACGGCAAGTTCCGGTTGGGCGACCTGAAAACGCCCCAACCGCCGCGCCAGCCAGTTAGTCGAGAAGGTACCGGGCGCCGAGATCGTCATTACCGAATCGTCCTCGGCGCGGGCGGAGGCGAAGGCTTCGGAAAGACCGTCCAGTGCAGCGCTCACCTGCGGGGCGATGCGCTCCCCCAGCGGAGTCAGCACGACACCGCGGCCATTCTTGCGGAACAAGGCGATTCCGAGCCGTTCCTCGAGCAGCTTCACCTGATTGCTCACCGCTGCCTGCGTCATGCCGAGTTCTTCCGCGGCGCGCGTGAAATTGCCGCGCCGCGCAGCAGCCTCGAAAACCCGGACGGCGGCGAGTGGGGGAAGCTGACGCATCGCGCATCCATAATCTGTAATGATGGATCACGTCGATCCTTTTGTTGGTCCTACGCAACGAAACTCGCCATCTCCGTTCACGGGAACAGGCCCATCGACCATCGGGAGCAAAACCATGCACGAACCCTATGCCACCCGCTTCTGGGCGGACAATCACCAGCTTTCGAGCAACGCGATCCACCGCGGCTTCAGGCGCATCGGCAAGCTACTCCGTCGCATGCTCGGCCGGGTCGTACCGCCCGACCAGAGCGAAGAAGCATGCAAGCGAACCTATTGCATCGGCTGACCCGCGCGGCCAGCCGATGCCGGCCACCGACCCATAGCCGTGGGTCATCGATCAAATGTGGCGAAAAAGAGGCATTGCCGAACACCCTCTAATGTGATGTTCTATCACTGCGCGATGAGTCGTGCACTGTGAGCGATGAATTGAGCATCACCGGAGAGGAGCAACGGCATGCGATGGACATCGGGTTCGGCATTACTGGTTCTGGCACTCGCGATTTCGGGCTGCGGTCCGGCGCCACAGGGTGACCGCGGATCGACGGCGCAACAGACGCGGGGCGAGCCGGCGCAGGAAGCGGCGGCAGACGCCCTCCTCGAAGCGCCGGCCGGAGTCGCCGTCACCGCGGCGCCCGGCGTCGCATTCAACTATCGCTATGCCTTCTCGCTTCCGGCCGAGCGGATATCCGCCGCACAGGAGGACCATGCCGCATCGTGCGAGAAGCTCGGCATCGCGCGATGCCGCATCACGGGCCTGCGCTACCAGC